>Ga0123352_10011757_pt1 | contig 13816 bp, 11 predicted proteins | sample TergutLab28metaG_FD_89700 | JGI IMG/M metagenome (GOLD analysis project Ga0123352, IMG submission 89700) | Labiotermes labralis P1 segment gut microbial communities from Petit-Saut dam, French Guiana - Lab288 P1 | ecosystem: Host-associated > Arthropoda: Insects > Digestive system > Gut ...
ACCAAAAGGACGAAGGAACATAGGACGACCGAGGAAGAGATGGAGGGACCAACTTCATCTTGAGGATCAAGGAACAGGAAACACACCTAACCCTTCAGGAACATGATGATGATGATGATATATTATGCAGGGTACACCTAAAACTGGTATATGGCATAAACATCACACCTCAATGTCACTAATTCTGATATTCAACAAGGTAAAAAGGCTACTGAATACAAGCACCACATTAGGCACAAAAATAAGCAAGAAATGTGACTGTACCAACACCACACTTGCACATGATACTTACATGTTGTCCAACACCAAAAATGTTTTTTAGGTTTGTAAAAAATCATACATTGTCAAACTTCTCTGGATGGGCTTTAATTTCTTCTTGTAGATGTTTTTCAATGGCTGGCAAACTCAGTCTATCAGATGGCACATTAATGCTCACATATACTGCTTTCTGAAACTTCTTTGCTAACCGACTTGCAAGGTTCAATGATGTCATGTCAGTGTGGTCCCCCATTAGTCTTGTACATAGAGGTAATCCGCCATAGTTTGTGACTAATGCCATTCCTAAGTCACTGAATGATGGGTCTGTCCCAGAACCTATCCATATGTATAAACTCTGCTCCATCTTCAGAACTTGGAAATGTACTATGCTATCAGCAATTTCAGTGCTAAAAGTATGAATTTCAAAATTTGGTTTCATATATTCAATGACTGCTGTTCCACTTGAAGTAGACATCGGTACATGTTCTTCTGCCATTCTGGTTAACCTGAAAACAGTCACCACTAAGGAACACTGTTATATACAACTGCCGTGTCTTTCTGCATACGTCATGTCACAGGCAGCCCCTGCACTTACAAACACTTACATTCCTGAAGCATTAGATACTGAATCCCTAAATTGGAACTGTATCGCCCACTGAGACTCTGGGTTTGTAAAACATGCAGTTCTTTTGGGTTCCACACACAGTTTCGCACCTTTCCTCATACACATTATTGATCTATCCCACATGTCTATGCACAGTCTAAACCTGTACATTTTGCTGATGCTACTACCATTGTACACCATTCTCAAAGGGACCGCTTTCAAAATCCCATTCATAATGGGTCTGCCAAAATATACTTACATTACTTTCAACACCATACTCTTCATGAAATATGTCGTGAACAATAAAATACACATTAAATTAAGTATACTTTATGGTAATAAAACAGTCAATGCAGAGACAACTACTGTGTTGTCTTCATCATTATCATAATCACACAGCTTGCAGGATTTTAGGCCTTGTGACCTGTAACTAAACTGCCTGTCCTGCAAATTGGTAATAACTTAAATGATAAGAACATGTTAAATGCATTACCCTCAGACTTAACTTCAGCATAATTTATGATGGCAGTCATACCACTCAAGAAAAGAGATAATTTACATCTGGCTGACTGTAAACAGACAGTAAAAAACGGTATTTACCATCCAAGAGAAAACTCTTAAATTAATGGCATGTAAAGAAAAGAGTCTCTTGCACGGAATGACTTCACAAATTTAATGCACTGCACTGCCCCTTGCCAGTGAATACCTATACTCAGTACTATTTTCTGTTATACACAACACAGAAAATTTGCAAGTAAATTCCGAAATAGCGTAAATATGAAACATAAACAAGGCCACCAAGTGCCAAATGATAACCTTAATAATACCTCGACGGTGTGTATTATGTATGAGCCAAGTTATAAACTACTCTTCCATGTGACGTTAAAATCTACAGCCATTATATAAAAGAACTTAGGCCAGCAATGAAAGATCCTACCATTGCTCACATGCACCTTCCACCACGGATCCAATAGTAGAATTTTTTTTTTCAATTGAACAAGTTCAAGTACGGCTCATATTATGAATTTCTGACAGGAACACCTTGGTACATTTTGGATCTGTATATTATACCGCTCTTACAAGACTACTATTGGAGCTGTACAAACAAAATATGTCACATTTGTACAGCACTCTGTTACATTCCCACGATGTGTTCCATACCCTTGAATTACCGTACCAATAATCTTCGGAATGTACATAAAATCCCTATTCCCGAGCCTAAAGCAAAATTTCGTAAATTAGGTCACTACTTACCACAACACAATGTTACAATAGGCGGTCAAAACTCCCAAACAAGACAAACTGTCAGAAATATTCAATTTTCTTACTCAAACAAAACACACAAATACCGCACGTGTTAACGTACCACTATCACATGACGTAGCGGTCAGGAGACATCTACCGCGAACTTCCGCGAAGCGTGGTCAACGGTACTAAACTAGTGGCGTACTCTTACAATCGACACACTAAACCTTCGGTGCATCGATCAGACGTACTCTGTAATTGCTGTCGTGGTGCGAACCGGTTATCCTAGAATGGTGTAAATATCAATAGTGGGGCGCAACGAAATGTATTGTTAAAATCAATGACAGCGAGAAAAACAAGTTATTACTTTTACACTACATGTACTATTAATAATAATACTGAACATACAACCATACGCGCACAATCAGCAAGCAAAATCTGCTTCTGTTCTACATATACTGGTTCAGTACCTACAGTCCACAACAGGGAGCCTGACATTACCATATAAAGTTCACCCTATAACAACCACGAAGACCCAGAGGAGTAGTAAAGGTACAGCTCTACTCTTTCTTTAACCTCGGCGCTAGATGGGGATGGGTGGTCAACGCCACGCCCCGGTACGTATTGAATAGAAGGTTGGGCGGGCCCCCAGCAGGTATGGACGGGTGTCGAAAATCTCTCCCCCAACGGGATTCGATCCCCGGACCGTACAGTCCTTAGCAAGTCGCTATACATGCCACACTATCCCGACCCACGACATCGCGATTTAAAATTAAACTATATTCTCAGGGTCCCTAAATGGAAACATGTCAGAATGAAAGCAAGTATTTTTAAATATTGTGCACTTTGATGGGTGATCCCATACCGATTGCCAAGTACACAGGATAGATGAACCACTTCAAAGTTACACAAAATGTGCCAAATGGCCAATGACAGAAATATAAATTTCCTGGCATCTTTTGGTAATATTAACCCAGCATGTCAACACTTGTATTACTGAAGTCATCACTAAATGCTGTTCATAACAGTAAATTCTAAATCAATTCCCTCACATCAGGTTTAATATTAACAGCACATAGATTAATGTCTCCTATAGTTCACTGACCAACACAACAGAATAGATGTTCACTCATTTATTTCTCATATATGTAACATGTTTCAGCCAACAATTTTGGCCATCATCAGGCAATACCATAAAAATATAAAAGATACATTTTGATGAATATTGAGGACAAGGCCTGCCCTTTACAATACTATTCATACCTGAAATAATTGTATTATACCAAAGAACAATTAAATATTAAAATGTCACAGTGTAAAATGTGTCAAGAAAAGTATGGGTAGTGGGAGAATCATACACAGCTGTCTATAGACACACGTGTATAGTGAATCTGTAACATAATAGTTGACCTTAATTAATCAATCAAACTTTTGTCATGTTGGTCAATTAATTACAGAAGACATTAATTCAATACATACAATGGGATGACTTTACTCAAGTTTACATCTGGACATACATTTAATGCACATCCATGAAGCAGTCTGAAGTGACTCATGGAGAACAGGCACATCGTACCCAAACAGATGACCAAGTTATTTTAACAGTTACTACTGTAGCTGTATAACAGGTGTTTTGGGCACATTCTGTGTATAGCTTAGTGGCTGGTACTGCCCGAGATTCTCTCCTTCTGCCACAGCTAGGCAGTTCAGGTATTTATGAACCTGGCAATTAACCTTCAGATTCCATAAGCTAATAATAATACCAGAATTCAATCTTCTATACAGTGTTCCCTTTATCTTATCCCAAAGCATAGCTGCCCATCACACAGAAAGACTACTTCCACTGGCACATTCCATTACAGCTACTGTGCTCACAGAAATGATTAAACAGACATGCTCTGTCTTTTACTGCTGTAATGTTAGCAATTAGTTTTAGTGCACATTAGGTTACACTATTTTCTGTTGCCAAAATTACCACACTAGGAATGATAGATATAAAAACTACATTTATGAAATAATTGAGAACAAAAACATGAATCATCAACACCACTGTCAGAACACCAACAACTCAGACACACTAAGAACAGACAAAGGTAGGGAAATCTTTTGTGTTCCCTTGTGCCGCCTACAACATGAAGACTACAAGCATAATAAACTGGAAATTTACTTCCTGTTTTGTATGGGTGTGAGATTTTGCATCATATTAAGGGTAGAAAGCAGAATGACGGTATTTGACAACAGAGTTCTGACAGCAATATTTGGAAATAAGAGGCAAGAAGGGTCACTACATTAAGGCACACTGAATAACTGGCTCCATAATCTGGGCATTAGAAAGAGAGAGGGCGTGAAGCAACTCCACAATTTGGTTACCTTTATTCACATTATTGTTTTAACAGTTATATTACATAGTTCTGCACTTTCCACAAGTTTCTGTAAGGAGAAATGCGCTGCTGTCAGGTTTTGTACAGCAGGCCAAGTGCATAATTAACATAAACAAAAATTTGATCCTTCAAAAGCATGAGAAAGTGGAACAGGAAATGGGGTTACAAAAAATTTAATACATTCATTCCTTTACACTTTTAACACTTGCACACTAATGGGTTAAAGCAGGGACATCCAACCTTTCTTTGGCAAAGGGCTACAAACATTATTTCAGGCAGTTTCATGGGCCTCACATGTAAAAATCACTGTAAATGGTATATCTAACTGCCTAAATTTCTATGTAATATTTTGTAGTGTACACAATTTACAAATGTGGTTGCAAGGCACACAACACAAACTGGTGGCCTACAGGTTGGGCACCCATGGGTTAAGGTATCTAATTTTACAAAGGAATGAAGTGTTAAAAAATGCTACAAGCATCTGAATTATGGTTTGTACATGAAGTCTACAGAGCTGTTTCATTTCATCAAATTACTGTGCAATGAAAATGCAGAAAAGAAAATCTGAGAATGATGGCTCAGAAGAGCCACCGATATCTACTGTGTTGATGTTACAATGCAAAGCTTAATGCCTTATTTCAGACAATCCTAGGGTCAGAGTAAACACTAATGACTAGACAACAGCCACAAATCTTGGAACAAAGAAGAGGCAAAATCAAAACTACTGTGCATGATGTATGATGTTAATTCAAGGTACAACAGTGAAGATCAACAAGTGTACATAAGGTATAAGAAAATGTGGATGTACAGCAAGTCATTAAAGAGCTGGTGTTCAAAACCATCCACAAGCTGGTACTGACAATGCTGTTCTTCTGAGATATGATACTGGGCAAGTGGTTCCCAACATTCCAAGGAACAATTTGCCTTCCTTTTCAAAGGCTGTTCTCAGAACCCTTGAAGATGAATGTAAAGTGCTCCTTCACAACATAAAAAATGCCTTAAATTGACGTGACTGAACAATTTAATTCAATCAAAATGCGCAGAATGATGACAACATAAACAGAAATGCAACGTCATATGCCAGAAGGACCGTACCCTCAATCACACCACTGTGAAAATCTCAAAACTTGCATAATAATGCTCAAATAATACAAAATGAAAATTCTCTCCTAACATTCCTCAGTATGTTCTTCTCTGAAAATCTCCACAACAGTTTCAAATTAACTGTAGCACAGTCAGCAGCCACTTCCTTCCTCCACATGTGGCCGACTCATATCGGTAACATGCCGCACGCTGGTGGATCCTGACCTGCACAACACATTATATGTCTAACAGTGCAGGTTTTGTTTCTTTGGCACACTTTAGAACAGACTGAATAAGTTTGACAAAACCAGTGTCTTTTGGCTTCTCTAGACCCCGAAGGAGGCGGTTTTTCATTACGGCAACAAACTCTCGATTACTAAGCTGGCCATCAACTGTAACAGAAATCCCAATATAGCACTGCTACATGAAATACACAATAGAACAGGAAAAACTGAGGCAGCAAGTAGATCTCTAAGTAAAACAACTTACAAGTACACTGTGTAATCACATTCAGACAAACTCTTATGTCATGTATAATAATTTATTGGGGCTAGCTCAGAACAGACAATGATTAGACATCCTGTGGTTTATTTCGGTCAGATGCTACACACCTTGGCACACCCAGCCTGCTATATAATGGGTGCTGGGTCATTCCTGGGGGTTAAACAGTTGGGGCATGGCATTGGCCACCCACTCCTATATAGCACCAAGGTTAAAGAAAGAGTAGAGGTATACCCCTACTCCCTTTCTGTGCATTCGCGGCAGGTTACAGGCTGAACTACGCAACTTAGCTTCCATATTTTGTGCATTTATAAAGTGTGACACATATTAGCTTGTAGGTGTGCATGGAGTTGAGCATCCTTCAGCATCTTAGCTCAGATTTGCACTAATGACAAAGTAAAAGCACAAGTACCTGCCACTGCTCGTTAGATAGACAGATGGATGTGGGTAGATGGTTTGGGTGGAAATGGGAGGGAGAGGATAAGAGGTACAGTGTATGGTGTCCATATGCTATATGCTGTTAACAGTGTAAGGAACTGCTCAAATACAGTCTAAACAATTACATTATAGATGCCATGTTTGTTTATCCAAATGTCAGATGTAAAGAGTAACTAAAAACAGGACACCAATTCCTAACCCTACATGGAAGTAGTTTTAGTGAATGCAAGGGACTGATGATGTGCCTAGTTGTTTGAAAGGACTTAATGAAATGAACAACTAAATATCCTGCAGTGATGCTCATTGCACACCACAGCAGTGCTGCTGAGTACTCTGAACTTCTGGTGTGTGAAGTGTTGGTGAGTGGGCCGTTCCTGGTATTCTGAAGGACTGTTGTGCCTTAAGCACGCTGACAACTACTCACTCATCGACAAAATATCACTTCCCAGAAGACCTGAATCTTTAGTCCTAACTAATCTCTTGAGAACTGTACATAGAGGTTTGCAGTATGACAGTACACTTTGCATGGAATCCCCCTTAGAATTAAATTTCAGCACATTTTAACCTTTTAACAGAATGGTTCACGTAATGACAGCAGCTTCAACTTACGATTTTCATCAAAGATGGTGAATACCACATTAATCACATGGTCACTCAGATCAACATGCGCAACTGTTTTGGCAACATGCTTCAGGGTTGCTGAAATAGAACAATTATCATCAGTACTACCATGTACACTAATTAATGTACTCAAGAGGTACACTTTAAATTAACAACTTACCCTGATCAATGGAAGCACCAGCTATGTGATAAAACGTTAGTGCTGTATCAACATCATTTATGTTACTTAAGAAATGATAAAACCTCAAGTATTCATCTCGACTTATTCCCTGTGCATTTTCCTTGAACCTGTAAAAATAAAATCCGTTCCAGTGTTCCGTGAAAGACAGACAAAAAAATTATGAATATACCTCATACTAATGATTAAAAAAATTATTCAACTTAATTTTCAGAAGATTTAGACCTTGTGGGATTTGAAGCAGTGTCATTGGGTGAGTGATTCTTGATGTTTCGAAGGAACATAATGCCTTCACCTGTAAGTGTCAAGCTGCCCAAGAAGAATCGTTGACTGCACTACCCTTGCACATCAGAACCACTCATCCAGTGAAAGAGTATCATAACCTAGAAGACCTGAATCATCAGAAAAGCATCTGTGAGAACCTTAACTCTCACAGTTTACTCTGAGATGTCTCCCCCAGTCAAGTGAATATTACAGTATAGCTCAGTATGACAACAGCACTACCAGTTCAGACTGTACAGAAGCTGTGATTTAAGTTGCAGTGCAAAATTTGTTACTGCATTAATACCAAGGTGAAGGCTTAACAAAAAAAAAGCACTTTCAAGAGCCTGTGAGTCGGGCTGTAATGATCAAACAGAATATGTAACAACTTTCCTCTCTGCACTGGGTATGTACTGTACTGTGCTGTACAGCACTGTACTGTACTGTACTGTACAGCACTGTACTATACTGTACTCTACTGTACTGTACTGCACTGTAATGTACAGCACTGTACTATACTGTACTCTACTGTACTGTACTGCACTGTACTGTACAGCACTGTACTATACTGTACTCTACTGTACTGTACTGTACAGAACTGTACTATACTGTACTCTACTGTACTGTACTGTACTGCACTGTACTGTACTGTACTGTACTGTACTGTACTGTACTGTACTGTACTGTATAGCACTGTACTGTACTGTACAGCACTGTACTATACTGTACTCTACTGTACTGTACTGTACAGAACTGTACTATACTGTACTCTACTGTACTGTACAGCACTGTACTGTACTGTACTGTATAGCACTGTACTGTACTGTATTGTATTGTACTGTGCTGTACAGTACTGTACTATACTGTACTGTACAGCAGTGTACTGTACTGTACTGTACAGCACTATTGTACTGTACTGTACTGTGCTGTACAGCACTGTACTGTACTGTACTCTACTGTACTGTACAGCACTGTAATGTACTGTACTGTACAGCACTGTAATATACTGTACTGTACTGTACAGCACTGTACTGTACTGTACAGCACTGTACTTTACTGTACTGTACTGTACTCTACTGTGCTGTACAGCACTGTACTGTACTCTCCTGTACTGTACAGCACTGTACTGTACTGTACTCTAATGTACTGTACTGTACTCTACAGCACTGTACTGTACTGTACTCTACTGTACTTTACTGTACTGTACTGTACAGCACTATTGTACTGTGCTGTACTGTATTGTACTGTGCTGTATAGCACTGTACTGTACTGTACTCTACTGTACAGCACTGTAATGTACTGTACTGTACTGTACAGCACTGTAATATACTGTACTGTACTGTACAGCACTGTAATGTACTGTACAGCACTGTACTTTACTGTACTGTACTGTACTCTACTGTGCTGTACAGCGCTGTACTGTACTCTCCTGTACTGTACAGCACTGTACTGTACTGTACTCTACAGCACTGTACTGTACTGTACTCTACTGTACTGTACTCTACTGTACTTTACTGTACTGTACTGTACAGCACTGTACTGTACTGTACTGTACTATATTGTACCTGCACGTTCATGGTTTTGGCATAACAGGACTGAAAATCAACAACCCACTAAGGAGAAAAGGCACAGATTATGAAAATGTAGAAAGACTGACAATAGCAATTGTCAGTTTGTGATGATGTAAAGAAGAGCATGCTTGCTGACTTCAGAATTTACCTTGACATATATATATTTCATTGGTTACCCGTTTTCAGGTAATGCACACAAAGATGTTTTACCAATTCCCTCTTGAACCATGTAGTGAGATTAACAATCAAATGGGCAGAATATGGAGCAATGTATGAAGTTATAAAGAATAATTCTTATTGCTGGACTATGCATCATGGAGTGGGCAATGTCACTGCTGTACAGTGACCAACTATGCCATCCACTATGCAGTTCCCAGTCCAGCAATTAAAAATACACTCTGTGGTACAGTGAGGGGTGCAGTGTCAGTAACAGTGAGGGGCGCATTGTCAGTAACAGTGAGGGGTGCAGTGTCACTAACAGTGAGGGGTGGAGTGTCAGTAACAGTGATGGGTGCAGTGTAAGTGTGGGGCTGAGTGTTAGTAGCAGTGAGGGGTGCAATGCCAGTAACAATGAGGGGTGGAGTGTCAGTAACAGTGAGGGGTGCAGTGTCAGTAACAGTGAGGGGTGGAGTGTAACAGTGAGGAGTGGAATGTCAGTAACAGTGAGGGGTGCACTGTCAGTAACAGTGAGGGATGCAGTGTCAGTAACAGTGAGGGGCACAGTGTCAGTAACAGTGAGGGGTGCAGTGTCAGTAACAGTGATTTAATCCTTAATACTCTTGTCATAAGTAAAGGAAAAAGCATGATTTCAGACTTCTGCCACAAAGCAGATGAGAACTACAGTCTTCTGGGTTGTTAAGCAGTGGCAATACATTACCGACATCTCAGGACAACCTTTCGGTCCCCTTGGGGCTAATAGGTTATTTAAGTTTCACAGCTGCTGTGATCGATCTGTGAATCTTGAATTAAAAAACGTACAGCACTGAGTATTCATTGTAATAAACTTGTTAACTCCACACAGGATCATGCTTATACACTCTGCTGGTCACTTACACTTTCTTGACTCTTTTAAGCATGCGCGCCTTTTTCTTTGGTGGGTAGCCAGCATATGCTAGAAGTAATTCTGTAAAGTCTGCCTCAGTAATATTCCCATTTTCATCTGGCCCTTTTCTTTGGAACTGTCAACAACAAAGAGAGAAGGGAAATTTACCAGATTAGTTATTTTTGCATATTTCACGACTAACACCAATGAAAATGTCAATGAGTTTTCATATTATATGGAACAATAACGGTCTACTGCAAATTTACCTCTAGACTGAGAATTTCTCTCTGCAGCTGATGCTGAAATTCAAGGAACTTTTCAATTGTCAGTTTCTGCTTCATGTTGGGACCGAAGAAATACGTTGTTAGGGCCGAATTCACACCCTGGAATTTAAGGGTTTCATTATTCCTGAGCATTAAAATGTCTTCATAAAAAAAGCTGGACAACTGCAGCAAACAATTTCAGGTGTTGCAGACTGTAGCAACCATCAAATTATTTTCCATGCATTATTCTCAGAATTTACTTGTTTTCCCAACAGAACCCATTAGTACAAGCTTTAACACAAATTACAGATCATAATATGACAGAGAACACAGGTACTGCACAACTCAAACTCATCCATATGCTGATGCCACTGGTTCTGACATAAAAAAAACATTCTTGAGGGGTCCCTCCTGATATCCTTCCCAGGTCCCAAACTATCACCTTCTCTTTAAGGCACTCATGTGGCTGGCCATATGTGAATCCTTCTGACTCCCACTATCATATTGTTTAAAGTGTTCAGCTGAGTCACAATGGAATCCTTTTAAACATTTCTAAACTATGGAAGTTTCAGGCACTATGGGGTCCATCCAGCTGTTAGACATGACAGTTAACCAAACATTGCTCTGTCACGTGAGGTGCCAGGGGTCCATCCAGCTGTTAGACACGACAGTTAACCAAACACTGCTACGTCACGTGAGGTGCCAGGGGTCCATCCAGCTGTTAGACATGACAGTTAACCAAACACTGCTATGTCACATGAGGTTCCAGGGGTCCATCCAGCTGTCAGACATGACAGTTAACCAAACACTGCTATATCACGTGAGGTGCCAGGGGTCCACCCAGCTGTTAGACATGACAGTTAACCAAACACTGCTACGTCATGTGAGGTGACAAGACTGCATAGTCAGCAGTGACTATGCTATGGGATGGACAACCAAGAAAGCCCAAAAGGGTTGACATACTTCTCTTCTCCAAAATGTCCAGACTGGCTCTGGGGCCCACCCAGCCTCATACTCAGTGGGTACCACAGTCCTTTCCCCAAGGGATAAAGTGGCTGAAGCATGAAGCTGAACGACCACCCCAATTTGTGTTGAGGTGGGAACACAATGGCTACACCTCCATCCCCATGTGCTTAATGGCATATACAGGTACAACTTTACTTCTACCTTGCCTAGCACTGTGCACTAGTGAAGAACTGACCCTAGCATAATGTCTTACTGCACCACTTTTGTGATCTCAGCCTCTGCGGCGGTGCAAATGAGATGTGCGTTCCTCTGCGATCTTAGGCAGCACAGATTGGTAATTCTGTACTGATGTTTCAGAACAGCCTATCGTTCCATCTTCTGCATGGACTACCCGACTATTAAAGATGGGACCAACAGACTGTCCGAGAACATTGGTAACAAATTACCAATCTACATTGCACAAGATCCCAGAAGAGCGCAGATATTACAGTACCACTTCTTTTGGCATGTTACAATATTCTCCCCATTAATTTGACACACATTTCTTGATCATGGTTCCAAAGGCAACAAAATAATCTCCTTGTCTACTCTGTTCCTGCCTGCCATTGTGTTCCCACAGGCCACTTTCAGCACCCTGCATTACCGTGACTGGTCTTCACAATCTCATCAGAACATTTATGATTAATCCTCTGTCCCCCAAAGTTGCCATCCATTTCTTTTACAAACAGGACTCCTGAACATAAAACCTGCAACCACACTCACACCTCCTGAAATGTGGCCTGCAATGAACTACAGAAATGTTGTGCAGAGCCACCAAATTTCCTTTGTAGCCCTGCCCATGTCACTGTCTGATCATCTGCTGACTCCAACACAGATGACACACCATCCAGCAGATACTCAACACTGGGCATGAAAACTTTTGTTAGTGCTTGTACCAATTCTTGTGGCCAGCGCTTCATTTTTACGCATTCTTCATGAAATTAAAATAACTTGAAAACAATGTTCATTCAAGACCTAGTATTAGCAACCAAACTGTTTGATGGTTATTCATTTAACAGTTCGGTGCAGGAGTGCTTTTCAGGGTGTTCACAAGCAAGCCTGAATATGTGAAAAATTGCTTAGTGACAGTTATACATGAGTTACGGGCACAAATGAATTTATACCTGTACTCTCCACGTTCTACCTATTCAACTAAAACTGAGTACAGATCTGCACATTATGCCATCAAACCATCACGAGTCTAGTGAAAACCGGTGAGTGGATGACCTATTTATGTGCAGATGGAAGGGGAAAAACTTCATATATTTTCTACATTTTTCATCCAATCTAGGGATAAGTTCAGTACAAGAGGTGCCCACAAAAATTTAATGTGTAATGACAAGTTGCATGAAACTCACTGCAGACAGCCATAATTTACCTAGGGGTGTGCATGATTTTGTGCCTGTACTTTCCACATTTACTGCCCGATTTGTAGGAAATTCAGTGTGTTGGATCTGCATATAATGCTAATGGGCATTTGTGAATTTTATGGAAGTCATCAGAGGGAACGTCATGCTTTCTGATGGGTATAAATAGAATTAGATTTATGTACACACTGTGGAGCTGCATGACATTTTGAACACAAATAAAAAAAACCTTGTAAAAATCTGTGTACTAGTTGAAAGAGTACACAGTTCACAATCTTGTTGTTTGTGGCTATTCTTTGGGTCCAACATGATGGTGCGAGGCTATGGAGTGCAACATACAAATGAACATGGTAAAGTCAAAAGAAATTAGTGTATATGGTGAAAATGTTTACATGTCACATTTCATTACACAAACCTTGAAGGTGTTGCCAGTATTGGCATGATCCCTGTGGCGACTCCCAATGCTCGTTTGCTGTCGAATTAGAGTTGCCACCTTCTCAAATTCCTCAGAGTCCACATCGCCATCTCCATTGAGATCAAACATTCGAAATGCTATTTCAAAGTGCCGTCGCGAAGCTGGAATGTAATAAAAAGAAACATTTTGAAGACCAAATGTTCCAGACTTCTAAATACGATATAGCTGTGTAGTATGGCAAGAGTGGCAGAGGCTTCGTGTTTGACAGCAGCAGCCATTCTGCACAGTAACTGCCACTGTCACCACAATGGCATCACATTCACAATTGGGTTTCTTGCATTTCTCCCCACTCCCAGGCACTATGCCCAACTAAACTTACCATCCTTAATTTTAACACACCAATAATTTTTTGGTGCAAAATGACTTCATTATGCTATTTTTCCTGCCTCCTGCTGCCGTTATTTATTTCCAAATTTTTCCAGCACATTCATCACCCCCCCCCCCCCCATACCCACCAAAATGACCCAAAAACCCACACCGCAAACAACAAAAAATACAAAAAAAAAAAAAAAAAAACACACAC
>Ga0123352_10011762_pt1 | contig 13814 bp, 8 predicted proteins | sample TergutLab28metaG_FD_89700 | JGI IMG/M metagenome (GOLD analysis project Ga0123352, IMG submission 89700) | Labiotermes labralis P1 segment gut microbial communities from Petit-Saut dam, French Guiana - Lab288 P1 | ecosystem: Host-associated > Arthropoda: Insects > Digestive system > Gut ...
CGGACGCTTGTGAGTGCGGTAATGAACCTTCGGTTCCGTGAAATGCGGGGAATTTCTTGACTAGCTGCAAACCAGTTAGCTTCTCAAGAAGGACTCTGCACCATGGAGTAAGTAAGTAAGTAACTAAGTTATGCCAGGAACATTTCTTTTCCGTATCCTTTCCTGTTCTTTATTTATCAATCAGCGTTTCACTTGACACGATGAATTCAGAGCTAAAGACAGCATCGTTAAAAACAAAAATAACACTTTTCTGAATAACGACAATAAAGATGAAGTGCAGAAGGTACATTTCACGCTACAACATGCCATGAAGTCCCAGAGAGGGAGTAGAGGTACAGCTATACTCTTTCTTCAACCTCGGTCCCAAATGGGGGTATGTGATCAAAGCCACTCTCCGGCCGCTGTACCCTCGTGAAAGAAACACGGTACCCATGTCACAGGAAGCTGAGTGGGCCCAAGGGATGATCTGAATGGGTGCGGAAAATTGCGCCCCACTGAACTCGATTTCTGGACCGTCCAGGACAAAAATGATGGTTATTATTATATGACAGTACTAGTCTAAAAATAATAATATTGTTTTTATTACTGTATGATAGCACTAACACAAAAACCACAGGCAAAACACAAATTTCGTCTTTTCACCTGCTCGCTCAACGTGGAGGCCTTGTCAGAAGGACTGTTTCTAATTCGGCCCAGTATACTGAACAATCGTTCAGACGGAGAGCTTTCGTGTTTCATCGTTGTGTTACAAAATGTCTGTTGTCTGTGAGTGGCTGCTTCGTGGTTTGTGCAATTTGAGTGATGTTGTGAACATCATCATTGCTCTTAGAAGAGACAGTCTTTCTGGAGTAAGTTATGGTACATTACATGGAAATTGGTTATCTTTATTTTTAACTAACAGAAAATCTACTGCATCAGGCTGTAGGGGTGGTTTTATTATATGCTTGCTTATTATTCTTGCGTTTTACTTGCGGTCTGTTCTGTGAATGGCAGCCTAGGTTGTCAAAGCAGTTAGCATAGCAGTTGTAAGGATTTTATAAGAATTTGGGAGCTTCAATCCAGTGCTAGATTTCTGTTTACGATACGTTTCCTTCAAACATTCCCAAGAGAGTTTTGAATCATTATTATTACACAAAACAAATGACTACATACGCCGCGAACTACGGATTACAGGCATACTAGACAAGATAGATGAATACAGACGGAACTGGCTTTCAAACTTGCAAAGAATGTCACAAAACCGAATCCTTTTGAAATCATACCACTACAGACCACAAGGAAGGAGAACAATTGGAAGACCAAAGAAGCGTTGGTGCGAGCAACTGTAACTCTGGAGACGGAACGGACCAAAGGGTCCAATCCTTGATGTTTATTATTATTATTATTATTATTATTATTACCAATACTACTATCCACCTCCTCCTCCTCCTCCTCCTCCTCATCATCATCATCATCATCTATGTTCAAGTGAGGATCTTTTGTCTCCTTTCTTCTTTCTAAGACCATAAAGATTAAAATACAGAAGATAAAGTTTTGCCTGCTATCTTGTAAAGCTGTGACACCTGGTCTGTCACATAAAAGGAAGAACTCAGACTGAAGACATCTTGAAGCAGAGTAAACTGGAGAATTTTGTAGCTGGAGGGAGAATGCAAGAGGAGGCTGGAAAAAATTCGTATTTGAAAGTTGTATGATTTGTGCTTCTTGCCATATGTTATTAAGATAATCATAACAAAAGGATGAATTTCGCGGAGCATCTAATCTGCTGAGGAGAGAGAATAAATAAAATCATACACGTATTTTTGTGGCAAGAACTGTACGAAATTATTGGGAAGAACTAGAATTGTAATTATGTGGATTTTATTAAACTGGACTGTACAGAAATGTGGTGGGAGAATATGGATTGTGTTTACCTGGCTTGGGATCGAAATTACTACTAGTAACTGTAATAGTAGTAGAAATTCTTTTGAAAACAGCGTGCAAGTTGCGGTAGCCCACAAAAAGAGTCGATTTTTTAAATTTTAACAGAAAATAAAATGGATACAGCATAATCTACTTAACATGATTTTGCTGTATTCATTCTTCCTCCTGAATATAAATAACTAATATTCTACATAAAATAGCTTTTAAAATATTAACCCTAGACGTTATTTCTCGTACAGAAATGTAATGAAATCTGACACACAAAAAATCGAACCACTTACGCAAATGAAGCTGACGAGCTTACGGAATTTCTGTCAGGAACATTTACAGAAGAACTAGAAAGTGAGAAAGAAAGGTTCATCAAGAAAATTACATAAACAAAAACAATGTAATTTGTCGTTTTCGTCACGTTTAAGGCTGCGAGTATCAGGAAGACGTAACTTGAAACGGTGAGATGGAACGTGAGAAAATACCTTGTGTCAGATTAGATGCAATAAGGTTAGGTTTGGTTTGGTTTGGTTACGTTAGGTTAGGTTAGGTTACGTTTGCTTACCTGATGATGCAAATAGCGGATTTCTCTGAGATTCTGGTATTTATGTACAAGAACGCACGGTGTCATATCCCAAAATTCATCTACTATTTACTAAAAACTGGCAAACTGACCAAAGAGCTAAGAAACAACCGGAAAAACAAAAAACAAACTAACTAAGGAATGAAATAACTTACTAACTGCATGTATCACGGTTATTCTTTAGAAACTAATATTTTAAAAACTGCTTGATACATTGGTTGTTTTATGCAGATTGAAAATTCGTGATTATATTTATAAAAATCCGCCACTGGTTCCCATCTTGCCACAGAAGAATCTAAAACATATCGTCATATATTATTAATTTTTTTTATCCATAATAAATTTATTCTCTCATCCACGACCATCTCGACACAGGTTTTTCTCGGTTTCCTTGTGTCTATAAGCAAATGCTGAGATGGTTCCCAAGATTCCAAGTTGCCACTACATGCTTCTTATGTAGCCCTCCCGACTTAAATCTAGTAGTAACCAATTTCATGTTTAGTTTACATGTAAAATAACCACTGCTACCAGGTAACAACCCAATTGCAGCAAATTATTATTATTATTATTATAACTTCCAATGGACTATTCTTTTCAGGTTTTGCAAGCAGTGCTTTGTATGCACTCACGTTACCATGTGCGTGGTAACTATGCTCCCTGTTCCTTCCCCAATAATTCGACCACCCTTATAACAACCCGGCACATTATATTATCTGAAAACTGTAGTTGGTATTTTCCCTGTGTCATTCCTCAGCGCAAATGGTCGATCGGTGGAGTGAGATACAGTGATACGCTGAAGAAGCCGAAAGGAAGTAGTAACGGTTGCAATTCGAAAAAAAGAAATGATCAGGTAGTGGACAAAGTCTATAAAATGTGAATCTCCTCATTACGCAATTTCGCCCTTCCTCCACTCTCTATTTCTTTCCCGTAGAACCAAGTATTTGGAGCATTCGGTTCCCAAAATCCGTCAGAGGTCTTGTTCATTAACCTGCACTGAGGGAATATATTTCACACTCGAGTGAAAATAAGAGTGTAGCCTTGTTTTTTTCTTATTTATTCATGTATTTATTTATAGTCTGAACATTCTGTCATTAGCTCAAAGTGTATAGCCTCTAATGACAGATTAGTAAATAATGAATTTGAAAAAATGTGAAGGTACGCGGTCGCGCACTAATTTGTGATGCCATCCCGGCATTCGGGCCGACAAAAATTACCAAAATCTGAGATGAGATAATCTGTCGTCTATTTCGCAATAGAGAGCAGCTTGTTGTAAAGGATCCAGCATAACACCTTTTGTAGTATACCTTCTACCTGGCGAAGGAAGGGGAGCCAAATTACGAAACTTTGTGTCTATTAGGCACATCGCAGAAAACGGAGGCCGTTCAAAGTAATAATCTTGTGAAAGACAACCATTTTCACAAAACTTAAAGAATCATTAGCTATCCTTGTATTAATATTTTTATGATACGCCTCGGTTACACGAAAAGATATGTCATTATCATCCTCATCATCATGATCATAATCATCGTCGTCGTCGTCGTCATCGCCACAGTCATCTTCAGCATTATGTCCCCATTACTTCACCTTATTTGCATAAACACTGAATCATTTGCTGCTCCGAAATGTTGTAACATATTAACATCCCTGCTTTATTGAAATATCTTCCTTACCTCGGAGCCTTATTTTCAAGCAGCACAATATACCGATCGATTTTGTACCGGTAAATCTTACAAATACCAAAAAGGGGCACTGAAAATTACACGGCTTCCCCCCTCTCTCTTTTTTTTTTTAAATGCATATTTTGACTGAGTCCATAAAGTCTCCGGCTTCAGGCAGAGCTACAGTTAGCTAGCCTATGTAGGTTCATGTAAAAAGTGGGGAAAGTTGCAAAGTCATGTGCGCGAAGGTCAGAGTATTTCTGCAAGGGAAAATAGTGTCTGCACAACCATTACTTTTTAAGATATATTTGCGTTTATAAATACAGCTTTTTGTTGCAGAATATTTGTCTAAATGGCTTGAATAGTTATAGAAGTTTGTCAGAAAACTGATTCTAAGTACAACGACATTGCTTTAACCACTTGGAGAAATGCGGTGGATTTCAAGACGGAAATTGAACTTAAGGAAGAGGTAAACGAATACATTCTTAAGAGTGTACTTCTAATTTGAAGTGCTGACGATTAAAAGTGTGTGAAATACAAGGGATAATATCAGCGAGTGCAAAAATGGTAATTTACCGGGAAAAGAAAACCGAACATCAGCGGCTAAATTGGGGTTTAAATCACTCGTACTTTAAGCAATAGTGCTACTGTCGACTGCATGGAAGGTTCAGAAGATGTGCTGCCTACCCCACAGAACAAATATGTAGCAGCAGCAAGCTGGTGGGCCGAGGTGGACGCATGACCTCTGATTCGGGGTGGCTCCTATCACATGACTGAGGCAGGAAGACCGTACGGTTTGTGAGACTCGCGCTGAAGGTTGTCATTTAAAATCACGCGGACTCTGTGAACTTGCTCGAGGTACTGAACTTTATTTTATTGTCAGAAGTAGATAAAGTATTAGGTTTGGTGTTGGTGGGGGTTGGATTTATGTGGTTCAGGCTAAGGACCAACGACGGACTCCAGTGAAGAATATATTTTCTATAAAGTATGATGGAATCCTTGAGTTTAGGATGGACTCGCAGTTATTTGACTGAATGTTCTGCTCTAGTTTTGTTAAAACATCTTCAGAATCCATACCCTTTTAATCTATTTAAAAACTCCCCTTCCGTATGGACTTCGAATTATTGACAATCTTCACTTCAGATGCCAATGAAGCTTTTAGGATTCCAAAGTGCGTTTAATCTGTTGGTTATGTTCGAACAAAGACAAGGAAACAAAAGAGCTGTCAGACGGTATTGTTGTCATGACAACACCTTTCAAGTGACCTCTGTCTGAAAGATAAGGCGATAGACGAAAGCAGGGCCTCGGTCGACCTACAGGCACAGTGGTCGGTCGGAAAGAAAGCTACTAGTGAATATATTACACACGTCAATCAAACACAGGATACACCTTAATGAAAGATATGTGTATATATATATATATATATATTTCGTTAAGGTATATATAAATGTGTATATATATATATATATATATATAACCCTTCTATAGCACAAAAGAAATGCGTTATGAATTACTGCTGGAGTCCTGAGTTTTGAATTGCTATTGACGGTACCTTCTGAGAACAATGACAAATAGAAGCAGGGCTCGTTTTGAAATTAGGGGAAGAATAAATAACGAAAATGCATGTTATTACTTACGTATTTTAATAGAACTAGTTCCAGGAAGAAAAAGATAGGTCAAGGTAAGAATAAACATAGGTTTACGAGGTATCCTCTGCTGATGCCAAACACTACGTATTATTGGTACTGAATGTAAATTACGTGCGTTTGGGAATAAGGCGGTATAGAAATCATATGGGTCTAAGATATTTGAAATAATTGCACATACGTGCGTATATACACGTACGTGCATAAATATACATATGTAGTCTACGTATTTATGTATGTATGTAAGCATTATTGACAGTATGTATGTATGCATATATGTATATGTATGTGTATGTATATATGTATATATATATATATATGTGTGTGTGTGTGTGTGTGTGTGCGCGCGCGCGCGCGCGCGTATGTATGTATGTATGTATGTGTATATGTATGTATATACGTACGTATATACATACATACACACACACACACACACATATATATATATATATATATGTACGTACAGACATAAACTACGTACACACACACACACACACACATGCATATACGTTTTGCATTACCCGGAATCAAAGTTTAGAGTGTCCATATGATGTGACATGAGTCACAAAAATACAGATTGTGCAGTACACTAACATTACACGTATTTCTCACACATAATATTAAAATCTTGCAACATAATCTTTATATGCAGTTCATAAAATACTATGAGTTTTCCACGTCGACTCTTTCCTCCAGGCGTCCGCAGCAAGACGCTAAATTCACTTCTTCCATTTTCTTGCCACATGCCTCGTCCATCTCATGGTCTTGATTTGATCACTACAATAATATTTGAAGAAATAACAAGACGTGAAGCTTCTTATTGCGAAATGTTTATCAACCTCATGTTACTTGCTCTCAGTTAGCCCCAGGTACTGTCATCAGTGCCTCCTCTCACATAACTGCAAGATATATCGTTCACTTAATATGAGAGCCTGTCACATACAAACAAAACAAAACAAAACGAAAAATTAAAGTTATCTAAATTCTACCCCACGATGACATAAAATGTGGTGATTTTAGACAGGCATTACGGACACACCAGTTGGTTAATGCAGGGTTTCCATCTTCTGACCGACCGAGACATCTGGACATAATCCGCGGGAGTTCCAGTTGCCGTGCTGGGTCTGCAAAGTGCGTTTGTGTGTTACTGTTACAACAGTTCGCGCTCAGGCTTTCCTCACCCTCAATTTTTTATCCTTGTTCTTCCACACAACATCAAAGAGAGGCATTTTCCTTATATTTTCCACCTCGCATTCTCTTACTGCTAATCATGAGGTTCGTCATCCCCGTTGTATTCTATGAAATAACTAATGTACAGTGTGTGTACTCGTCTAACACAACTATATTTATTGGTAGAATATAAAGTATTTTCTACATTTTATTTTATTTTTACTTTATTGTATTTAGATTATTCTCATCTCATTTTATTTGTTTGATTTTCGTTTCTACTCACAAACATTGCATTAGAAATGACACGATAAAGAGAATTATAACTCCACATATGGAATGTACTGATGAGATTATTGTGATATTAGCCTGATTTATGTAAAACAGTAAAATACTGCTAACAACTAGAGTAAGTTTATTAACCGAAAAATTATAGTCACAGACGCTACATATTATTGTATATTGTATATTTTATACTTTAGTGTAATTACACAGCACTCATTCACATAATATGATACCTAACATAGATTTAACTATAATAACCTTAGACATAGCTTGGTAACAGCATGGAATCCTCATGTAATCCACACCACCCAATCTTTCTAGCAGATACGAGATCTCGTGCCCACTTTACCCCCTCCATACCCCATATAAACAGCCCATGTATGTTTTGTATAACTGCTTAATAAGTATTTCATGTTCAACCTGAAGATGGCCATTATCAAGCGCCGAAACATGTAGTTGTACCTTATGTAGAAAATACTATATATTCTACCAAAAAACATAGTTGTGTTAGACGAGTACACACGCTGTACATTAGTTATCTCTTACTGTCACTTCGCAATGTCAGCAATCAGCCGATACTCATTTATCTGCAGTACATTTATCTTATTATTGCAGTGTATTTATTAAAGTAACGGAGAGGAATATGGTTACAACGTTCACAAAAAAATCTCGCTTTCTGGAAACCTAAAGTTTATTTGTATTTTCGGCCGATTCCATCGAATGACAAGTTTTCCGGTATGATATGGAAGGTGCAAGTGAAAGGAGAAGACCTCTGATTAACCCTTCTGGTTTCTTAACAGAGTTTACATGCAATCTGGAGAGAACTGCCATGGATATTACTCTTTTCCAATAAAACTATGGGACATTATACTCAATAAGATCAAAATAAGATTATGAACATTAATTATCTATGAATAATTATGTTATCTATAGTCTCAGGCATATTTCACACACACTCGATACTTCGTAAATTGGTTCTGATGCCTTGTACAGGAGATCACTTTTCATTACTCTCGGAGAGTTGTTATTGTTTTAGACGTTGTGTCTAGTGACAACGATGTGGATCAAAACCCACAAATGTCACCTACTAGCACGGTCTTAAGGTCATCCTTCTTTGATTTCAAACGTCGTCACTAACTATAAAATAAAATGAAATAATACTACTACATTATTATAGCGATAATCTGAAGAAGACAGGAGAGGCAGCCCCGAAGCATGGTGTATCCAACCAAATATTCCTTAGACAATTGGCAGCACGCAATATGTCACTGGTGTACTAAATAACACGTCGTCGGAACGTCGAAACATGTAGGTCCTGCCGTTGTGATCTTGCCATCTCTTTTGAAGTTTTGTGGGCTTAAGATCTGTAGCTGAATCAGACGAGTTACACAACTTAAGGATAAATACTCCCTCTAACTGAACTTTGTGGTAGAGAGTTTAGCCTTCCTCCTTAGGAATCTGGACGTCTCGGTTTCTTGTTTTTGTCCCAGGTCAAATATTTTGATTAAAACATATTGTGGTTTCCTGTATACCCTTCAGACAAATGCAAGAGCAGCATACCTAGGATATTTAAAATTGCGCCTCTGTCACTTTATGCCAGATAGTCTGGAACTTATTATTTATAATCCTCCTACTCTTTCCATACGCAGAGGAAATTACTGGGGATCATCAATATGGATTTCGACACAACCGGTCAGCTACTGACCATATATTCTGCATTCGTCAAATACTTGAGAAAAAATGGGAATACATCGAAGTACTCTTTATAGACTTCAAAAAAGCTTATGATTCAGTTAGGAGGGAGGTCTTGTATAATATACTCATTGAGTTTTGTATCCCCATGAAACTGATAAGGCTAATAAAAATGTGTCTGACTGAAACTTATAGCAGAGTCCGGGTTGGCAAGAATTTGTCTGACATGTTTCCTATTAGGAATGGTTTGAAACAAGGAGATGCTCTATCGCCATTGCTTTTCAACTTTGCTTTGGAGTACGCCAATAGGAGGGTTCAGGTAAACCAGGATGGCTTCAAATTAATTGGTACACATCAGTTTCTGGTTTATGGAGATGATGTTAATATATTGGGAGGAAGCGTTCATACTATAAAGGAAAACTCAGAAGCTTTTGTAGTGGCTAGTAAGGAGACTGGACTAGAAGTAAATGCTGATAAAGTTAAGTAGATGGTCATGTCTTGATATTAGAATGCAGGACGAAGTCGCAATATAAAGGTAGATAATAGTTCCTTTGAAATGGTGGAAGAGTTCAAATATTTGGGAACAACCTTAACAAATTAAAATTCTATTCGGGAAGAAATTAAGAGCAGATTGAAGTCAGGGAATACTTGCCATCATTCGGTGCAGAATCTTTGGTCTTCCAGTTTGCTTTCCAAAAATTTAAAGATGATGTTATACAGAACTATAATTGTGTCTGTTGTTGTGTATGGGTGTGCAACTTGGTCGCTTATATTGAGGGAGGGACTAGGCTGAGGGTGTTTGAGAATAGGGTATTGAGGAGAATATTTGGGCCCAAGAGGGACGAGGTAACAGGAGAGTGGAGAAAACTACATAATGAGGAGCTTAATGATCTGTGCTCCTCACCCAATATTGTTCGGGTGATAAAATCGAGAAGAATGGGATGGGCGGGGCACTTAGCGCTTGTGGGGGAGAGGAGAGGCGTATACAGGATTTTGGTGGGAAACCTGAAGGAAAGAGTCCACTTGGAAGACTCATGAGTAGATGGGAATAATATATGAAGATGGTTCTTCAGGAAGTGGGATGTGGGGGTGTGGACTGGATCGAGCTGGCTTAGGGCAGAGACAGGTTGTGGGCACTTGTGAATGCGGTAATGAACCTTCGGGTTTCATAGAAAGAGGGAAATTTCTTGACAAGCTGAAAACCAGTTAACTTCCAAAGAGGGACTCTTCTCCATGGAGTAAGTAAGTAATTAAGTATATCTTAAAGCAATTCCGTTGGTATGTGAGCAGAATTATCCGGCTCAGTTTAGGGACAAGGTACAGGCATTTGTGAACACGATTTTGAAACTTCGGTTTCCGCAAAGAGTAGTGAATTTCTTAAGTAGTTCGGGAATTATTAACTTAACTGTAAGAGAAGTTAACGTACACGAAACAATAATTCTGAAGAAATACAACGTAGACCTAACTTTGTCGTGACTCAGTGAAATAAAATAGTTTATTTGAATTATATTTGAATCATAGCAACTGGACATCATGATCTGAACCAGTGATATTTCACAAGCAATTCTACCAACAACAATAAAACCTCTCTCTCTCTCTCTCTCTAGGTAAATATCTTCACTTGAAATTTATATATCCTTTTTGAATAATCATTAAGAGTTTAACAGAGGATAAGCTGTTCTTAACTCTTACAAAAATTAAAGTTCTTTTTTTACCCGTCGTGCTCACGGCTGTGGCTATATAGAATACTGTCTTCTGAGATATCACGCCGTGTAGTCTGGTATACGTGTAGGAATACTTCGGTGCACCGTCGATAAATTTCTAGCACAGTGCACGACGCCACATCTCAAGAAACGCCAGTTGTCTTTACTGAAATAGTTTATTGCGTCCACACTGTAGACTTCCAACTTCTTGTCGTTTGCTATAAGACATCTCCTAATATACATACATGTGGACTTCATATGGCATCTAGCGGTAGGGATTTAAACTATAGAAGAAAAATGGAAGCCGCGGTTTGCGCACGCTTACTTCAAGATAGCTCGGGGCACTGATGTGTGCTGCGTGGAAGGACGTTTTGTTTTGCAGGATGACGCCATACTTAAATTCGCAAGACGAAAGGTAGATGGGTCATGTGTCAGGCATGGGTAAGTTAAAAAAATAAGTACCAATACTGAGTCGGAATAACTGAAATGAAGAAACCACTTGGAGATTTATGTTCGAAAGCAAGCGTGATGTACTGTAACATGGTTATCGTGTGAACAGCCAAAGAGAAATACAAGCCGTCAGCCAAACGGAATTTATGTCAATTTTGTTGCTTGCTATTTGTTTCTGCTTAGGCTAAAAGCCATCCTCAGGCAATGAAAAACATATAAAGGAAGACAATTAAATACAACCCTTTAACATGACCCTTTTTTAGATAGCTGAGGTCTCAGCTTCACAAAAACTGATAAAGGTATTATCTAGTGATGGTCATGATTCCACTGAGGTGCCTCACGGTGGGAACCACTGGTGCCCTCTGTTGAGCAAGATAATGAATCTTCAGTTGCAAAGGTAAAGCAATCCCTGGACAGGACCTGAGGTTTCCAGGAGTTTGAGACTCCCAGATTTCTATACATTTGGACCATGAAGGTGCTAACGTCGTCAGCCCTACGCTCCGACCGCCTTCACCAGCAGGAGATATTCCTGGTACTCATTTCTATTAGAGGCTGAGTCGATCCCAGAGCTACAGTGCGGCCGGAAAGATTGTCGGTGATCCAAAAGGGAATCGAAACCGTGACTTTCCGGTTTGCAGCGCAGGGCCTCCACCAACTGCGCCACAGCCTACCCCCCCCCTCCTAATTCCTCGAGTACTTAGTAAATATGATCTGTTTTCAGGAAGAAATTCACACTGTGGTCATATTAGTTTCTCACAGATAAATTGCATTGTAGTTGTCTGCATATTTCGGTAAGACAGCAGTAGGCCATGATAGGTTAGTAACTGTGCAGGCCATCACAACTGTAGGTTACCAAACAAAATGTTCAGTTCCCTTTGAACCACAAGCATTATATTGCCTCTAACGACATGACTATTATGGTTCACGAACTGGTTCTTGACAAACCGGGCCGTCTGACTTAAGGCAAACCAAATATTTCCTCTACCTAAATGGGAAATTCATCAAAATCGGGATAACGGGCTTTTAGGCATACATACGAAGTTGTAAAATCCCTTGTGGAAAGGTGTGTGAATATTAATTCAATACAAAATATTCCGAAACTAACGCCTGGGGATCAAAGGCGAAGTAGCCATATCCCTCACATTCTTGCACTAATATCACTATATGAAACAAACACCGACAAATGCACTCATATATTATCAAGGCACCGCTTTATTAACACTATACGTAATTCCAACATGTTTCAACTTTCACAGGGTCATCTGTTTGGAGTGTATATTTGGTACATTCTAGCAGCAAGCTCAACAAATTGAGTCGTCAGCTATAAAATTCAACTTAGTGAGCAGCGTGTACTGTGTACCGCAGCAGCAATGTGATAAATATGTTGAATAACACAGTACACGCTGCTCACTAAGTTGGATTTTACATCTGATGAATCATTTTGTTTAGCATGCTACTAGATTGTATCAAATATACTCTCTGAAGATGGCCTTTTAAGGGTTGAAGCGTGTTGGAATGATGTATAGTGTTAATAAAGTGTTGACTTAATAATATATGGGTGCATTGTCGGTGTTTTCTGATATAACCGCATCTCATTTATACGGGGAGAGAGGATCTGTGCCTTGTCCGAGGTTATTCGAGGTTAAACTCGGCTTCTGCAAAGTAATTCATAACTTTGAACACACTTTAACGTAGAATACGACATTACTAATGCATTGGTGGGCCGTGATAGCTCAGTGGGTATAGCGACCGAACTACGGGCTGGACTGTCCGGGGATCGAATCCCGGTGGGGGACTCGTCCAGACCGGTCCTGGACCAACCCAGCCTCCTGTACAATGGGCACCGGGTCTTTCCCGGTGGTAAAGCGGCCGGGACGTGGCGTTGACCTCCCGATCCCATCTAGCGCCGAGGTTAAAGAAAGAGTAGAGCTATACTTCTTCTCCACCACTGGGTCTTCGTGGCCTGTTCTAGGGTGAAATTTACCTTTATCCTTACCTTACTAATGCATAGTTCATGACGGTTCTTCTCTACATACTTATATCGTGTCCATCTAATGCAAAGGCATAACGCATTTAATTCTGTTAATATGGAAGGCAACGGAAGAAAAATAAGCTTTACAACAGGAGCACTATCCGTGTATCCCACTGGGCGATGGTAACGTTTGGAGTAGCAACGTTGTTGATTAAAGTAAATACCTTAATAGTAAATATGCTAAAGAAGGCCGAACTAAATATTTTACCCCAAGGCTTCTCGTTTTTTTTATTTCAGGGAGTGTACTACGTTATAAACCTTTGTATAAATCAGCTGGCTCAGTACAAGAAGAAGGCACCGACACTTCAGACACTGGATATTTTCGTTGTTTTGTATGGTTACTTTAACTTTTCGTGACCATGGGTTAGATTCACGATGGTGTCATTGGAATGTTTCATAGACATAGAGCTGGTCGCGGGTAGCTCAGTCGGTATAGCGACTGACTACGGGCTGGACGGTCCGGGATCAAATCCCGGTGGGGACGAGTTTTTCCGCCCGTCCAGACCGGCCCTGGGGCCCACCCAGCCTCCTGCAAAATGGGTACCAGGTCTTTCTCAGGGGTAAAGTGCGACTGGGGCGTGCTGCTGACCACTCACCCCCTTCTAGTGCCGCGGTCATGGAAGAGTAGAGCTATACCTCTACCCACCCTCTGGGCCACACCGGGCCTGTAACGGGATCACTTTACCTTTA
>Ga0123352_10011766_pt1 | contig 13811 bp, 12 predicted proteins | sample TergutLab28metaG_FD_89700 | JGI IMG/M metagenome (GOLD analysis project Ga0123352, IMG submission 89700) | Labiotermes labralis P1 segment gut microbial communities from Petit-Saut dam, French Guiana - Lab288 P1 | ecosystem: Host-associated > Arthropoda: Insects > Digestive system > Gut ...
AATCTGAGGAAAGTGCAGGGACAGATCAGAAATTGTGAAACGTCTGTCGTCACGCACTCTTTCGTTGACCTTACGCACCAAATCATCATCCACCAAAGATGGACGCCCACTTCGCGCCTCATCGTGCACGTTCTCTCGTCCTTCATTGCACATCCGAACCCATTTCCTAACCATGTCATCACTCATCGCATTGTCACCATACACTTGACAGATCTGGTGATGAATCTCACTTGGTAGCACATTCCTAGCGTTCAAAAAATAATTACAGACCGTATTTCACAGTCGGCGGCCCCTTCAGTTGTCTTAAACATGTTTAACGCACAGGAACAAACATAAACATAACACGAATTTCACGAAATGGCGTCTGTTGCTTCTCAATTTATAGATGTCGTCACTCCATGTGCGCAAAGTGACAGTCTTGAGGATGAGCGAGAGATATGCGCAGACGGTACTTGGTTTCCGAATAACCTACGTACTAATTAATCGAGGAGTTCGGTGTATTGGTGATTCTCTGGCTTAGTTTGTGGGATATAATCGGTTCGAATGCCACCCGATTTAAATGCGTTCTGGACTGCTGAATTTACAGCGTAGTGTTCATCAGAGTTTTACGTGGTTGAACCGGACACACACACACACACACACACACTATTTCTCTCTCTCTCTCGCACACACACACTCTCTCTCTCACATACACACTCACTCTCTCTCACACATTCTCTCTCTCTCTCACACACACACACTCACACACACTCTCACACACACACACACATTCTCTCTCTCACATACACACACACTCTCTCTCATACATACACTCTCTCTCACACACACTCTCTCTCTCACATTCTCTCTCTCTCACACACACTCACATACACATTCTCTCTCTCTCTCACACACACACTCTCTCTCACACACACATTCTCTCTCTCACTCACACACATTCGCATACACATTCTCTCTCACACACACACACTCACATACACGTTCTCTCTCTCTCTCACACACACACACACACACACATTCCCTCTCTCTCTCTCTCTCTCTCTCACACACACACGTGTACAACTCAATATAAAAAAAGTGTACCGGGCAGACATTCTCATATAAAGTGCGGTAGGTACGTATGCATATATCGACTCTACAATAGAGAGAAATGTGAAGTTACATTGAAGTGCTTAGGCCTGAGGTTTACGTATTTTATTGCTGTTCAAATGAGTGATTCCGTCATTTTTTCACTAAATGTAGAAATTACGGATTTGTTTTTATTTGTCCCTAGTTAGGGACATTTGTTTTCAAATTTGTAACACTGCGGCCTGTAATCGGTAAATTGCCCATCCACGAGATGACAGACGAACTGGAGTATCAATAAATTCATAACTGAGAGAGGAAGACCAAACTACAATACTAACTAAGTAACTAACTCCCTGGAGCGGAGAGTCCTTCCTTAGAAGTTAGCAGGTACTCAGTCAGTCAATAAATTCGCCGCATTCACCTGTTCCTACTCTGAGCCAGATCAGTCCAGCCCATATCTCCCCGCCCCACTTCTTGAAGATCCATTTTAATATTACCCTCCCATCTGCACCTCTAAAGTACAATACTGGGAGGAAAATCCGCCGCAGCGTCCATTTGCACACAACATATCCAACATGAATTGAACCGGCTTTTGAATTTGGGTCTGCGCGGAGAGAGATCGGTGGCTGAACTCGTGAAGTATGGATGATGTCATCAGACATACTGACGTAGCGGTGTTGCGATTGATACTTGATTGAAAGTTTGGCTTGACTATCGGCAAACGTGACTGAAATTTTTCGTTGTTTCCTGCCTCTCCACCTAGTTAATCTCGTAAGAGCAGTGGCGTACCGGGGGTGGGTTCAACCCCCACCCCCGAAATTCCGAAGGCCCTCCAAAATCGTGCAAAACTCAACCCGATTGTGAAAACTGTTAAAAATTGCTGAATTTAGGAGGCCAACACCCCAAGATGTTCGGAAAAAAGGCAGTAAAATTCTAAAACTACTTAGGTTTGCAATTTTTTACATTAGGAATGACAAATAAATTGGTTGTCATCATAAATAGTCTTAAAGTACCAAAAATTAAAAGAATTTTACTATATGAACTGAAATTTCTTGTACCAAATTACAGCTGCCTCCAGAAACCCTGACTAGGGAGCTACCGCCCCCCAGATCGCCTTTCTCTCTGTCCTCTGTCCTCAACTGAATTTGTTGACCCCCCCCCCGAACAAAATTCCTGGGTACTCCACTGCGTAAGAGTAGCTGAAACAGGCAACAGCACCGTTATTTGAAATCGTGAACGATGCCTCTTTTGATTACGGATTCCTTGTACATGGCGCCGTATGGAACAGGATTGTTAGGCCCACAGTCAGTCCGGTGAAATACTAAGCGTTCTGTGAATATGTGCATTCGCCAGCATCTCATCAGTGACATTTACTAGCGTCGTCAAACATTGCATATGTTCAGTTTGCGTGTTTGTCGCGGACGATTGCGTTTTTACCACGTACAGCTTTGACACGGACAATACTGAGACTCGTAGTTAAGTGGTAATTCCATGGAGCGTAACTTTTGTTAAGACAATTGGTATTCACTCCGGTAGCCGGAAGGATCCGCCTCTGGAGTCTATCCAGACTCGGGTGAACACAGTCCACATTGTTATGCAGTGAAGCTTGTCTCAAAACGGAACCTGCATAGAACGGAATCCCGTCTTTATCAGGAAGCTTCCACAGTAGTGAGTTTCTTTACGTGAAAGGAAAAAATAGGTACCTTGTCTTTCCAATGTAGGCAGGTTGCACTGTACCATATTTCTTTTTGTTTAAGTTCCACTTAAATTGTAACTTCCGATCTAGGCAGGTGTATCCTACGCAATTTCTTACACTCAGATTTATGGAGTCAGGAACTTTTAGAAATTCACTACTTGATACTGACCAGTGATGGTAGGATAATATTAAATTCGGTGTTAAAGATCGGAGGTCGTGGCTTTGATTCGTCTGGCTAAGAATAGGGACAAGAGGTGGGCTGTTGTGCATGCGGTAATGAAATTTCAGATTCCACTGAATAGGGGGAAATTCTTGGATAGTTGGCGAAGTGTTAGCTTCTCAAGAAGAACTCTTCTTCATGGAGTTGCAAAGTTACTTACATTCTTAATGATTCCTAAGGGGCAAAATGTGGGGCGTGCCAACAACACGAGGGCCCCACTGCTGTCACACCACACACTGTCCTCTTGTCGGGTGGGAGACGGTCTGGTACGGGGGTTTGGGTCTTTTTTTGTGCCATGGACCCCTTTGAGAGTCTGATGAAATCTACGGACCTCATCCCAGAAGTATGTATGTAAACGCGTAAAATGAAGCACTTAGATACAGAATGTACCTATATAAGGAAACAAATGATATATTTAAAACATAGGCAAGTTGAAATTAAAATTGTTGAAAATACCAGTTACACGTGTTCGGAGAAAACGGCACTTCACGAAACCAAGAGGTACTTCACACAACCAAAGGGTACTTCACACAACCAAAAGGCACTTCACACAACCAAAAGGTACTTCACACAACCAAAAGGCACTTCACACAACCAAAAGGTACGTCACACAACCGAAAGGTACTTCACACAACCAAAGGGTACTTCACACAAGCAAAAGGTACGTCACACAACCGAAAGGCACTTCACACAACCAAAGGGTACTTCACACAACCAAAAGGTACTTCACACAACCAAAAGGCACTTCACACAACCAAAAGGTACGTCACACAACCGAAAGGTACTTCACACAACCAAAGGGTACTTCACACAACCAAAGGGTACTTCACACAACCAAAAGGCACTTCACACAACCAAAAGGTACGTCACACAACCGAAAGGCACTTCACACAACCAAAAGACACTTCACACAACCCTTTCTTGGGCTGTAATATTTTCAGGTAGTGAAATTTATTGAAAAACGATTGCAGCCTAGAGGCCAGAAATTACTTTTTGCTGACCATTATTGAATGAAAACCTAAATTTCAGTTACAGTTTAGTAAAAATAAACTCGTAATATTTTTACCCCCTTCCAAGTTGACAGACCCCCTGAAATCTATCCACGTACCCCAGGTTAAGAACGGCTGGTATTGAAGTTGAGTAACAGGGTTTCGGAGGGACACACTGCATCCATCTTCAGAGAATCTTATTTACTTTATTTGTTAGTACTGGCGGAACATGCCAACCAACGCTCACATTGGACTGTCCTATGTACAGTATTGTATCTTGCAGCTGTCGACTGGTGAAGATTATCGAAGATCCCTAACAAAATCTCTGTAAATGCATTATTGTTACTTCGTGGTGGTTCTGTCATGCCTGGTCGTCGTGCAGTAAGTGTATACCAACTTTCGTGACGTTGCTAACCACCAACCAGCCTACAATGTGTCATAACCCAGAAGTGTTATATTTGATTCTTTTTTTTCAGCCGCATCCAAGCGCAACACGACCACCTTGAGAAGGAGTACCGCCAGCACGCCATCGGAGTACTGCGTTGCTCCAAGAACCGTGGCTCCGGCAAGGTAAGAAGTACAGAAACTTCTCCCTAGTCTACAAGTCCATTGTATTACCATCATCATCGTCATCGTCGTCACCGTCCTCTTTGTCGCTTTCTGTTTTTTATCTTTACTGAAATTCAAGAATTGTTGAAAAGGATAGTAGGTGTCCATTGCAATCGAGATGTAAAGGTAAAGGAGTCCCATTACAGGTCTGGACAGGCCCAGAGGGTTCCAGGAAGTTAAGGTTCCCAGATTTCCTGACAACGGCACAGGATGGTGGTAGGTTGTTAGCCTTACGCACCGGCCGCCTTTACCCCCAGGAAATACTCCTGGTACTCATTTCTGTTAGAGACTGAATCGACCCCAGGTCCATAATGCGATCAGAAGGATTTTATGTCAACGAAAAATCCAGTGACACCAGCTGGGATCGAACCAGCGATCTTCCGAATTGTTGTACAGCACCTTAACCACTGTGCTACCGCGGTCGCCGCAATCGAGATGTGCCGTGGTAAAATATCGGCCGATAGGCTGGTTACTCAGGTGGGCCTGGCAGCGTAGTCGGTATAGCGACTTACTACGGTCTGGACAGTCCCGGGATCGAATCCCGTTGGGGGGGCGAGATTGTCCTCACCCGTCGAGACCGGTCCTGAGGCCGACGCAGCCTCCTGTTCGGTGGGTACCGGGTCTTTCCTGGGCTTAAAGAGACCGGAGGTGTCGCGTTGACCACCCACCCCGTTTAGCGCAGAGCTTAAAGCGAAGAGTAGGGCTACACTTCTATTCCTCTTCCGGGGCTTAATGGCCTGAAATTTTAAGTTTCTTAGACCGGTATCTCTGACTAAGCTTATTCGTGTTGTGGCTCGCGCCCTCCACGCCAACATCGCAGTAGTGCACTATATCGTAAATAAAACCATGACAGCTGCCTCTCGTTTCAATACAATGTATTCTTCACGAAAGTACCATGCAATGAAGTTTAGACTGGGTTATTAGCTAACTCGATAGAGCATAGTTTTTACTTAGAAGCTGATAATTTCTCAGCTAGTCAAGAACGCACCTGCCTTCCATGTAACGCGAAGGTTCATTACCATTTTCAAAACATCCCGCCGCTTGTTCCTATCCTGAGCCATATTAATCTAGTGCACGCCCTCCCATCATATCTCCCTAAGATCGAGTTTAGTATTGTCCTCCCATCTACGCTTAGGTATTCCAAGTAGTATCTTTCCTTTTGTTTTCACTGCAGAAAAGTTTGCAGAAATTTTCTTTTTTGTATAATGTATTGTATACCGTCACTACACAACAATATATCAATACAGTGATATTATATATACAATCAGGTCACGTTACGGCTACATGTTTCGACCGTAAACGGTCATCTTCAGGCCAACAGAGAACATTTTTAAGGTACCTGTACCTTAAAAATGTTCTCTCTTGGCCTGAAGATGACCATTTACGGTCGAAACATGTTGCCATAATGTAACCTGACTGTGTATATATATATATATATCACATCACTGTACTGATATATTGTTTTGTATTGACGTTATATAATATATTATACAAATTTGTTACTAGACAAATGGATGGCCTCTGTCAAATTTTCTTTTTCCCCATGCCTGCCACACGCCACCTCACCCCCACCTAATTCCTCTTCATTATACAGCGTGATTTAAAAAGATGGACTCAATTTCGTACATCTATATTTCCTGAACTATACGTGGTATGTGAATGATCTACATAACATTTCAAAGAGGAGGTCCTACATTTCAAATACCACCGCTAGAGCGCTCGCCTAGCGCGCAGCCGTGCAGCAGCGTCAGTTGAGAGCAAAATGGCTACTGTGCAGCACAATTTTTTTTGCGTTCGTGAGTTCATTGAAACTGAGTCGGCGACTGCTGTGCAGCGTGCGTTTCGTCTTCGTTTCAACATTCAACCTGCAACGAGGAAGAGCATTTGTCGTTGGAGTCACCAATTTGAGCAAACAGGCTGTCTGTGTAAAGGCAAAAGCTCCGGCCGACCACTTGTATCAGAGGAGAACGTGAGACGAATTCAAGAGAGTTTTGAGTGTAGCCCACGCAAGTCAACCCGTAGAGCGAACAGAGAACTTGGAATACCGCAACCAACTGTCTGGCGTGTGTTGAGGCACCGTTTACTATACAATTGAGTCCATCTTTTTGAATCACCCTGTATATTTCTAATGGTATCTGGTAAATTACAAATCATGAGGTTACTTATGGATTTTTCCGCAACCATAATCGACATCGGAATTTTCTTCTAGTTTTTTTATTAATAAATAAATGATAAATAAATATAGGATCGGTGGAATGTTCAGAACAACTGTTAGGTTAAACACTGTCATCACGTACAGAAACACGACCGAACAAGTAGATATACGTACATCTACTTGTTAGGCCCCTCTTGCTGTGAACGACATTGTGTGTTCCTAGTTTATTGACTGAGCCGCGGTAGTTTGTTTCTTGTAATTCGAAGAATGGCACAAGATGTCAGGCATATGTCACGGAGGGGGTATCTGTTTATTTACCGCGGTAGGGGAAGTGTTCATTTTATGCATGGTTCGCGATAGTCGTTTGGTATGCAGCACCTTAATATGAGTGTACTTTGAGAATACCGTTCTAGAAGCAGCCGATCTGTCCCGGAATTTAGGGTCACCGACTTCTCGCGAGCTTCGTAGGTAGGGGAAATATCCATCTCCTGGTTTAGTATCAGAATGTCATGAACTTATATAAAACCCCTACCGGCTGTAGGGAGGGGATGGGGTTTGCACGAATATACAAGTGGAGAGGAGGGGTTGCTTTGTTGAGGGTTCAATTTTAGGGAAGGGTACGGTAGTCGCAGTGAGGGGTGGGGAAGAGGGTGTGTGAGGTGGTTGCCTAACTAGGAGGGGGGAGGGAACGAAACGACGCCCAAGCACCGTTGGATCTTCGATCGGACGCCGCCAACACCGCCTAGCGACAGAACTTGAAAACAATATGTATTCGAAAGGGGAGTATGTGTGTGTGTGATGGAGGTTTTGCTTGCGAAAATCCGGGAATCGTCGTGGTTTTTGGTTTGCTGTGTCTCCTTGTCGGCAGTTGAATCAAAGTGATTTGTGTGGTCTGCGTCTTGTTTTCTTTACAATTCGTTGCCCGTCGGTCGGAAAGTCTTTGCGTTCGGGCGTGATAATTCGACGGATTATAAACGTGAGCAAACCCCGTGTCGTTTGTGCTCCGTGAAAATCGTCTTACGTTGTGTTTGTTTGCTTCTAGTGAAGGAGAGGAGTCATTTAGAGTGTGTGACAAAATCTGCGACGAAGTTTCTCTATGAGAAATTTTTGAAACATGAGGTGACCTGTGTTACATAAGGGTGGGAAAAGTCTGCAAGTGAGGTGGTGGTGATAGTGGTGGTTTGCACGAATAGTAGGGGTAAGAAGAGGGGTTGGTAGTGGAAATGTGAACCGACGTTGGGTGGAGGGGTGCGTTCCATCCCTCCAACTTCAAATCACATCAGTTAAATCAGAAACAAAGTAAAGAAACTCTCAGCGCAGCACACGTGAAGAAAATTAAGGTGGTAATCGGGAAGACAAACTGACATTGTCTTAGGAATTAAATATATTTTTTTTTCTTTGACACGTGTCAGTCGTAAAAAAAAACAACCATAAGTTTCAATTTATCCAACGTGTGGTTCCACGGAGTTGGCGCTCTGCCCCTTCGGCCGGACAGCCGTTCCGACGGCAAGTCCGGGGGGCTACGCCCCCGTCCGGATACTCAGCTAGCAAGACTAGCTGAGCCTGTACCCACCATACCCGAAATGCTCACTGGTGACCACGCGACAACTCAACACAGTAATCAGACAGCGAACAGAGTTCTGTCGGATGTCGATGATACGGAAGTTTTGGTGACGAGACACAAATCAGCTAGTGTTAAGAGCAACGGAGCAGCTTTCCACGCATCGGACTCCAACTGTTTTGTTAAACCCCTGATTGGTGTTCATAAAACTAGAAATTATCCGATTCCTGTCAAACCTCCAGTAGTTCCAAACTTTATACCGAGGCCTCCTGAGAGAAGAGCAAGTGAAACTTCTCTACCCGGTAGCAAGGTAGTTACAACACCTGTGATACCAGCGTCGAAACCGGATACTTCTGAGACAATCAAATTCGAGTACACTCAGCCCAGCAAGGATAAGGTATTTCCAACATTTGCGGACTCAAAGCTGAAGTCTGCTGAAGAAATTACAGCAAACTGTGCAGAAAAAAGTACGAAGCAAGAAGCCGTAGGCTCTAAAACAGGTACAGGGAAGCCTAAAACAAGGGACGGTCAGGTGCGATCGTTAGCTTCCCCGTCACCAAGAAGTTCGCAGTTGAGTTTATATTTAGCATCCATAACCGATCAGGAATTTAGAAGAACCCCGTCTCCAGCGCCACCAGTACCACCACTACCGACAATCAAAACATCTCTGCAGAATTTATTTCCTCCAGAAGAAAGAGAAAACAGAAGATCACCATCTCCATTGCAACAGACACTAACGCCGCAGCTTTCTGAATACAACTTATCCATTCAACAGTCACCCTTAAAAGAAACCACTGGAAAAAAATCTCCGCTATCTAGTCACGTTTCAACCGGTAAAAGATCTCCATTGCCCGATTACATCAGCACAGGAAGGAAATCTCCATTAATAGAGTGTATAGTAAAGAACATAGTTAGGAAATCGTCCAGTAGATCAAGCATTCCGGAGGTCCACGAACCCAACCCTTCTTCGTCAAAACCTGTTAAGAAGGAGTGTCAGTGTGGTGACATACGCCGGCCCCCAACGCCGGCGCGACCGAAGAGCGTTGCTTTTGTTATTGACGACGAAGAAAACCACGTTCCTCCACCGCCCCCGCCACCAAGAAGTGTTACCAATCTTTCGACAACTCCTACAATCTCCAAGACAACCAGCTGTCCAGGGATCATATATTCACCAAGGAAGGACATACTGATTGTGAAACAACCTCTTGCGATCATTAAACCTTCAGCTTCTCCTGTTCAGGCGATTGGAATTAAAAGTACGGCATCTGGGAAGATCGTCATCACTGGGGGAGGGGACATTGAGGCTGAAGTCGTCAACGTCGTTACTGCAGGGGGCGAGGTTCTGAGTGTCGTCTGTGAGAAGCAGGGAGGTACTGTTGAGACCTGCGGTGCCTGCGTTAAAACTGGTAGTGGGAATTTCTGTGTGACAGACGGTAACATTGGTATAACTGGACAAAGATCAGATCTCAACTCTTCTTCGGCATCTTTGGTAGGGTTATCTAGTCGGCGATCGTCAGTTACCTCGCTGAGCGGGTCGTCGTTAGCCTCTGTTGTTGTCGGAGGTTGTTGTGGAGGGTCTGAATTTGGAGGGTTGATTATTGGTGACGATATAATTGTGATGGGGGCAAGTGGGAGTGCTGGAGCAGGTGCTAAGGGTGCATCTGGGGCTAGTGAAGCAGAAAGTTGTGGAGGTGGAGCGTGCAGGAAGCTATTGTCTGGAAGGCATCATCATCATCACCATCATCAACAACATACTCCATCTGCTGGACAAACAGTGAAGCCTCAGCCCCAGCAACCTAAGGTTGGAGGTGGCCCGGGGCCTGGACCAGGAGGAGGGGGAGGTACACAGGTAAGAGAAGAATGTCGTTTGAAATATCTGCAGAACTCTAGGCCTGCTAAGTAAAGTAAGTGGTCACAGAACGCGCACTCTTGCGGAAAAATCGGACACTCCTTCCCAGTCGCCGCGCCCCAGGACACACCTGTTCTATCCACGGCTGCGCTGTACAGAAGAAGCACTGTGCTTTAAGAAATGTCTACAGTCGAAGCCCAAAAGTTCTTGGAAATAATCTGTGAAGCCTGTTTTCCTTATAATAGTTCAAACTATTTTAGCAGGAATTACAGTAATTCTAAAACTGTGTTATGTGTCTGTGTCCGTAGACTTGCACTTCCTCAAAGTTATTGGGGCTGAAACCATAGTTTCGTACACACGCCATGCTGGTAATTTTTAGCACGCAAAAATGTATCACAGATATTCCTATTTATATTTGTTTAAGAAGTGTATCATTGCACTGCCTAGAGTTATTTAAGAAGAGCAAAATTTTATTTTTCGGATACACAGATTTGTTCTGTTCGTTTCAATAGTTGACAGACAGCTGGAGTACCATGGTCCAGTACCGTGGTCCAGTACCATGGTCCAGTACCCTGGTCCAGTACCCTGGTCCAGTACCATGGTCCAGTACCGTGGTCCAATACCGTGGTCCAGTACCATGGTTCAGTACCATGGTCCAGTACCGTGGTCCAGTACCATGGTCCAGTACAGTTGTCCAGTACCATGGTCCAGTACCGTTGTCCAGTACCATGGTTCAGTACCGTGGTCCAGTACAGTTGTCCAGTACCATGGTCCAGTACAGTTGTCCAGTACCATGGTCCAGTACAGTTGTCCAGTACCATGGTCCAGTACCGTGGTCCAGTACCGTGGTCCAGTACCTCTTGGGAAGATTTCAAGCCAGGAATGTTTCTGACACTACAAATATTTTTATTAAAAAAAGGTAAAGCAGTCCCGTTACAGACCTGCAGTGGCCCAGAGGGTTCCAGGAAATTAAGGTTCCCAGATTTCATGACAACGGAACAGGATGGTGGTAAGGTTTTCAGCCCTACGCACCGGCCGCCTTTACCCCCAGGAAATACTCCTGGTACTCATTTATGTTAGAGGCTGAGTCGAACCCAGGGCCATAGTGCAATCGGAAGGGATCGAACCAGCGACCTTCCGATTTGTAGCACAGCACCTTAACCACTGTGCTACCGCGGTCCCCAAATAATTTTATTATTTTCAGTTTTTCCTTGTCCAGTTACAACACTTCAGGTATCCCCTTTAAAAATGTAAGCTCTTTTCGAAGGATTAAGTTCAGAAAGATTTATTTCGTACCTAACTGAAAGACTGTATCTATTTTACAAAGATCATCCGATTAACCCTTTAAATGCCAAGTTAAATCCCATCTGCCATTTACTGGCATTATTAGGAGCACACCATATTCTCCACATTAGCAGGATAAGGGCTAAGGCAGTTTCTTCAGATGATCGTATAGTACCCATCAGTAAAAAGAAGTCAGAGTATTTGAGATGGCAGTCACTCTGAGCGAGGACTGCTGTGTCTGAGTGTCAAAGTCGGTGCTGCGTGCTGCATCGACTGTCATTTCAACATTCAATTCTTATACTTCAAGGGTGAGCAACTTGCGGGCTCCAGACCGCCCCAACTCGGAATTCTGTGCAGTGGGACCTAATATCTTTCGGTCTTCAGCATGGAACTTCCTTCGTGTCCCCTTGCTGGCTCCTAGAATTTTGAGGCAGTTCCTAGATCTTTGCAAAATTCGTGAAACGCTGTCAAGGGGTGCACAAATCTGGGGAGGTAGGTCGGTGTGACGAATAAATTTTGTATGGCGGTGCCTAACCTTTTTTTTGGTCCTCAACATAGAACGTGTTGGGTATCATCTTTCTGGCGCATAGAATTTAGTGTTGGATTTTAAGTTGATGAAAATTTTTAAAATTTGTGTTGGACTATAAAAACAAGGAAAAACAGATAACAATCAAACACGAATTTTTAACAAATTTATTAAATTTAACCGTCTTTACACAACATACAAATAACAGTTGCAAATCTACAACTGGTTAATTAAGCAACATGTTTCGGCCTCGTTCGGCCATCATCAGGCTTACAAAAGATGGTGTTAATTAAGGTACATTACACCATCTTTCTGTAAGTCTGATGATGGCCGAACGAGGCCGAAACATGTTGCTTAATTAACTGGTTGTAGATTTGCAACTGCTATTTGTATGTTGGGTAAAGACGGTTCAATTTAATACATTTCTAACATGTACAAAACGGGATGGAAACAATCCAATTCGCGAATTTTTAAAGTAATTCACTCAGCTACATGTTTCGACTCCATCATGAAGATCGTTTCTAAACATACTGAAGGAAATATCTACGTGAAGCCGTTACCTCCATAATGTCACATGTAAAAGGTAAATCAGTCCCGTTACAGGCCCGGAGGGGCCCAGAGGGTTCCAGGAAGTTACGGTTCCCAGATTACGTGACAATGGCCCAGGATGTTGGTAAGGTTGTCAGCCTTACGCACCGGCCGCCTTTACCCCCAAGAAATACTCCTGGTACTCATTGCTGGTAGAGGATGAGTCGACCCCAGGGCCATAGTGCGATCGGAGGGATTTTATGTCAATGAAAAATCCACTGACATCATCTGGGATCGAACCAGCGACCTTCCGATTTGTAGCACAGCACCTTAACCACTGTGATACCGCGGCCATCCATAATGTCACATGCATCCTTTAATATATTCTTATCATAAAAGCCAAGACGATGCACTATTTCTCAAATTTATTTTGTTAAAGAACTCTACGCGTTAGGGACAGATTATTGCTATGTATACAGTATAAAGACTCCTGATGATGAATAGTAAATCTGTCCGAAACTTACAGAGTTCTTTATCAAAATAAATTTGAGAAATAATGTATCTCGTTGGCTTTTAGTATAAGAATATATCTCGATGCAAGGTCCTCTGAATGTCAAATTCCTTTCATGTGTTTAGAAACCAGCCCGATGATGACCCCATGGAGTCGAAACATGCAGCTAAGTGAACTGCTTTATAAAGTGGTGTTTGATGTTTATCTGTTTTTGTTCCTTATTTAGGAAAATTTGTTCCATTCCATTCCATATATGGCGCTACAGCCCCTTCCGGGCCTTGGCCTCCCTCATAAGACGCCTCCATTCATCCCTATTTTCAGCTCTTATCCTCCATCCTCTTATCCCCAGCAGTTGTAATGCATCCCTCTGCATCACATCCGCCCATCTGATTCTTGTTCTTCCCACTGGCCTTGTGGTGTAGAAGTTTCCGTTTAAAACCTTTTTTTTGGATTCCATTCTTCTTCCATTCTTATTTTGTGACCTGCCCATCCTGATCTTCTGATTTTAATGTCCTCCACGATGTTTGGCTCATTGTATAAACTGTACAGTTCACTGTTCCATCTGGGACACCAGCGTCCCCCTTCTTGTGTTGAGGGAAAATTTGTTCAGCCCTGCTATATTTGATTCTGAACGTGGAAGTTCAAGGAGTAGAACGGAAACATATCATCGTGCCCTATACCCCTTCTACACCTCCGCCCCCTCCTTTATCATCTTGTTGGTCATACCCACATGTTTCAACCCCCCCCCCCCCCCCCCCCCCCCCCCCCCCCACCCAACCCGCCACAACTTCAACACAAACCACCACAACACTAAA
>Ga0123352_10011768_pt1 | contig 13809 bp, 10 predicted proteins | sample TergutLab28metaG_FD_89700 | JGI IMG/M metagenome (GOLD analysis project Ga0123352, IMG submission 89700) | Labiotermes labralis P1 segment gut microbial communities from Petit-Saut dam, French Guiana - Lab288 P1 | ecosystem: Host-associated > Arthropoda: Insects > Digestive system > Gut ...
ATTATCTACATTGCTTTGGCTTGGATCCTGTATCCACTGAATTTTAGCCCGCTTCCTTTGATCCAAAAAACCTAAACATTCTTCATCAAACCAGGGTTTATTCTACTTAAATTCATCCAAACCCAGACTCTCTTTCGCTGACGTTTGTATATTCTCTTTAATGTTTTCCCAAGTCCTATTTACGTCCTCGTCATCGTCCGAGTTCTCCAAAGCTGCAAACCTGTTTATAATCTCAATCTGATACTGTTCCCTAACCTCTGGCTCATTTAGCTTCCTCAAGTTAAATCTTTGCCTATCAAACCTCTGTGTGGCCTGTTTACACACTGCTAATCTTTCCCTAACCTTTGCAATCACCAGATAGTGATCTGTATCACAATCAGCTCCCCTAAAACTTCGCACATCCAGTACACTCGAATACCATCTCCTATCTATCAATACATGATCAATCTGGTTGTGAGTCTTACCATCAGGGGAGGTCCAGGTGTATTTATGAATGTTCCAGTGAGGAGAACATCGTGCTCTTAACCACCAGATTTTGTGATATGGTGAAGTTTGTTGGACTACGACGTGAAATTAAAAGACCGTCTTACTGTCAATGACAGTTCGGACAATAACAGAAAAAGACGTTTGTCTCAAATGGTTGGATCCATTGGGGGGGGAGAGCCACATTTTGTAACAGAGAGATAGCCAACGTGGTAACAAAGGTCCGTCACGATTGGTTGATTCTACTGTAGCAGGGTTGATCGTCGCAGGCACACACAATGGCAGCCCGCACGTGTGTACACCAAGATGGCACACAATTCACTGTGTTCGGCCTACAGTATAAAAGTTCCGCTTCCCATACATCAACATCCGCAGCCCTGATGGCATACAAAGGAAAATATATGTCCTATTCTTATAGTGTATTGGCTCCGAATGTGTACATTGTGGTGTCGTCAGTGGAAGTGTCACGGAATGAAAAAGAGCAATCAGACTAATGACTGCGTCTAATGTCAGAACATCTTGTAGACCTTTATTCCCAATGTTAGGTATTATGACCTTGCCTTCTCAGTACATATTTTCTCTGATGAGATTCTTGTCTCGAAACCTGGAGTTTTATACATTTAATTCAACTATCTACAATTACAATACAAGAAATAGAATTCTATTACATAAACCTTCATCTCTATTAACTATATACCAGAAAGGATTATATTATGAAAATGTAGGAGTTTTTAACAAATTACCACACAATATAGCTGAACTGATTTCACACAGTAAAAGTTTCTTGACTAAATTAAAAAGGTATCTGTTAAGAAAATCCTTTTATTCAATAGATGAATATATGAATGATCACTTGGACAGATGAGGTGTGATTCAATCTTAAGTTCAGGGAATTCTTAAATTGCTAAACATGTTTTAATGTGTTAAGTCATTGTTGTATGGTTATTGCTAGCACAACATTTATCGGTGAATTCTTGTGTAAAGTTTTTTTTATGTGTGACAGGCTTCCTCTGTGACTTCTGACTGTCTCAGTTGATTGTCTTTGTATTGTTTTGTATGACATGCTTTACATCAATTTAGAGCCTTGGAGCTCTCAAGATATTACAAAGCGACAAATTATGTATGCATGTATGTGTGGTTGGATGAATACTCTGTGATCAATCTATGTTACTTCTAAACAGTAATAACTAACTTGGAACTCACCATGCACTTGCATTGTGCCAGCTCTTATTTGTGGTTCTAAGAATGCTTCAAAGGGCATGAATTAGTGCAGCTGAACAGTTAAGAGCGCAGATTATCCATGCACAATGGAACATACCGACATAGCCCAGGTATAACGTGTCGCCTCGTGTGGCATACATCATCATCATCCCAGGGGATCTCAGTACACAGATGGCAGAGCAGTCATGTTGCCAATTTTCATCAGTGACTAATCTCTACGCTAGATGATCTGTGCTTCAAGTGAAGTCAAGTTTAAATTGTATGTATAGGGAAGTTGTCACGCAGTGGGTAAGGATGTTTTGTGGATCCCCCCCCAATGGTATAAACCAAAACATCCAATTCATCATCACCGCAATGTAATGTCATCTGTGGCCTTTCTGGCTGTGCTGTACATTTCCATGTTATAAACGGCACAATTTTTTATTTTCTCTACAATTTGTGTGTGTGTGTGAAACATTCCTCATTCTATGAAGAACTGAGTGAGATATATTTGTATATGTACATACGTCTTCATGATGAGCACCTGTTATTTTTGCCAGATATTAATGAAACTTGAATTGTCTTGACAGATTTTTTAAAATTTATCAAATTTCATGAAAATCTACTCAGTAGGAGTCAATTTGTTCCATGCAGGTGGGTGGATGGACAGACAGACATTACAAACCTAATAGTTTCTTTTCACAATTTAGCGAATGTGCCTAGTGACAGGGTTCTCATAACATTTGCAGAAAGCACGAAGTCAAACATGAGCAGTGTAGAGAATTTTAATTTCAGTTTCCATTCTATAAATGCACTTGCTTAAATTGTATCAAGGAGAACTTTCATCTTAACATTCATCAAGGACTCCTGTGGAGTGCTGATCTATGGACACAAAGTATTAGTTTGTCTAATTCTTAGTACTGTATGACCATTAAGCCATTATTTCCCTCATGTAATCCAAAAGATTTTTATGTGTCTACATCCTTCAGTGGTGATAGAAGTTACTTCCATGCACCACTGCTAACACACAATTGTGCTGATGTTCAAAATTCCCATACTCGTTGTCTCTGTCTCAGTATTGCTGTCTCTTATTTCTCCTGATTGCATAAAAAGACATGCGTCTCTGATTTCAGACACAAAATTTAGTGTACAAAGTATATGTAAATTACACAAGTACATATGGTAATTTATCTAAACGACAAATGCCATGGCATGCCACATTACTTGAGTTTCTGTCACGTGAAGCAGTTATCCTTTTGAGAGTGTTGAAACAAGGCAAGAAATTATATATTTTATAAGGGAAAATAATACAAATTATGAGTTGAATCTTTGTTAATTGTCACATCTAACTTTTTGTCATTAGTGGGCATATACACAAATTAGTTAACATTTTCTTTTAATATGAGTTACTGGTAATGATGTTTATGTGTACTTAGTAATATATATATATATATATTTATTTATTTATTTGTAATATTTTTGACATGATGAGTATGTCATTTTTCTGACTGTACAAATCTCACAGGAAATATTTACAATCCTAATATAAAAAAAAAGTCTGAGATGACCAAACTACATTAGTTGTGATATACTGTATATACTGTAATTACCTAAATATAAAATTAGAAGTGATTCTTAATCCATCCTCTAAAGAAGTTAAACACATTTTGTGTGTATGTTTTACCGAAAATTGAAGAATGTACAGGGGGTTGTTTCATGTTCAGGTATATACAATATTTGTATGTTATGAACTGCAGTGTTATTTGTTGTGTACCCTCATGCTCAATGTGTACCCTTATGCTTAAATTCAAATTTGTAAGTATCTAAAAGGTCAAAATGAACTGGAAAGGAAATTACAAGTGGCCTTTAGTGTGATGTGCCTCTTTTGATTAAGGGGCAGATTCTTTCTAATGCTCTCATTCACATTTATAGTCAGAAGCTATGTGTATAAAATTTTTTTTTTCACTTTCCTGAAAAAAAATATGGATGACTGGACTAATTACTTGATATTCATCTTGGAACCCTATGAAACACTGTGCCCTTAATCTTTGCTGTTTCCACTTTTGCCATTTTGCATGTAAGATTAGGTTTTATTTCTTCTTGGTTATGTGCACTTGGACATCACAGTTGCTCTCCCTTAGTGTACTGAACAGTTACAATAGTAATTTGTCTCTTGTGTCATTATGCCCTACAGTAGATTGAAATCAACTTCTTTCACATGAATATAAACCCAGCAACTGAAAAAATGCCTCCCTATAACCACCACCTACAAATTCCCACGCTGAGCTTGTTCTGCTTCAATAGCCTCAAATAGTGCCTTGAAATTGCCTGCTCCAAAACCCTGGAACAGATATTAAATATTTTTTTAAGTACATGCCATGTTTTAACATTTTCTGTGATAGTTTAAAAGGCAGTCTGAAAAAAAAAGTTAAATTCACTTTTTCATGGGTTTAATGGTTCAGATATCATGACTGGTACCCAACAGATGTCATCATTGTCAGCTTAGAAGATTAATATCAAGAGCCAGTTTTATCCCCATTTAATCTCATTTTGTAGCCCCATCCTTTTCCCGGTCTTCCAACATTCCTTTTTTGTCAGTGACCATAATTCAGTACTTTTTAGGATACAGTTTTCTCATACTAGTGTGTTCCCACAATACTGTTATGTCTGTTTATCTTAACTCACACCTTCAACCACAGAACACCTGTGCTACTGATCTCATTACATCAATTTCAGCAGTCAGGCTTTCATCTGTTTATATCTGTCATTGCCCATCATTCCAATCATTAGGAAGGAACAATTTTATTTTTTATTATCTTGTACAATTTTATTTAATTGCATTTAAGGGTTCTATTTTCCACTGCTATATTCATCCATCCATCCAGTCTATATACGTCTGCTTTAAACATATCTAACACCACACACAATGACTTTAATTGAATTATACCGAAATTGTATTCCCAGTCAGCAGTTTTGTTCCTATACCTTTTGTCCCTTGGAAAGCCATTTTTCTTGTTCTTGTTGAAGAAATGTTAAGACCTTTTTAAGTTGTTTAATGTTTTAATGGGTCATCCCTGTTGAATGAAGTCAATAATCCAGTATACCGGAATGCTCCTATTGCAATACAGTCATGACCTGACTGATCCTCTCATCATACATGTGATGTAACATCACAGCTATGATGATGTAACTGACCTCTCAAACTCATGACATAAATTCTGATTTTTAGAGCTATTTTGTTACATTTTCTCATGTTCAAATATGTGTCTTGCAGAAACAAATGGAAGATATAAGAATTTTGATTAAGAACTGAGATGGATAACAGGAACTTCTACAATAAAAGGCAATAATCCTATAAAATATGGAACATCAGCTCACCCCAACAGAACAAAGAACTGAGCATTCTTAACTTGTACACAAACATGATATATATGCTTTGCATTATTAAACTTAACACAGGCTGATCATTGTGCATCTCACATACATTGTGATTGTGCCTCTGAATGACCTCAAGGAAGAGAGTTGGGCGATCTTGCATGTTCTTGGTGAAGATCTGCAGCAGATAGCCACCTTCATCATAGTCCACAAGGATTTTCAGCTCCTATATGTATAATTAAATCAAAGTTTAAAAAATATATCATCATCAGACAATTTGATGTTACTTGACCTTTCCAAGTTCTTGCACTGGTTCTAAATGGTATACATCTAGAGCATATTTGAAGATTCCTATTAGAGCTACTCTGAAATCAATACTTGTAATACTTATTGTAATAAACGTTTGTTTACAGTTTCTATGTGACATGCAATCAAATATCTATGGTGAGCTAAACAAGAATGCAGAATGATTTCTATATATTGTAGGGATTGTTCCAGATATTTCAATACATTTCAAAGACAGCAATTCAACTGCTATGTTTATACTTCAAAACAAGATGGTATTATACTCTCGGAGAAGTTCAATGTGCATTGTCATCTTTTTGTACCCATATCCTTTGAATAGAGGGCTTGATTTTGAAAAGACAACATTGGCTCCCATTGCCACAGTTCAGTAAATGAGACAAAGTCCTCTGAAACTAAGACATACAGGATGATGCTCTGTTGCAAATCTGACCTTAGTTAAATGATACTGGTTTTGATAGTTTTGGTTACCTGAATTGGACCTCAAATATAAAAAAACAGATAAAATTATAGTTCCACGTACTTTAATCTTTAGGTTTTTAGGTAGGCAACACAAAGATAAAAGACTTGGAATGGGGAGCATCAGAGATATGGTGATATAACTATGGTTTTGGCCCCATAATAATGGTACTGGCCTTCATGTCTGTGTTTTCATACCATAGTAGGAATATTAAAAGCAAATTCATGAATGCATATCCTTTTCTATTATAGACATCAGCTAGACTCTCAAGATTCAATATTTTGACATAAAAGGAGGTGGTACTTCCCTCCAGACCTTCAGTAAGTTTTCCCATGTAAATACAGTTCTATTCCCGGAAGGCTCTACAACGACTTATGAATATTTATATTTGATCTGTGGATATTTAGTGCATACCTGTAAGATGTCCAGGTCCTCAATCAGCTTCACCTTATCTGCATTTAGCTTCTCTCTGAGAATTTCATAATATGTGTCAGGAACTTGTAGGAATTCTTGCCCACGTTCACGTAAGTTCCGAATCTGTAAACATGTTCCATCTTCATTCATTATGAATAAAGTTAGGTTTAACTGATAAAAAAGTAAGCTCATTATGACACCATACTTTTTATGGAATAATGCCATCCAGTTTGTGGCTGAGGCCTTAAACACGTATTGCATGTTGCATTCAGTCCAGAGTTGGTGTACATTAACATAGAGTTACTAAATTATTATGCTACTTCATACACTTATTTTCAATATGTCTAATGAACACATTAAGAAAATTACTGTCATCAGATGTCAAGAATATTTGGGCCCAAGAGACAAGAAGTAAATGGAGACTCAAGAATATGAAGAGATTACATTTTGTATTAATCTAATACTGTTAATATGATTAAATAAAAATGATGGGATAGCTCGGACATATAAAAACTTAAGAGAAATGATGAAGTCATGAATTTTTGTTTTAAATCTTAAAGGACACAGACATAGATACAAATATGAAAATACTATTCAAATGGAAGTTATAAAAATAGTTGGTGACAATAAGAAAAATAATAAGCTGGCTCAGGATAGGGTGCAGAACATGGTAATGAACCTGCAAATTGGATGAAAGCAGAGTATTTTTTGACCAGCTGAACAGTATCAGATGTGGGTTTTAAGGTTCTCACATCAGTGACTACAAGGGTTATTGTCTTCTGAATTGTGGTGCTATGCAGTTTGGTAGACAGACATCAGTGTGTCAGCAGAATATGCTTCATCTACGACAATGTCTATCATACTTGGCAGCACTCCCAAAAGACACTGACCTTCTGCTGCCAGCTGTTGTACAAAATCCATGGAGTAAGTTACTGTATTCAGTTATATTATAATTCATGGAGCCAAGGGCTCTACTGAAATTGGAGAAACTGAAGCACTGTATGACAGATCTCAAATCCAACAAACTCGCCAATGATTTTCACCTGCAATCAAGTTTTACTGAGCCAAACATCATTATCTTGTCTACCAGTGGAACACCAAGCAGGTTAACTCAATAAAACTAGTCTGTCATATGTACCTAGTTAAAACATTCAGCCACTTATCTGAAGTTCTGATTTTCTTCATTTATTACATATGAACAAGAGACAATACCTTCAAATTAGCCTTATCTTCTTCCCTAAACCCAGAGCATAATAGTCTCTATGTTATGCTAAATTATATCGGGTTTCAGATCAATTTTGCGAATCAGAAAAAACAAGCTAAAACTGTGTGGGAGGTCAGGGCTTAAAATGGACTATAACACACTGTTATTTGATACTGCCTTACCGCACTAATGATGTCCTGTGTGTTGAGGGCTATGTGCTGCACACCTGCACCACCATAATAGTCGACATATTCTGCAATTTGACTCTTCTTCTTACCTGGTGCTGGCTCATTTATTGGAATCTGCACAAAGTTTAGTTACCCTATAGTGTCAAAATTGTCATATCCAAATTTACTTTTCCAGGACAAACATATTAAAAAAACCATATCAAGCAATTTTATTGTATTTATCAACAACAGTTAGTACAAAGACAGGAAATGCCCTCACTTCAAACTAACACATATAATTTTCAGAATGAAAGTAAGAAAGAACAACTTATTTTGAACAATTGAGGTTGCAGAAATGTATCTAATTCAAGAAAGCAAATATTTTTAATCCGAAGCAAGAATCACCACATGCCAGGGAGACTCACAGCATTCTAATTCATAGTGACTGGACATACTTTCAAGTGTACTGGAAATACATAAGCATAACATTATTAATAATTAATCTGGATGGAGTATCTTGAATTCTGATAGGTGTTTTCAAAGAGTTACATTATGCATTAAAGAGAGACTGAAATGACCTGAACTCAAAATTCTCATGCCTGGTTTCACATGGAAATTGTGATCATAATTACAATGCCTCTACAGAATAAAGTAATAGAATTAATTGCTGCATACTTTAATTGTTTCTTCCCAGTTTGTCATGACAATGGATCTCAAGGCAGAATACTGCGTGTGGATCTGGGAGTCATCTACAGACCAGAACCTGTGGAACATGAGGTTCTTCTCATACCTAAAATGAGCAAACAATATTACACTAGTTTAAAAGATTTGTGTTAAGGCTTCACTTTGTAGAGTTTACAGAAAGTCTGTAATTGAAGACAGAGTAACTTCCAAATATTACATCTGGTTGGACACATAGTGCACATAGAGGAAGTAAATGTAGTACAAAATTTTGGTTGGAGAACCTGCAGGACCACTTTGAGGACCTAATGGACATAATATTGAAATGGATGTTAAGAAAATAAAATGTGAGGCTGTGTGCTGCATTCACTTGTTTTAGGAGGCAGTTATGAACATCTTGGGAAGGTCTTTGCTCCATGGAATGGGTTGTTTGTTGGTTGGATGGTTAACTCACTGAAGTAAGTGAAACATCATTCCTCAAAGGAGTATTTACAAACTGACTTATACACATATTTGTACATACCAGTCTGCCGTAGGCACCATGCCACTCTCTGGTTGATTTCCAACCACATGATCCACAAAATCGAGCTTTCCTGGTGGCCTGCAAATAAGCACTATGTGTATGGAGATACCATAACATTAATCTGTATATTATAAGGAAACTAAAGCTATTATTACACATCATCATTGGAATACCTAAAATGTTAGCTAACTACATAAATAGAGTTAATCGCAGTAATAAGTTTAAAATTATTCCAGACTAAAATTCTCATTTGTGCTTGAAACTTTTTGCAGTGATCCCTTGTCCGGTGTGGGGTTAGGAGAAGTGATCACACTGTGTTAGGTACAATCACGCTGCATGCACTACATACGAAAAAAATGCAAAAGGTACATATATTTTTGGGTAGCTGATACTGCCAGCTTCTATGACAGGTGAGTGAGTAACTGTTCACATTTATCTGCCTGTATTTAAAGTTTTCGACGGTGGACAAATTCCCCCCCCCCCCATTTATTTAATTATTTCCAATCATGTATAATTAAAATTGCATGGGACGAAGAGTTACTGTATATTCTACTTTATCCAGCCACTCTACAGATAGAAAGATGCTGTTAACATATTAACATTGTAATAGCTGACTGATATAAAAAAAAACAGCTGACAAAGTCACTTCAGTCAGCCACATTTTTTGAGTTCTGTGTAGGCTTGTACACAAAATTATGCAAGAATATGCAAGGTGGCAGTCATAACTTAACTCCAGATACTATCCTGAAACGTTTTTTGTGAGACCTAGGAAAACCATGAAAAACTTTACTCAAGATAGCTGGCAACAATGCTGCAACTTGAAACAGCTATCCATAAAATAAAAGTCTAGTGTATTATTGCTACAGTAACCTGCTCAGCTTCATCTGTCACATTATGATTCTGTTTGTTCCAGCTTCAGAATGTTCCATATACTAGTTCTTTTTTTTTTTACGGCAATATATGGTGGGTGCAGATATTACATAACTGTTTTCATTCAGGCGAGCTTTGTAATGATGCATTAGTCACTTACAGTTTCTCAGATAGTACATCCTTATGTAGCGGTTCTTTATAGCCAGGAAGAAACATTCCATTATAATTAGAACGCTCAACAAATGTGTGTGTTGTGTCACCATACTGGAACAAAGAATTGCTTTACCAGTATTAAAAGAGTTACAGAGATGTTATATCTGCCATTTTAAATGATAAACTGAATCCTTGTGGCAATTATGCAAATGTAATGATTACTGCTTCAGCAGTGCAACCAAATGTTCTGTATTAAATTGCCCCATTGGCGCCTAATGTCAGGTTTGCCCATTAAAAAGTGTGAGGCTCAAAATGCCAAATGATGGGTAGAGCTGACAGCTGGTCAGACAGAGAGATGTTTCATAAATTATCATGTTCCTTTTAATTTGATGATCAAGAAAATGGCTTTTTTCTATTTGAAGTATTGTTCACAGTTTAGTAATAACTCATGGGCTTGTGATTGAAATGTCCTTCTTTATTTAAAAACCAGTATTATTTGAGCAGCACAAATACTCACAGTCTGTACTTTTGCAAATCGTACTGTTCCATTTTCATCATTTTCTTCCCAAATGTTTTGTATAATTTTTGCTCCACAGTCCTTTGCTTTCTGAAAAGTAAACATATGTTTACACAAAGTAATTCCATCCTATTTTCACTGTGTAAGAGTAAGTACCAGTGTAATTACCAGATTTAACATCTTATGCAAGCTTCAAATAACAATGTGGCAGCCCAAACCACAGGTTCAATACCACTAATAAATTTCACTACATCACTGACACTAGGTACACTGTACAAATAACAAAGATATTCATTATGTAACGTCTTAAATGACTCACTAAATTCACCCTACTCACATTCAATTACTCCTTTAAAATTTATCTGAATAATTTCCACTCACCCCTCTCCCAGGCTTTCAAGTACTGGCTTTCCTAGAAGTTTCCCGACCATAATTTTGTATGCAAGTCTTTTCTTCCTTATTTCTGTTTTAACAGTGATATGGAATCACCTATAAATAAGAAATGGATAACAACAACTCACCTGAAAAATGGAATCAATATCTTCAACAGTGAATGCAATGTCTTTCACTCCATCTCCATGGCGAACCAAGTGCTGTCCTAATTCTCCATTATCTGGTTCATATGCAGAAATGAACACGAATATTATCTGGAGAAACAGGCAATATTATAAGTTCAATGGCAATTCTGCTTTGGTGGAACAACAATTTTTGCCATGCCACATATTTAAATAAAATATGAGAAAAATGTTTCATGTCATGCAGATGTCAATTACTTTGTTCTGTCGGACTGCATGAGCTGCAAACTTGCGGCAGCCAGTCTCCAGACCCTTGTAGGCAAGAGGCTGAAAACCAAGTCTCGTGCAGTAGTAGCTTGCAGCCTGCACATAAAAAAAATAGTGACCTCTTTTTGTGCCCTACTCACTTGTGAACAGACCAAGTTGAGTTAACCAATGTCTTAGGTCACATTACTTGAAAATACAGACAATTAGGAAGCATGTTTGTTACATGGTAAAACGATGTGGGATGGATGGGTAGAGCTACATGCCTAACAGGAGGTTCATTTCTAATTACACCCACATACACATCAATTCTGAGGCCTGCAGTGGATACTGGGTGCAGTTTTCATAATTAGTAAACAGAGGTGGTCACTGTCCTCTCTCTACTGCCAAGGTAAAAACGTCTTACATCACGATGCTGTGGCTCAGGGACAAAATTACATCCACCTTTATCTTGGAAACATACTTTTGTTGCAGATCCTGTCTTAGATTAATGGAAATCCATCAAGCAGTTTCAGGGACAAAATGTAGAATAACACATCCTTCTCATCACACAATGTGCAGCGAACAATTAGCATCAAATATAGATCTCATTAGATTCTAAAGCTTGTAAATGAAACATTTTTTGACATGGTGTCTATTTAATAAACTATATAAAAACTTGACTTCACATGAATGTTATTTGTCTCAGTTTATGAGGCTCTGTAGAAGGAAGAACAGAAGTAACTAATTTGATTTCTCCTTAGAATGTATTATCCTGTTATTAGAAACCAATCACTTTCTACTGGTAGTAGATACTTAATCCTATTTACCTGTTTTGCATTGCCAACCCAAAAGGTCACATGATCAAAATGCAGAAAACGTCCTTTATCAGGCTGTAAAACAAGAGAGAAGGAAGCAAAATAAGCACCAATAACTGAATTTAGGCGCCTCTTGTGAACCCAACCATATCAGACAATAACAACCAAACACAGTTGAAAAATGATCAGCTATTCTTCATCACTTTTAGTAGGAACCATAGCAAATTCTCAGTATGGTAACTGTTTCCTCTCAAATATTGGTAATGTTCGTCAGTCCATCAAGGCAAATTATAGGTAATTAACAAAGCTCCTTTTAGTAGGAGTCAAAATAGAAGATATGTTTCAACCCTACAACACTTTTACTGATACAAAGAAAAAGTAAAAATGTTAAAAAAATAAATAACTATTTTGGCTCTTTCTGAAGCCATCATCAAAATTAAAAATATGAAGAAAAGATCAAGATAACAATACGTTACATGGTAGAGGAGCACTGATAGCATCTGTATGTATATATGTGGTTTGGCCAGATGACAGCTTGAGAATACGTGAAGATATGTAGCCACCCATTTTTTTTTTAATCTTTATTTCTCATTACATCAGTACAAACACAGTGTGACTGAAATACCTGTATCTTCCCACTTGATTTGTGTTATAAAAAATATTATGACTCAAAATTGGATGTTTGTTATAAACTATGTACTTCTCCTTCTTGGGATCAAATACTTCCAGAAAGCTTTGTTTTCAAGCACTCTAAACTTATGTTCTCTCTCAAAGTATGAGACTAAAATTCAGAGTCACATAAAAATGGCAAAATGATTTTTGTAAATCTGACTGGTTCTTCAATGTCCTGCAACAGGATGATGACAATTTTTGATGTGCCTAATTACACACATTTCCAGAATTTATTTTTGTTATAATTCAATCATGAACTTCCTTTCCACATGTTATTGTTATTACAGATACTACTTTTTAGCCTCTCAATTATCAGGCTGGTACTTAAATTTTAGTGCACTCTGTGTAAAAAATGTGAGTATTATTTAAACTGATAAAGATAACATTATGAAATAAAGGGCATTTTGGGGAAATTAAAACACAGGTTATGCAGTAAATTTCCTTGGTGCCTAAATATATAAATTTAATTTTTAGGGTTATTTTTTTACATGCATTTGCATATGTGAATGCACGTCATATAAAGGCTAATATGACAAAATACACATTCCCACCTCTGTTTCTCCAATTCACCACGGTGACCAATCTGCCCAGCTTACCTTCAGACCCTTATCTGTGTAAGTAGTCTGTAACAGACAGTGAAATGTTATGTTGAGCAAATAATTAAATTACTTGTAATTGGTGCTGGATGGGGTTGTTGCAAAATCACAACCAAATGGAAATAATACATTTCTTTATTTACTTATTTATGGTATGTTTTGTGACACTGTCAGCATCTGAGATTATATATATACAAGTAAATGGTAAGTGATTTTTGAATAATGAGATGAAAAGAATTTGGTACAAACAGGCAAAGTCATAATCGAAGTACCTTCCAGGCAACTGTCTAGAAGGACCGAGGAAAAGCAAGTCAGTGGCATTACCACTTGGGCCAAGCGCTCTAATTTGCAAAACAAATTAAGCCCATGCATTTAACAATTAACTAGCTACTAAATTCTTGCAATTACTAAACACCATGTGCAGGTAAGCATAAAATGAAATTAGTAATAACTGCTTCATTAAGCTGAGTTAGAGTGGTTGTTATAGCGACTGGGCTACGGGCTGGGCGGTCCGGGGTTAGAATCTCGGTAGGGGTAAGGTACTTTATTTCTCTCCAAAACGTTCAGACTGGCCCTGGCGCCCACCCAGCCTCCTACTGAACGGGTACTGGTTTC
>Ga0123352_10011769_pt1 | contig 13809 bp, 12 predicted proteins | sample TergutLab28metaG_FD_89700 | JGI IMG/M metagenome (GOLD analysis project Ga0123352, IMG submission 89700) | Labiotermes labralis P1 segment gut microbial communities from Petit-Saut dam, French Guiana - Lab288 P1 | ecosystem: Host-associated > Arthropoda: Insects > Digestive system > Gut ...
CTGGACTTGGAGACGGATTTTGCGGATTATTGGCCTTATGAACACCGCCTTGACGCAGAAACCCTAAGCTTTGAGATTACAGACGAGACAGTGTTCATATTTGTAGACTATGCTCTGGCCTTAGACGATACAGCGCAAGACGGCAGCCGCTTGGCTGCAACCGGTGCAGAAGATTTTCTTGCGGCACGTGGCTCGGAATATGGGCTGACAGACGCCTCGCGGGTCGGCGCGTCGACATTTCGCAGGATAGTCTACTTCGTTCAAGTTGAAGATGGGCAAGTGGTCAGCGTTACAGAAGAGTTCTTGTTTACTCAGTAAAGCATATAGAAAAACGTCAGCGCACATATAGTATGCTGACGTTTTTTGTTGGTTGGCTATAATTCTAGCCGACTTTACATTCTCGGCACAAACCGCTGAACGATATGTTGCAGGCAGTTATATCAAAACCCTCGGTATCTGCTAACTTTTCAAGAACATTCGAAAAACTGCCTTCTACGTCGAAAATGCATTTGCACTCGTTGCATACAAAATGGTAATGCTCGTGGCAGTTGTGGTCGTAATGTGTAGAGCCATGGAAGTTTCCGACTTTCAGCAGTTCGCCGGATTCGGCCATTTGGTTGAGGTTTCTGTAAATAGTGGCTCTGCCTATGGCCGGATGTGTTTTGGCAAGATGCTCAACAACTTGTTCGGCGGTTGCGTGTACGTCAAGCTCCTTAACCGCGTTGAGAATTAGCTGCCTCTGAACGGTGTTTCTTCTATTTTCCATTCGATTTCTCCTTTGACGTATTCTTATCGATATTAAATATCATATAGTATATTGTGTCGAATGTCAACAGCGAAATATTTTTATGCGACTCCTGTCTGCGCCGCACTTGTATGTATTGCATTATTACAGTAATTGAACTGATTTGCAACAATAAAAAATTAGAACTTGACAAGAATATGGCATTGAGCTATAATAGCTCGGTAGCTAAATTTGCCCGAGTGGCGGAATGGCAGACGCGGTGGACTCAAAATCCACTGATAGCAATATCGTGGGGGTTCAAGTCCCTTCTCGGGCATTCGCGCATGTCAGTTGCGCATATCTGATTTACTGTTTCAAGTAAAAATATTGGGCTGTCGCCAAGCGGTAAGGCACAGGACTTTGACTCCTGCATCCGAAGGTTCGAATCCTTCCAGCTCAGCTACTTAACAAACGGGCAAAGCCCCGCCAACTCGCTTATTTGCCTGTTGGCGGGGCTTTATCGTTAGCATGTATGATGATATATTGCAAGGAGTGGATTTATCGCTCCGAATAAGGTGATTACAGTGCTTCTGAGCATCAACAAACTTATAAAAGATTTTGGTGAAACATCCGTACTTAGGGATGTTAGTTTTACTGTGAACCGAGGCGAAAAAGTTGCGATTATAGGCCGCAACGGCGCGGGAAAAACAACGCTGTTTCGCATTCTTATGGGTGAAATGGCACAAGACAGCGGAGATATAGCATTTCCGAAAGAATGTAAGCTCGGTTACTTGTCCCAGGCGAGTGCGCTGTGCGAGACCAACACCATCTACGCTGAGATATTGTCGGTATTTGCGGATGTTATCGCGCTGGAAGAGCGTCTGCGCCGAATGGAGCAAGAAATGGCAACGATTGAAGGCGATGCGCTACCTGCGTTTATGGCAAAGTATGCCAAGCTTTCAGAGCAGTTTGAAGCAAGCCGCGGTTTCGAGTACAAATCGCGAGTGAGAGGCGTTATGAAAGGGCTTGCTCTTGGCGATGAAACAAGCACTCAGCTGATATCAACATACTCGGGAGGCGAGAAAACTCGTATATCGCTGGGCAAGCTGCTGCTCACCGAGCCGGACCTGCTGCTGCTTGACGAACCGACAAACCATCTTGACATACATGCGACCCAATGGCTGGAGGACTTTCTGCGCTCCTATCCCAATGCGGTAATGCTTATTTCTCACGACCGTTACTTTATCGATAAAGTCTGCACCAAGGTTGTTGACATAGAACATGGCATATCGAAGACATACAACGGCAATTACAGTTTCGCGATGGTGAAAAAGACGCACGATTACGAAATCGACATGCACCAATACGAGAGCCAGCAGAAAGAAATAAAGCGTCAGGAAGAAGTCATCCGCAAGCTAAAGTCGTTCAACCGCGAAAAATCGGTCAAGCGGGCTGAAAGCCGCGAGAAACTCCTCGCGAAAGTCGAGCGGCTCGAAAAACCCGCAAGTGCGCCCGATGCAATGCGTATGCGCCTGAATCCTCGCAGGGCAAGCGGGACTGATGTTTTGTTTGTGCGAGATGTCTGCAAATCGTTCGATGGCGTGAAGTTGTTTTCAAGCATAAGTTTCGAGGCTAAGAAGGGCGAGAAAATAGCAATTATCGGCGCGAACGGAATCGGTAAGACTACACTCTTGCGTATCATCCATGGCGACATGCCCTGCGATTCCGGCAGCATAACACTTGGGCAGGGCGTAACAATCGGCTGGTACGACCAAGAACACCGTAATCTAAGCGGCAACAAAACCTTGTACGACGAAATCTACGACGCTTTTCCAACCCTCACCGTCACCCAAGTTCGCAATACCCTTGGTGCGTTTATGTTCAAAGGTGATGACGTTTTCAAGCAGGTAAGCGACCTGAGCGGTGGCGAAAAAGGGCGGCTCTCCCTCGCAAAGCTGATGCTCGGTGAAGCCAACCTCATCATAATGGACGAGCCGACCAACCACTTGGACGTATACTCCAAGGAAGTCCTCGAGCAAACTATGCGCGACTATACAGGAACGGTAATCTACGTCTCGCACGACCGCTACTTTATCAACAACACTGCCGATAAAATAATCGACCTATCGCCAACTGCGGCGACAACATACCTTGGCAATTACGACTACTACCTGCAAAAACTGGCTGAAAACACGGCAGAAACTGAGACTGATACAAAGAGGCACACAGGGAATATTGCGTCTCTGCAAAAAAAGGGAGATGTTGTTTCCGGCTCGTCCGGCCAACAAGAACGAAGCCGCGCGAGTGATAAGCGCGCCAGACAGCTCAAAGCTGAACTTGCCCGTGTCGAGCGCGAAATAGAAGCGGCGGAAACACTAATTGTACAATACGACAAAGCCCTCGCCAGCGAAGAAGTCTACACAGACCACATTAAGGCCGCCGAAGTTTTCGCTGATAAATCTCGCACAGAAGAAAAGCTCGCCAAGCTTTATGAGCAATGGGAGCAGTTGCACGAAGAAATATAGGCTATGCGGGCGATCACCGTAAGCGGACGCCATATATGGCGTCCCTACGAAAAACCACGAATTGTAAGGACGACCGCCTCGGTCGTCCGTTTTTGTTGTGCAGATTGATGCACCACTGCTATAAGCTATAATACATCGCAGAGGCCGCCCACTGGGCGACCCGCGTAGCAATGGACCGCCCATACGAAACCAACTAAGAGGATTCCCGCAATACGTGAGGAATCCTTTTGTAGGGACGCGATATATCGCGTCCGCATATGTTCAGACGCCATGTATCGTGACGCATTTATACGCTTCTACGAGAAATTATCTTTATTGACGCTGAATTCTCAGCGTGATATATTATAGTCAACATACTATGAAGAAGGATGTGTCTGCCGATGAAGCAAAAACTAGCAGTTGCGACATTCGCGCCGCTTAGCGATGAACGGCTTGTGAAGCTGCGCGAGGTTGCGAAAGATTTCGAAATTGTGTTATGTGATGACAGGTCAAGTCCTGAAATTGCCGATTGTGAGATTGTTTTCGGCTACCCTGACGCTAAGGTTTTGGGTACATCGAAAAAGCTCAAGTGGCTGCACACTCAAACGGCCGGTGTTGACGCATTCTTAGGCGAAGAGGCGAATCTAAGACCGGAGGTTATAATCACGAATTCGGTTGGGTCGTATGGGCTTAGCATTTCGGAGCATTTGATAATGGTGACGCTTATGCTTTTGCGCCGCATGAACGAATACGCGCGTTTGCAGGCTGCCTGCGAATGGAAGTCGCTCGGGACGACTGAAACCTTGTACGGCAAGACTGTTACTATCGTTGGCTTGGGAGATATCGGCTACAACTTCGCGATGCGCTGCCACATGATAGGGGCGAAAGTCCGTGGGGTAGTCCGCACACCAAGAGCAACAATGCCGCATGGCGTAGACGAGTTGTTTGTCGGTGATGAACTCGACAAAGCCCTGGACGGAGCGGATATAATTGCGCTTTGCTTGCCAAGCACGAACGAAACGACACAACTTTTCGATGCGGCACGTCTCAAGAGGCTCAAAAAAGGCTCTATGATACTTAACGTAGGGCGCGGTACGGCGGTTGACCAGGACGCGCTGATCGAACTCTTGCAATCGGGGTATTTGGGCGGCGCAGGGCTTGATGTTACAACACCGGAGCCGCTTCCGGCAGATTCTCCGCTTTGGGCAATGCCGAATGTTATAATCACTCCGCATATAAGCAACGGCGTTTCCCTCGACATTACCCTTGATTTCATTTTTAATAAGTTTACCGAATATCTGCAAAACTATATCGACGGTAAGCAATTCAAGCGGGTTGTAGACCGCTCGGTAGGATACTAGCCGTTATATACCAAAATCCCGCAGTATGTAGCAAAACTGCGGGATTTTTTGTAGGGGCGATTATCAATCGCCCGTCGTATCTGCATCTGTGTCTAACTTATGTGTTGCAGTTGGTGTGGCCTTCTTTCGGTCGATTTTATGTTCAAACATTTTTATGACGACATATGTGATTGCGGCGAACATTACTCCCGTGAGGAAACCTATTATCTCGCCCAGTGGGAGCCACAGAATATGAGCAACCCAAAGCCCCAGACCGAAGCCCGAAAGCATTGCAACCAAGGGAATTCCGTACATTATCAGCACGGCATACAGGAAGACGCTGTTGTCGAGTTCGATGCTTACCCAGTCGCCGATGTCGGCCTCGCACTCATTCTTTGCATTCAAAATCATGTGCGTGCCATCTGAGCTTGGCATACATGCGCGGCATTTTTCGCACGCCTTGTTGCGCTGTATCTGAACCTTGATATATTCGTTATCTTTATCAACGACTTGGCCTCTTTCGCCCATATATACCCACCTCTCATAAATGTACAATCACATAAACGAACGGAACGCATAAATACGTTCCCTGCGGAAATAAGAACAGCCTGCAAAATCTGCAAGGCTGTTTGATAATTCTTTACGTATGGGTCTTCACGGACTCGAACCGGGGACCGTCCGGTTATGAGCCGGATGCTCTAACCAACTGAGCTAAAGACCCTTGTTCCTACAAAACTATAGGATGACCCGTAGGGGATTCGAACCCCTGTTCCAGCCGTGAAAGGGCCGTGTCTTAACCACTTGACCAACGGGCCGCAATAACTTCAAGCGCAAATATCTTTTGTGCTTGACTGTTCTTGAGCGCACGTTATATTATATAGTACACACTTGGATAAGTCAACAATAAATTTTAAATTTTTGCCTGGATACAGTAATAAGGAGGAAAAAATATGTTGGCAGATAAAAAGATAGGTATAGTGGGAATCGGCAACATGGGCGGGGCGATTTTGGACGGTATTCTTGCCGAAGGAGTAGCACCGGAACAGGTTTTTGTCTACGATACAGATAGCGAGCGAGTTGCGCAAGCAGTGGGAAGAGGGGTAAAAGCGGCGAAATCGGTAAAAGATATTGCCATAAATTGCGATATTATAATACTGGCTGTAAAACCCGGGAAAATTGTGCCTGCAATTCAAGACTTGAATAACAAGGATAAGTCGCCGTTGTTTATATCGGTAGCTGTCGGAGTAACAATTGCAGACATGGAAACCGGAGGTGAAGACATACGTGTGGTTCGCACTATGCCTAATACACCTGCGGTAGTTGGAGAAGCTATGACGGCAATTTGCGGCGGAAGCGGCACAAATGATGCTGACCTTGCGGCAGCCTGCGAGATTTTTGGGATGTTCGGCAAGACAGCTGTTGTGGACGAAGGGTTGCTTGAAGCTGTTGCCGGAATCAGCGGCTGCGCGCCGGCGTATGTCTATATGTTTATCGAAGCTCTTGCTGATGCGGGAGTGCTGCACGGTATGCCGCGCAAAGATTCGTACACGTTTGCAGCTCAGGCTGTGCTTGGGGCTGCGAAGATGGTTCTCGAAACGGGGCATCATCCGGGCGCACTCAAGGACGCGGTATGCTCGCCGGGCGGGGCTACAATTGAGGCGGTCGCCGAGCTTGAACGGCAGGGTTTCCGCGGGGCGGTTATCGATGCTGTCGATGCGGCGGTGCATAAGGCAATCGCGATGAAGTCATAATCTTGTTTCTGCAAAAATTGTGCAGAATTGCGCAAATTGATACTTGCGTCATAATCCTTGCTGTGTTATAATGAGCGATGCTGACTTGATCGGCACTATTTTAGGACGCCAAAATGTGTCCAATCTAATATAGAGGTGAAAGAAATGAGAGAAGGAATACACCCAAAATACCATCAGGCGAAAGTGCGCTGCAACTGCGGCAATGAGTTTGTTACAGGCTCTACAAAGGACGAAATCCGTGTGGAAGTTTGCTCAAAATGCCACCCGTTCTATACAGGTTCGCAAAAACTGCTTCTGGAAGCTGGCGGCCGCGTTGAGAAGTTCAAGAAAAAATACGGCATGAAAGCCGCAGAGTAATTCTCATATGTCGAAAATTTCCGAAACCCGCGCCGTGCTTGATAGTCACGGCGTTATTTATGAATTTATGGAACATCCTGCCGTTATGACTGTCGATGAATTTCGTCTTCAGCAGGTTTACGGCATGGGAATTATCCTCAAAAACTTATTCCTGCGCGATGATTCCGGCAAGCAAGCATATATGTACTCATGCCGCGGAGAAAAACGCGCAGACCTCAAAAAACTTGCCGAAACCCTTCAAACAAAGCGAGTTTGCTTTGCCTCGGAAGAACGCCTCATGCGCTGCACCGGTTTAACTCCGGGTTCTGTCAGCCCGCTGGGGCTAATCTTCGATACTGAGCGCGAAGTTACAATGGTTTTTGACAAGGAGCTGTTAGAGCTTCAAGGCCGCATAGGCATACATCCCGGTGAAAATACCGCAACAGTGTTTCTTGAATTCAGCGAACTTGTGCGGGTTCTTGAGGAATTAGGCACAAAAATATTATATATTTAAGCATAAGCAAGCTCTCGGATGACCATTCGGGAGCTTTTTGTTTACGTTTGTAACTACTGATTAGTATAAATTTCCTTATCCGCGACAATACTAATGTTAAGATGATTTTGACGACGCGTTAGGGATGGGTGATATTATGCTGGATAAGGTTAAGAGGGTTTTGATGGGCGAGGCAAGGCTGCTGATGGTATCGGTGTGCGCAGGGCTTGCGTTTACGCTTATATTTGCGTTGATGACAAGGCTTTATGCGGCTGATGCGCAGACCCGGATAGCGGAGAGTATTTTGCGTTTCCATGTGGTAGCACATTCGGACGATGAGGCAGAGCAGGAGCTGAAATTGCGTGTGCGCAATGCGGTTTTGGAAGAATATCGCGAGGTTTTGGCGAACGTTGATGGCCGTACCGCGGCGATAGATATTATCCTCTGTGAGCTTGAAAATATTGAACGTATTGCGGCAGAAGTTGTAGCAGACGGAGGCTTAGAGCATGATGTTACGGCAAGGTTATCGGGGCGATTTTTCCCGATGCGTGTGTATGGCGGGATGAAATTTCCCTCAGGCATGTACGATGCGCTGACAATCCGTATTGGCAGTGCGATAGGCGAAAACTGGTGGTGCGTGGTGTTTCCTCCGCTTTGCTTTGTAGATGAAGCACAGACCGAGCTTTTGCACGAAAGCCGCGAACAGTTTGTGTCCGTAATGAGCGAGCAGTCCTACGAGCTTGTATCGCAGAGCCTGAGCAACAACAATGTGCGAGTGCGTTTTGCAGTGGTCGATTGGTGGCAAGGCCGAAATTCCGATAGTGAATCGGAGATTGTTATTGTTCAGAATTAGAGATGTTTTGGCCAACGAGGAGGCGAATCGCATGAATAAGCTGATACTGATGATTATGTCGATAATGTTTGTAAGTTCGGTTGCTGCAACTTCGGTGTCGGCTCTTGACGTATCGGCAGTATTTGTGAATATACCGCAAGAGCATATGTCGCCTTGGTTTCACATTGTTGACAGAATCGCGACAGATAACGGAGACTTGCGAGTGATGGTTGACGGCGGAGCAATTATCACGATAAGCGGTGACCCTGATGTAACCATGCCGATTACAACTCCGACAGGGCAAAGCGTAGACCGCTCAGAAATCAAGGAAGGCAGCAAGCTTCTGATGTGGCATGAAGCACTGCCGCCGTCATACCCTGCGCAGGCAACGGCAACGCGTGTGGTGGTGCTTTGAAAATATAAGTGATGATAGCGGAATAGGTTCGGTAAGGCAGGCCATATGTGTCTGCCTATGCCGTCATTTGAGCATTACTCGGACCACCCCGTCACGATAATAAGTGAACTACGTCACTTATTATCGTGACACCCCTCCAAAGGAGGGGAATTGTAATGTCGTTGTCGGTGACAACAAACGTATTTTCTCCTTAATTGTACGCGGATGGGGGTAAGCCCTCACCTATAGCCATCGCGTCGTTGACTCACGATAGACGGTTATCTCTGCGCAAGATATATAGGGTCGGGTTTCCATGCCCGACTGAGCGAGGGCTTTCTAAGGCGAAAAAACAGCAGGTTGAGATTTCTCTCAAACTGCTGTTTTGATTTGTCGATAAATTGGGTTAGTACATACGGTACTTTTGCTGTTGTTCGGTGTGGAAGACACGCCCTTGAGTGTCGATGCCGACGGTGAGGCGCAGTTTTTCAACGGTGAGGCGTTTTATTGATTCCGTGCCGAGGTCGTCGTAGGCGACAACTTCGCAGGCTTTGACTTGGTCGGAAATAAGGGCTGACGCGCCGCCGATGCTAAGCAGGTATACGCCGCTGTATTTCTTGCATAGGTCGGCTACAAAGTCGGAGCGTTCGCCTTTGCCGATCATGCCTATCATGCCGATTTGGAAGCACATCTCTACGAAGTTGTCCATGCGCATTGATGTTGTAGGGGCGATAGAACCCATTACGCGCCCTGGCTTTGGCGGGCATGGGCCGGCGTAGAACACGATTTGGCCGGTGAAATCCATAGGCAGAGGTTCGCCCTTTTTCAGCGATTCTTGAATGCGCTTGTGCGCCGCATCGCGTGCGGTGATTATGTGGCCGCTTAATTCGAATACATCGCCGACGCGCAGGTTTGCTATGTCACTTTTCGATAAAGGTGTATGTAGTTGCAACATATGGCTTTCCCTCCTAGAGTGTGGCTGTAGCAAAGCGGCTGGCGTGGCATTGCAGGTTTACGGCAACCGGCAGCGATGTTATGTGGCAAGGGTAGTAGTCTACGAAAACATCGAGTGCGGTAATTCTGCCGCCCATGCCAAGCGGGCCGATGCCTGTTTTGTTTATGCGTTCCAGCAGTTCTTTTTCCATGTCGGCGTAAAATGGGTCAGAGTTACGTTCGCCGATTGGGCGGAGCAGTGCTTTTTTAGCCATTGAACAGCATTGGTCCATCGTGCCGCCAACTCCGACGCCGACAAGTATCGGAGGGCAGGCCTTGCCGCCTGCTGCCTCTACTGTTTTCAGCACGAAATCTTTGACGCCTTCCGCGCCTAAATCGGGCGTGAGGGTGGTGAACGCGCCCATGTTTTCGGAACCGCCGCCTTTTGGCATAATCGTGATGGTGATGCCGTCGCCCGCAACGATATCGGTGTGCAGCATGGCAGGGGTGTTGTCGCCGGTGTTTACGCGGTTAAGCGGGTCGCGTACCAGTGAGAAGCGGAGGTAGCCTTCTTTGTAGCCTTTGCGTACACCCTCGTTGATTGCGTCAACCAGGGGCTGCCCTGTCCAACTGACTTCCTGCCCGATTTCCATGAAGACTACGCAAGAGCCTGTGTCGTGGCAACAGGCGATTTGCTCTTGTTTTGCATAATGCGCGTTGCGGATCAGCAAGTCCAGCGTATCCTTGCCGTATGGTGATTCTTCTTCGGCGATGGCTGTTTCCATCGCGGCTAAGAATCCTTCGTCAAGCTCGTAGCAGGCTTTTTGAACAAGCCCTGCAATTACAGGGATAACTTGTGCAGTATCAACCTGTCGTGGCATAAAAACACCTCCATGTATTATTGTTACAATCAGTATAAAGCCTATTTTTGGCGATGTCAAACTATAATTACCTAAGATTGGAGCATGTGAATTTTGGAACAATCTGAAGTTGAAATGTGATAGATTTTGTTATATAATATAGGATAGAATGCAACTTATCGGATAAAATCGTGTCATCATAGATAGGTAGAAATCTGTCGGATTGGGGGAAAGGCGATGCAAGATATCTTAAAAGCGTACATACAAACTGAAAACTCTTACCGTCTTGGTGTTGATGTAGGGTCGACCACGGTTAAGCTGGCTGTTCTTGATTCGAATAATGAACTTGTGTTTTCGCGGTATCGCCGCCACCATTCAAATATTGCCGATACATTGCAGGAGCTTGTAAGCGAAGCAATTGAGATTTTGGGCGACGTTAGCGTTGCGGCAATGATAACAGGTTCGGGCGGGTTGTCCCTTGCGAATTGGGTCGGCTTAGGTTTCATACAGGAAGTTGTGGCGGTTACGACTGCCATAAAGACGCGCTGCGATGATGTTGACGTTGCGATAGAAATCGGCGGCGAGGACGCAAAGATAATATACTTCAAGGGTGGGCTTGAGCAGCGCATGAACGGAATATGCGCAGGCGGCACGGGGAGCTTTATCGACCAAATGGCGACGCTGCTGCAAATGACACCCGAGGAACTGAACGAAGCAGCGAAATTGCATACAGTTATTTACCCGATTGCGGCGCGGTGCGGAGTTTTTGCAAAGTCGGACATACAGCCGCTTATTAATGAGGGTGCAAACAGGGCTGACCTTGCCGCATCGATATTTAACGCGGTTGTAAGCCAGACAATATCCGGGCTTGCCTGCGGCAAGCCTATACGCGGACGCGTTGCGTTCTTGGGCGGGCCTCTGCATTTTATGTCGGAGCTGAGGGCGCGTTTTGCGGATGTGCTGAAACTTGCGCCGGAAGATGCTGTTTCGCCTGAAAATTCACACTTGTTTGCAGCGATGGGCGCGGCAATGACAGCCGAGACGAGCGAGGCTATTGCGCTTAATACGCTCCTTGGCAACTTAAAGAGAAATAAGGTTGTTGATCATGAAATTGCGCGGCTTGCGCCGCTGTTCAAGTCAGACGAAGATTACACAGAATTTTGCGACAGGCATAACGTTCAGACTGTCACACGGCGGGAACTTGCAAGCTATAAGGGCGATGCGTTCCTAGGTATTGATGCGGGTTCAACCACTACCAAACTGGCACTTGTAACCCCGGCCGGTGAGCTTTTGTACAGTTTCTACGCAGGGAATGAGGGCAATCCGCTGAATGTTGTTGTGCGCGCGCTTAGGGAGATGTTCGCCGAACTGCCCGGAGATGTGCGTATCGGAGGTTCGTGCGTGACGGGCTATGGCGAGGGGCTGATAAAGGCCGCGCTTGGGGTTGATATCGGCGAAGTAGAGACGATGGCGCATTACAAAGCGGCAGCGTATTTCCGCCCTGATGTTGACTTTATACTGGACATCGGCGGGCAGGATATGAAGTGCATCCGTGTTAAAAATGGCGTGGTTGATAATGTTCTGCTGAATGAGGCATGTTCTGCGGGGTGCGGCTCGTTTATCGAGACGTTTGCCCATTCGCTCGGCATGAGCGTTGAAGCGTTCGCGCGTGTCGCGCTGTTTGCGAAAAGCCCGATTGACTTAGGTTCGCGCTGTACGGTGTTTATGAACTCGCGCGTGAAGCAGGCGCAAAAAGAAGGCGCGGATGTGGCTGATATATCTGCGGGATTGTCGTACTCTGTCATCAAGAACGCGATACAGAAGGTTATCAAGATTACCGACCCATCGCAGATGGGTAAGGCGATTGTTGTGCAAGGCGGAACGTTCTATAACGAATCGGTGCTGCGGGCGTTTGAGCTGGTAAGCCGAACAAACGCGGTGAGGCCTGACATTGCAGGCATTATGGGTGCGTTTGGAGCGGCATTGATTGCGGCAGAGCGAATGAAAGAAGATATAGCTATCTCGGCCGCCGCGAATGCACAAGAGGCATCGGTGGAACCTGTGTCCGCGGACACGGCTGTCAGCGAAGTTGCAGCAACCATGGAATTGCCTGAATCTTCAGCGGAATCTACGCTGGTATCGCCTGCCGAATTAGAGACGTTCAGCGCGTCGGCGAAGCATACACGCTGTAAGACGTGTGAGAACAATTGCCTGTTGACGATTAACGAATTCCCCGAAACTAGTGTGGAGCAAAAAAGCAGCAAACGCCGTTTCATATCGGGCAATCGCTGTGAAAAAGGCTTGGGGAAAACGTCAAGCGAAGAAAGTACGCGCATACCTAACATGTACGAGTACAAACTTTCGCGCGTATTTGCATATGAACCGCTTGCGCCGGAGATGGCGAAACGCGGTGTTATCGGCATTCCGCGAGTTTTGAATATGTATGAGAATTATCCGCTGTGGCATACATTCTTTACGAAGCTGGGCTACCGCGTGGTGTTATCACCGCAGACAACGCGCCAGGTATACGAGAAAGGGCTTGAGTCTATCCCGAGCGAGTCGGAATGTTATCCGGCGAAGCTGACACATGGGCATATAATGGAGCTTATCGAGCAGGGTGTATCCACGATATTCTACCCTTGCGTGGCGTACGAGCAGCAAGAGATACAGGCGGCAGACAACCACTATAATTGCCCAATTGTCACAAGCTATCCCGAAAACATCAAGAATAATGTGGAAGAACTGCAAGACGGAAAAATAGACTTCATAATGCCGTTCATGTCGCTGCATAATTTGGATATATTTAAGCGGCGTATGCGCGAAACCTTTACAGATATCTCGGCGAGTGAGATAAACGCCGCCGCTGAATCGGCGTGGAACGAGCAGCAGGCTTACCGCCAAGATTTACGGCGAAAAGGCGAGGAAACACTCGAGTACATCAACGCGAACGGCATGCGAGGCATAGTGCTTGCCGGGCGTCCGTATCACATCGACCCTGAGATAAACCATGGCATACCTGAGCTTATAGCGGGATACGGTGTGGCGGTACTTTGCGAGGAAGCAGTATCGCACCTTGGTGAGGCTATGATGGAAAGGCCGCTTGCGGTGCGCGACCAATGGGCGTATCATTCGCGGCTGTATACCGCCGCATCGCATGTGGTTACGGCTGATAATTTAGAAATGGTGCAGCTTAATTCGTTTGGGTGCGGTTTGGATGCCGTAACAACAGATGAGATACAAGATATTCTCGAACGCAACGGGAAGATATATACATGCCTGAAAATAGATGAAGTCAGCGGGTTAGGTTCAGCCAGGATACGCATTCGGTCACTGTTGGCAGCTCTGGCGGAGAAAGAGAGGGCTAACGTCAACGCAGATATTAGCGGACGCGTAATGTGCGCACCAGCAAAGGCTAAGGCATCTTTGGGTGAGTGGATGAAGAGCGTGATGGATGATGACGGCTCGACCTGTGTGTCCTGCAATCCGCTGGAAAACCCCGAAACATTGGACACTGTCGATAGATTCGTGGGCAAGACGTTAGATTCTTTGCGAAGCATTCCCGCAAGAATGCAAGAAATTATGCAGGAGGAGAGTTCCGGCCGCGTATCGTGCAATCCGCTGAAAAATCCCGAGTCTTTTGAAAGC
>Ga0123352_10011771_pt1 | contig 13806 bp, 12 predicted proteins | sample TergutLab28metaG_FD_89700 | JGI IMG/M metagenome (GOLD analysis project Ga0123352, IMG submission 89700) | Labiotermes labralis P1 segment gut microbial communities from Petit-Saut dam, French Guiana - Lab288 P1 | ecosystem: Host-associated > Arthropoda: Insects > Digestive system > Gut ...
AGTTATTAGAATCAGGCATTTTTCAAAAATCAGATAAAGATTATTTGACTGCTGCTTTAATTCTCAAAAGAGAAGCTCGTATTGAGGGAGAAAAACAAGAAGGAGAGATAGAATGACTAAAAAAATTATTGGGATTGACCTTGGCGGGACGTCCATTAAATTTGGAATATTAACTGAAGATGGAGAAGTTCAAGATAAATGGGCAATCTCTACCAATATATTAGAGAATGGGAAGCACATTGTTCCGGATATTATTGAATCCATTAAACATCGTTTAGAGCTTTATCAACTCAGTCCATCAGATTTTAAGGGTATTGGTATGGGAACACCGGGAACTGTTGATATTGAAAGAGGAACAGTCAAAGGGGCTTATAATCTTAACTGGGAAGAAACACAAGAAGTAGGAAAAGTTATTTCTGAACAAATAGGTGTTCCTGTTTTTCTTGATAATGATGCCAATGTAGCTGCCTTAGGTGAACGCTGGAAGGGTGCAGGAGAAAATAATCCTGATGTTATCTTCATCACACTTGGTACAGGTGTAGGTGGAGGAATTGTTGCTAATGGAAAATTAATCCATGGGGAAGGGGCAGCAGGAGAGATTGGGCATATTATTGTTCAAGCAGAAAATGGTTTTGAGTGTACCTGTGGAAATAAGGGTTGCCTTGAAACAGTAACTTCTGCGACAGGAATAGTCCGTTTGGCACACACGTTTGCTGAGCTTTATGTTGGAGACAGTCAAATTAAGGCAGAGATTGACAACGGAGAAACAGTGACATCCAAAGCCATATTTACCGCTGCTCAAGAGGGAGATACTTTTGCTCTCAATGTTGTAGATAAATTTGCCTATTATCTAGGATTTGCTTGTGCAAATCTTGGCTCTATACTCAATCCAGATTCTATTGTGATTGGTGGAGGAGTTTCTGCTGCAGGAGAATTTTTACGTGAAAAGGTTGAGTTTTATTTCCAGAAACACGCATTTCCAACTGTGCGTGATACGACAAAAATAAAACTTGCAGTATTAGGAAATGATGCAGGAATCATTGGTGCAGCCAGTCTTGCATTGACTACGGTATAAAGAAAGGGCGTCTCATGGGAAATACATTTTTTTTAATTTTTGATATTATTGCAATCATTGGACTTTTGATTTATTTCATTTATCCAAGATGGAGTCTCAATCGTCATGCAAAAATTGTAGAAAACGAAGAATTTAATCGATTAATAGCTACTTCTCAACTCATTGATATTCGTGAAGCCAATGAGTTTCGTATAAAGCATATTCACGGGGCTCGTAATCTCCCCACTTCTCAAATCAAGCAAAGCATTAATGCAATCAGTAAAAATAAACCCGTTCTTCTCTATGAATTTGGTCGCCCTTCTCAATCAAGACGCATTGCTAAAATGCTGAAAAAGGAAGGTATTCCTGAAATCTATATCTTGAAAGACGGATTAAGTAAATGGAATGGAAAGATAAAATAAATTTTCTCAGTAGTGAGAAAATTTTTTATTTTTACGTATATAAAGGTATGCAGATATTTATATATTTTTTTATTGGAACAATTTTTGGTTCATTCTTTGGTTTAGTGATTGATCGGTGGGATACTTCTGAATCCATTATTTTTGGTCGTTCAAGGTGTGAGGGGTGTCAGACTACACTCAAAGCACGAGATTTAATTCCCGTTTTCTCGCAGTTGGTATCAAAAAGCCGGTGTCGATATTGTCAAGTGCGTATTCCATTGCGGTACATGGGGATTGAACTTGCTACAGGACTTGTAATCATGTCTTGGGGTGCAGGTTGGATTTCGCTGATTCAAGGCTTAACATTGATTCTATCATTGATTTTATCAATTTTTGATATAAAGAGTCACTCCTTTCCTTTTATCATTTGGCTTATGTTTGCAGGTTTGTTTCTTTTCATTCAGCTTCCCACAGGTTATCATCTCATTTGGCTCATATTAGCGGGAATTGCACAGCTTAAAGATATTAAAATTGGAGCTGGTGATTTTCTGTGGTTTTATTTGGTCTCATTTTCCTGCTCCCTTACAGAATTGACTTGGATTGTTCTTATTGCCTCTGGTGTAGGTATTATTGCTTCATTAATAAAAAAAGAGCAAGAATTGCCTTTCTTACCTTATTTGTCTATTGGATATCTAGTAATTCTTCTTTGGGACCAAATCCTGTGAGCGTGATTCCCAACAAGCGTACTCCTTTTGCGTCATCATAATCAATTAAATCAAATATTTCTTGACCTGCACGCTGTAAACTTTCAAAATCATTGAATTTACCATCATATTTTTTACGTTTGGTTAGGGTCGAAAAGTCAGAATAACGAAGTTTGAGAACAAGGGTATCCCCAACTAAATCCTTATCTTGTAATGTTTGAGATACTCGCCGAGAGAGTTTTTCTAGTTCACCGAGGACATCGTCAGGGCGATAGAGGAGTTTACCGTATGTGTGTTCCTTGCCTACGGATTTTCGTTGACGAGAGGATTTTACTTTTGAATGATGGATGCCATTGGCTTTGAGGAAAAGCTCCCAACCATACAAACCGAATTGATCAGCCATATCTAATGGATCAGCTTTTTGTAAATCTTTCCCTGTCATAATACCAATTTCATGGAGTTTAGGTAAAGTTGCCTTTCCCACGCCATGAAATTTCTCAACAGGGAGATGGGCTAAAAATTCTTCGGCATCTTCGGGTAATATGACGGTTAGACCGTGAGGTTTCTCGTAATCCGAAGCAATTTTCGCCAGAAATTTATTGTAAGAAACGCCCGCAGAGCAGGTTAGACCTAGTTCGGTATAGATGTCATATTGAATCATTTTTGCTATTTTTATGGCTGAGTTGGCGTGGATTTTATTTTCTGTAACGTCCAGATAAGCTTCATCAATGGATGCTGCTTCTATCTCATCTGTATAACGCTTGAAGATTTCACGTACTTGTTGGGAAGTTTTTGTATATTTCTCGTAGTGCCCAGAGATAAAAACGCCTTGTGGACACAAATCATAGGCTTCTTTTGAGGACATGGCAGAGTGAATACCATACTCTCTGGCAATATAATTACAAGTTGAGACCACGCCACGCCCCCCTGTTTCAAGGGGATTACGAGCAATGATGACAGGTTTGTTTTTTAATTCAGGATTATCTCGCACCTCAACTGATGCAAAAAAAGCATCCATATCAATATGGATAATTTTTCTTGACGTATCATTGATGAGTGGAAAAATTAACATACTCATATTTTACACTTTTTCAACAAGAATTAAAATCAGAGAGGCTGTGGAAAAAAATGATTTGTCCTGAATAAAAAAACCATTTCTACGAAATGGTTTTTTATTGTGTATTATTTGTAAGTTGGCCCAGAATTCCTTCAAAGGCTTGTTCATATTTATCGATATTTCCTGCCCCCATAAAGACATAGACGGCACGATCTGAATCATGTTCAAGCAAAGGTGATACATTTTCAACATTAATGACACGAGCAGGCTTTCTAACTTTATCGGCTAAATCCTGTGCTGTAATTTCATGTTTATCCGTCTCACGAGCTGAACCATAAATTTGAGCAAGATAGACGGTATCAGCGTTGTTTAAAACCTGTGCAAATTCATCTGCAAAAGCAATGGTGCGTGTAAAAGTATGAGGCTGGAAAATAGCGACGATTTCACGGTCAGGATATTTTTGACGGGCAGCGTCCAAAGTTGCTTCAATCTCAATAGGATGATGAGCGAAGTCATCAATGATAACAGTTTGACCGACTCGTTTTTCAGTGAAACGACGCTTAACCCCGTTAAATGTCAGTAAATAATCAGTAGCATGTTCCAAATCTAAGCCAAGTGTGTGAACAACGGCGATAACAGAAAGGGCGTTCAAGATATTATGTTTGCCATAGGCAGGAATTACGAAATGCCCAATCTCTTCTCCTCGGAAATACGCATCAAATGAGGAACCTTTAGGTGAACGGACAAGGTGACGAGCTTGATAATCGTCATTGTCTTCTAGTCCATAGTAATAAATAGGAGCAGAAGAAGTTATTTTACGGAGATGGGGGTCTTCACCATAAACAAAAAGCCCTTTTTGAATGTTTTGAGCATAATCTTGAAAGGCTGAAAATACATCTTCAACATCTTCAAAATAGTCAGGATGATCAAAATCAATGTTTGTCATGATGGTATATTCTGGATGATAGGGCATGAAATGACGTTCGTATTCATCGGCTTCAAAGACAAAATAGTTGCTTTCTTGATGTCCTACACCTGTCCCATCTCCAATCAAGTAAGAGGTATCAATTAAATTCTTCATAACATGAGCAAGAATACCTGTTGTCGTTGTTTTTCCATGAGCTCCCGCTACGCCAATACTGGTGAAATCAGTCATAAATTGACCTAGGAATTCATGGTAACGTTTGAATCCTAAATGATTATTTTCGGCATAGGCTACCTCAATATTGTTATCTACACGAAAGGCGTTTCCTGCAATAATTTCCACATCTGAGGTAATATTTTTTTCATCAAAAGGCAGGACTTTAATTCCTGCTCTTTCTAATCCAAGTTGTGTGAAATAAAAATCTGTAGAATCACTTCCTTGAACTTTCTTTCCCATCTGATGTAGCATGAGTGCTAATGCACTCATTCCTGAGCCTTTAATTCCAATAAAATGGTACGTTTTTTCCATAATACTATCACATTTCTAAATTTATTTTATCCACGATCAAAGAGATTGTTTCGTTTTTGTTGGAAATAAGAATGATCGTTTGGTGTAGCAATTTGTCTAGCTCCTTCATGAGTCTTCAAGGCATCATTAACATTCATTCCTTGATTTTTCATACTTTGGATAGGATTTTCATTTGCGATCTTTCTGTTCAGAGCAGTCGAAGTTGTTTTACGTACACTGACATCCTCCTTTGAACGCTCAAGCGGATGAACATATCCTCTAGGTCTTGCAGGAGGAACTGCGGCACGTCTAGCACGATCTCGAGATTCCTCTGCTTGTGTTTTTTTGTTCATTTTATCAAAAGAATTGGCACTGCTGTGATCGTTACTATTTAGGGGGCGGTGTTGTGAGTTATAAGTAACTTTTGGTTTGAGTGCATTTTTTCCAAGAGTAGAGCTTAACCCTCTTGAAGCTTTATGAGCAGTTTGCTTAAATTCTTCCTCGCTTTGAGGACTGGGATTGCGTGTCAAAAGCTGTTGATTGGTCATTACGACACGATCATCTCTTTCAAGCCTTTCATCATCTGCGATAATAGGAAAAAAAGGTTTTCTTGAGTACATGATTGTAAGCTCCTTTTCTCTGATTCTATATGAATGAAAATATATCATCTTATTATAGCTTATTTTCTCATATTTGAAAAGCTATAACCCTAAAATTTCCTTGATTTCATCTTCTGTGAGATTTTTATCTAAATGATTGCCTTCTAATACATTGCTAATCATATCTTTCTTTCGTTCTTGAATAGCCATGATTTTCTCTTCAATAGTCCCTTTTGAGATGAGGCGAATGACTTCAACTGTATTTTTTTGACCCATACGATGAGCTCGAGCAACGGCTTGCTCTTCTACTGCAGGATTCCACCACAAATCAACAAGGATGACTACATCTGCACTAGTCAGGTTAAGCCCTACCCCTCCTGCTTTTAGGGAAATGAGAAAGGCATCACGACTACCTGAATTGAAAGCCTGAACCATAGACAAGCGTTCTTTAGCAGGAGTTGAACCTGTGAGCTTATAAGCGGTCATTCCCATGTCTTCCAATCCTTTTTCGATATGGGGGAAGGTTGATGTGAATTGTGAGAAAACAAGAGGACGATGTCCAGCAGATTTGATTTGTTCGAGGAGTTCAAAGAGCTGATTAAGTTTTCCTGATTCCCCTTTATAATCAGGCATGAAAAGAGCAGGCGTATTACAGATTTGCCTCAATCGTGTAATCCCAGATAATATCTCAATACGTGAACGTTTCAAAGTGTTTTTATCCATCGTACGCACCTGATTTTGCATAAGTTCAAGCTGTGCCAGATAAATTTTCTTTTGTTCGTCATCCAAGTGATTGTATTGTGTAAATTCCATCTTATCAGGGAGTTCTTTTAGGACCTTCTCTTTTGTTCTTCTCAATACAAAGGGCTGGATGAGCTTTGAAATATCAGCAACTTTCATCTTATTGAATTTTTCACGAGAGGGAAGAAAATCAGGCATGAGGACTTGAAAAATTGCCCAAAGTTCTTCAACTTTGTTTTCTAAGGGTGTTCCAGAAAGAGCAAAGGCTTGTTTGGTGTGAAGTTGTGAGAGTGCTTTGTTGGTTTTGGAACTGTAGTTTTTGATGACCTGTGCTTCATCCATCAAAAGATAGTCTAATTTTTTTTCTTGATAGTCATCAAAGTCTTTCAAAAAACTGCCGTAGCTGGTGATATAGATTTGATGTTTATCAGAAATAAGAGCAGAGCGTTCTTTTTTGTTGCCATCCACAACAATAAAATCAATGTTGTCTGAGAACTGATTGAATTCGCTTGCCCAGTTATAAATCAGGCTTGCTGGAGCTGTAATTAGTGCGGTATGGTTCTTTTTCATACAAGAGAGGAGATAAGTAATGGCTTGCAAGGTTTTACCAAGTCCCATATCGTCTGCTAAAATCCCGCTCAAACCATAATGGGTGAGCATATTCATCCAACGCACTCCTGTCTCCTGATAGGGACGGAGTTGAGCGGTCAGTTGTTTAGGCCTATCATAAGCGAAAGATTCAGGGTGGATTAAATCTTGATAAAGTTGTTGGAAAGCATCAGAAAATGAGACAAAAGTCATGTTTTCAAATATTTTTGAAATTTGAAAACTACGACTGTTTTTGATTTCTAGATGATTATCTCTAATGATATAGTCGTCATTTAGGCTTTTGAGTGCGATTCTTAAGTTCTCAAATTTTTCATCAAAGAGATAGTATTTTCCGGATTGTGTCATATAATGACTGGCATTATTTTCAAGTTGAGTAATCAAATTAGATAATTCACTGTTTTCTATGTCAGGTAGGTCAAAGGAAATATCTAAGAGCCCTTGATTCTGATCAATGTTGATTTGAGGAAGCTCAGAAATTTGTTTATCAGTAAGTGAGGAAGAGAGAGAGACCTGACCTAAGTTTTGAAAGGCGGGTAGTAATTCAACAAAGAAAGATTCGATTTGCCGATCAGAATAGAGAATATGACTCTTAAAGGCACGTGCAAACCCAAATTTCTTCATAAGAGAGAAGAGCTTGGTTTCCAATCTTAAGTTTCTTGAAAAATCCAGTGTCTCCAAATCATGAAAATTATCAATGATAAAATCCTGATAATCAAATTGTAAGGTAAGTTTTAATTGCTTGTTTGCGACATAACCAAAGGAGAAGAGAGGTTGAAAATCCTTGATAAGAAAAACATCAGGGGCTTGGATATGTCCGATTAAGGCAAATTGCTGCAAGGCTTGAGCCAGTTTATCTTTTTGAGAATAATCAAAGCGGAGTGTGTTTTCGTCGAGAAATTGTTTATTAACAAGGGTGAAGAGTTTAGTTTGTAAAGGATTGAGTTTATAAAAGACCTGATCATAATAAACAATGTTTCCATCATAAAAAAGATGAAAATTTTCAACTTTGATTGATAATTCAATATAATCTTTCTGGCTCTCTACAATGAAATTTAGAATTTCTGACTGATTATCTAATGGAATAAAAGAGAAATAATGGTTTTCTTTATTTCCAATATTTAGAGTGAGCTCTGGTAACTGAGCGATTAAATCCATCATCTCTTCTAAAAAGAGAAGAGATAGCTTTAAGTAACGTCCCGATTTTATAAATAATTGTTGTGACAAATCTTTCTTATTCTCTGTATTTAAGCCAACTAGAAAGTCTAGTAATTGCTGGCTATTTTCGTCAAATTTTTCATAACTTAAATCAAAGGTATGACTTGCCCCAAATAAATATTGCGTCTCATGACTGAGAGAATGAAGTAGAGCAGGAATGTCCTTGATGACATAAGATTTTTTCAATTTATCACTATAGAGACGTAAGTCTAAGAAAAGAAAAGTATCCTGATCGGAGTAGAGTTCAAATAAATCATGGCTTTCATGAACATGAGCTTCAAGGGAAAAGGAATCAGTGTCGGAAGAAAATTGATTTTCTTTTCCGTTAATTTGGTCTAAAAAGGTAATGTTTTCTGAATAAGTGAGAGCAAGTGCTTCAGTTTTCTCAGGTTCATTTTCAGGAGAAGTTTGGTTTTTCAAATACTCTTCGATGGCTGCAATATGTGGACAATAACGCCCGTTTTTCTGATAAACTGTACAGGTACAAGTATCTTGTGCACCATCTAAATCATAGACGACTTGTTCATCCCCTATGTCTGCGGTCAGTTTATAATCTTTGACTTGGGGATTAAAAATCAATCCTTTTTTATAAAAATCTATGCCTAAACTTCTTATTTTTGCGGGAATCATTCGACTCATATTTTTCACCTATGCTCTCTTAAATTGCCCATTATTATAGCATTTTTCATTTCAAAAGTACAGTGAAATTCATGAGGTAAAACAAATAGAAATCTGACAAAGATGACATTTCAAAAAAAATTGAGATTGTGATATACTGATGAAAGTAAAGTAAACACTAAGATAAGGGAGATTAATATGGAAAAAACACTTGCAATTAATGCGGGGTCATCATCGCTTAAATGGCAGCTTTATGCCATGCCAGAGGAGACTGTACTAGCCAAAGGAATTTTTGAGAGAATAGGTCTCAAAGATTCTATTTCAACAACTAAAATTGGAGAAGATAAGCACACTCGTACGCAAAATATTGTAGATCACCGTCAGGCTGTTTTGCTTCTCATGGATGAATTGGTTTATTTTAAGCTCATTGAATCTTTCCGTGAAATTACAGCTATTGGGCATCGTGTTGTTGCGGGTGGTGAATTTTTCAATCAATCTACAGTCATCACTTCGGAGGTTCTAGAAGAGATTAAAAATCTATCGACTCTCGCACCCTTGCACAATCCAGCAAATGTACTTGGGATAGAAGCTTTTCAACGTCTTTTACCTGATGCCTTTGCTGTGGCAGTGTTTGATACAGCATTCCATACAACGTTGCCAGAGAAGGCTTATCGTTATCCTATCCCAACAAAGTATTATACGGATTATAAAGTCCGTAAGTATGGTGCTCATGGGACATCACATATGTATGTTTCAAGAGAAGCAGCAAAAGTTCTAGGAAAACCCTTGGAAGAACTCAAGCTTATTACTGCTCATATTGGGAATGGTGCGTCTATCACTGCTATCGAAGGAGGGAAGTCTGTAGATACCTCTATGGGATTCACGCCACTTGCAGGAGTTATGATGGGGACACGTTCAGGAGAGATGGATCCGTCAGTTATTTCATATATGTTGGAGTCTGATCCCGGTTTACGTTCCGCACAAGATGTCATTGATGTACTCAATAAAAAATCAGGACTGTTAGGCGTTTCAGAGTTTTCATCAGATATGCGTGATTTAGAAGAAGCACGCAATAATGGAGATAAGAAGGCTTTACTTGCCTATGAGATGTTCATTGATCGCCTTAAGAAATTCATTGCTCAATATTTTGGAGTCTTAAATGGTGCAGATGCTCTAGTCTTTACAGCGGGTATTGGTGAAAATGATACAGATGCTCGTCGAGACATTGTTGCAGGGCTATCATGGTTTGGTATGGAGATTGATCCTGAAAAGAATGTGCGTGGAGCGAGTGGAATTATCTCAACACCTCATTCAAAAGTAACCGTTATGGTCGTACCTACAGATGAAGAATTGGTTATTGCACGAGATGTTGAAAAATTAAAATCAAAATAAAAAGCCTTCATGGCTTTTTTATTTATCAGATATAATGATTTTTCCTGACAAGATAGCACCTTTAGCTTGTTCTACGGCAGAGACAACATTATCATTTGCATTGTCATAGGCGATTCCAATGCCATTGTTTTTGAGGTTGTAATCCAAGTTTTTTCCTGCAGGAAACTTGTTATTAAGTGTTTGATTGGAAATAGTTTGGATGACACTTCCTACATTTTTCAAAGTAGAGAGCAGAACAAAATTAGAATTTTTATTATCTTTCGATGTGAAGTTACCTAGGTATTTTTGATCTTGATCGACACCAATAACCCAAACCTTATCTTCCTCATTTCTATGGGTGTTCTGGGCTTTGACTTCAGTGAACACACCAGTACCTGTATTCCCTGCCACTTGATAGATGACGTCATCTCCAGATAGACACATGGCGTGAGCAAGAGCTTTTCCTTTTACGACATCTGAAAATGAATCAGCATATTGAACATTGACTTGAATATTTGGGTTGGCAGCTTTTGCACCCTTGATATACCCTGATTCATAGGCGGTGATTGCGTCAGTCTTAATGCCTCCGATAAATCCTACTTTTCCTGTACGACTGGCATTGGCTGCACCGACGCCTGCAAGATAAGCGACCTGTTCGTCAGCGAAGGAAACAGAGACTAAATTTGAGTCTTTTTGTGCAGATTTTCCATCAATGAGTACATAATGAGTATTTGGCTTTTGTACAGCGGCTTCTTCAGTTGCTGAAGTCATTGATGACCCTAAGCAGAAAATCAATGAATAATTGGATTGTGTAGCAGATTGTATATTTGCAGCAGGGGTTGCCTGATGATTGGTTTGGAAATAAGTGTAGTCTGTCTTTTCGTTTAATTGATGAGATTGCCCCCATGCCTTCAATCCTTGCCAAGCAGTTTGATTGAAAGAATTATCATGAATACCCGAAGCATCTGTGATGAGGGCAACTTTGAAAGGAGGAGTGGACTGACTAGAAGTAGTAGAAGTATTACTTTCTTGTTTAGATTGAGATCCACAAGCCACTAGTAAAACGCCAGAAGCAAAAATAAGCGTGGCAAGTGTGATAAAACGTTTATTCATGAATGAAATGTTCTCCCTTATATCTATTCACTCTATTTTAATTCAGTTTGGGGAAATTTGCAAATAGATAGCAAAGTAATCAGACTTTCGTTCTGTGTTACAATAGATTCATGAACAATATACTAGGAAAAAAGATAAGTGCTCAGATATTACGTGAATCAGATGATTTTTATTTTATGCAAGTGGATGAAGATTTAATCCGTCTTGCAAAATCAGAAGGAGAACATGAGATTGATGAGGTGGTAACGGGCTTTGTTTACAAAGACAAAGAAGAACGACCTTGTATGACGACCAATGAAATTATTGTAAGCGAGAACCGTTATGGATGGGGGACAGTTACAGATGTTCGTCGTGATTTGGGAGTCTTTCTTGACATCGGTTTGCCCAATAAAGATATTGTGGTCTCATTAGATGATTTACCTGAAGATAAAAACCAATGGCCGAAGGCAGGAGATCAGCTTTATGTCCGTCTCAAACTGGATAATAAAGAACGACTTTGGGGTCAACTGGCTTGGATGGAAGATTTCTGGAAATTATCAGGTCCTGCTTATGATAATATGAATAATCAAAATCTTCGTGCCATTGTCTATCGCAATAAGGAATCAGGGACGTTTGTTTATCTTCCTGATAATAATATGCTTGGCTTCATTCATCCCAATGAGCGATATGCAGTGCCACGAGTTGGGCAAGAATTGCAAGTTCGAGTGATTGGTTTTCGTCGTGAGGATAAGAGCCTCAACCTCTCTGCTAAACCACGAGCCCATGAAATGTTAGATAACGATGCTCAGATGATACTTGCTTACCTTGAATCAATGGGTGGGAAAATGACCTTTAATGACAAGTCAGACCCAGAACAAATAAAAAATACTTTTGGCATTTCAAAAGGGCAGTTTAAAAAAGCATTGGGTGGACTCATGAAAGTTGGGAAAATCACACAAGATACAGAAGGGACAAAGGTAATATAAAATGGACATCAAAACAAAAGTCATCCATGGTGGAATCTCCACAGATGAGAAAACAGGAGCAGTTTCTGTTCCTATTTATCAGGTGTCAACCTACAAGCAAGAAGCGTTAGGTCAACCAAAGGAATATGAATATTCACGTTCAGGTAACCCCACCCGTCATGCTGTAGAAGAACTCATTGCTGATTTGGAGGGAGGTGTACGAGGTTTCGCTTTTGGTTCAGGGCTTGCAGGGATTCATACAGTTTTATCCATGTTCAAATCAGGGGATCATCTTATTTTGGCTGATGATGTCTATGGGGGGACTTTCCGCCTAGTAGACAAGGTGTTATCTAGAGTTGGAATTACTTATGATTTAATAGATTTAAGTGATTTAGAGCAGTTGAAGGCAAACGTTAAACCTAATACTAAAGCCATTTGTTTTGAAACGCCTTCTAATCCTCTACTGAAGATTTTGGATATTAAAGCTATTAGTCAGATTGCCAAAGAAAATCATCTTCTTACCATTGTTGATAATACTTTTGCTACCCCTTATTTTCAACGTCCTTTAGAGTTGGGGGCAGATGTTGTTGTACATTCAGGTACCAAATATCTAGGCGGTCATTCAGATGTCGTGTCAGGACTGGTAACAACCAATAGAGAAGACTTAGCAGAGGAGATTGCATTTCTTCAAAATTCTATTGGAGGGGTGTTAGGTCCACAAGATTCATGGATTCTCCAACGTGGAATCAAGACACTGGCTCTTCGTATGGAAGCTCATGCAAAAAATGCAGAAGAAATAGCTATAATGCTAAAAAATCATGAACAAGTTGCCAAAGTCTATTTCCCGGGATTAAGCACACATAAAAATCATGAAATTGCTCAAACACAAATGTCAGGATTTGGCGGTATGCTTGCCTTTGAACTTAAGAATGAAAGTAAAGTCAAAGATTTTGTAGAAAATTTACATTACTTTACTTTGGCTGAGTCTTTAGGAGGGGTAGAGAGCTTGATTGAAGTGCCTGCAATGATGACTCATGCCTCTATCCCCAAAAATTTACGTGAAAGAGCAGGAATTAAAGATGGGTTAATTCGCATGTCTGTTGGGGTTGAATCCATTGAGGATTTACTTTCAGATTTAGAACAAGCCTTTGGAAAAATCAAATAGAGGTGAGAAAATCATGACTTTTTATACCTTTTTAATGAAATACAGAGCTCCAATAGAAAAAGATGACATCACACGTTTAGCTAATCTGGCCTTTCAAGATACTCTTTTTCCTAAACAATCTACCCATTTTGATGAAATTTCAACGTATTTAGAAACACAAGCGCCTTTTTATTTTAACTTGACTTTGTTTGATGAAATCTGGCAAATGTATTTGGAGAGATAACAATGCTGTGAACAAGAGAGAGAAGTTTTTGAACTTCTTTTTTATTGTCAAAAAACCTTTATAGTCTGGATTGATCAATAGAAAATGAAAATGTTTGATTTGAATTTATAAAGGTGTTATAATATTTTTTGTAAACGTTTACAGAAAGAGGTTTTCATTTCGCGAGTGAAACCTTACGGTATTTCTATAATTTGTAAATTGAAAAGGAGAGATGACATGACAGAAAATGGAATTCAAGTTAATTCAGAAATTGGAAAATTGAAATCTGTGCTTTTGCACAGACCAGGTGCAGAAGTAGAAAACATCACACCAGACACGATGAATCAACTCTTATTTGATGACATTCCTTATCTAAAAATTGCTCAAAAAGAGCATGATTATTTTGCACAGACTTTAAAAGATGCAGGAACAGAAGTGCTTTACATTGAAAATCTTGCTACAGAAGCATTTGATACCTCAGCAGATGTGAAAAAGGAATTTCTCAATCGCCTTTTGGTAGAGGCGGGTTATCGACAAGGAAAGACTTTTGATGCCTTGAGCGAGTATTTTATTTCCATGAA
>Ga0123352_10011772_pt1 | contig 13806 bp, 6 predicted proteins | sample TergutLab28metaG_FD_89700 | JGI IMG/M metagenome (GOLD analysis project Ga0123352, IMG submission 89700) | Labiotermes labralis P1 segment gut microbial communities from Petit-Saut dam, French Guiana - Lab288 P1 | ecosystem: Host-associated > Arthropoda: Insects > Digestive system > Gut ...
TAATCAATAAGTGTGTAACAGCTGTCAAAGTTTCAAACTTCTCTGGCCATTATCTCCGTAACCATTCAACTTTGGATATAGGTGTTTTGGATTATATCGGTATACTTTAACATAAGGAACACTCTCCCGAAGTCTGGCACATTCCTCCTGGGACACCCTGTATATGTTGAAAGTCTACTACAAAGTATAATTATAGAAATAATGTGGAAAAGTACAAAATTAAATTTTACAACAAGCAGTATTAGAAGAGTTTAGCTAGATTCATTGAACTGGATATTAAACAACTGGGAATGTTGTTATTTTAGCATATGGAAATGAATGTATGTGACGGAGTTGTGCTAATTATTATCCTATTTTATGCCTAGGGAATTAACAAGCGGTTCCAGCGGCTTGAGTCACATGTGGTGACGTTGGCAAGGAGTGTAGCACATCTTTCTTCAGAGATGCGAACACAGCATTTGATGATTCAGGTACATGAACTTCTACATGTACTTGTCATTTGTGTGGTGAAGTTTGCATTTCAATGGACTGTACATCATTTTTACACTTATTAGGTGGTTGTCTAATAATGAATGATACAAATATCACATCATGTTATCATGATTTATCAGTTTTCTGATGTGATTATTCTGTTATTTTCCATTTGTTAAAGAAATTGCCTATACAGTGCTGCATAATTTTCAGTGTTCTGTCAAAACACAAGACTCAGAGATCCTACTTTCAATAGCATTGTCTGGCCAAACTGAAAAGTTCTGTATGATTTTCCTTATTTTTTCCAGACTGTTGCCAGAATTACATGAGAGAGCTTTGTCTGTAATCCTTTGCACTTCAGACTATATTATTTCAACTCTGAACCTAGTAGACATACATGTCTTTAAACAACACGTGAATGATTTAACATTTTTAAGATCTTACGGTGTTACATAGGAGATGGAGAACATCAGGGGAGAGATCTCTGCTCTGCGCTCACAAACAATGGCAGCACGATCCCAGTCAGTGCCTCGAGGACTGAACACCCTCTTTGTGTCTGGAGATAGAGATGCCCTCACCAATCCAACCAGGGTCAAGAAACTCACTAAATTTTTTGGAGATGAGCCACCATTGCTCAGGCTGTTTTTGAAGAAGCTGGGGTATGAGGTTCGTTGGGTTTGCACTGCATTGAGGAGTTTTTCACATCAGTTGATGTGCCATTGTTAAATAACAAATCAGTCATTACCATGACTGGAAAAGTTATAGTCGATGTTGTATGGTTTTCAAACAGTTAAAATGTATGAACATACTTAAGAGAGATGAATTGAGAGAATGCAGGGGAAAATTACATGACAAGATAAAACATGACATTGATTGCTGGCACATAGGTTATTTAATGCTATATATCAACTTGGAGTGGTTATACAAAGTTTATTGATACGAGAGGCTGATCATGTTCAGTGAACACAAAGGACTGGGGACAAAGCAGTCAGGTTTTACTTCAAGGTATTCTCTCTGCATTTGTCTGGGTGGACTGAGGAACAGACAAAAAGCCTCATGAAAGTTGGTGCCCTGGCTGGCTGAGGTTTGTGTGGACACATCCCAAATGCAAGTCAGAAGTGATATCACTTGAGCCAGCTTCTTTGATACATGAAGTGATGAAACCATTAAGGTAAAAGTTAAGTTTCCTCCAGTCCTAAGCACCATACCGTGAAAAATTAGGTGACCTGGAGGTAACCTCCATATATTACAGTGCCTCATTAGATGCAGGCCAGTGGTCAGATTCATGATCTAACTTGCAACTGCTTTGTCCCCAGAGCAAGTATTGAGTAGATAGGAAGCTGGCTGGACCCTAGGGCTGCTCTGAATACATGCACAAACAGAAAATGTCCTGATCCTACCAGCGACTTGTTGACTTACCATGAGACCAACCAGGACCTCTGTACATCAGTGGATGACAGACGCAAAAGTCAACATTTTATATTGTCAGTCCCCTGAGTGTAATCTATCTCTTTTGCCCTTCACCACTGTCACTTGAGGATGAGAAATATTATTTTTGGATATGTGTGAATCAATGTCAGTAGTTGAATTGACTTATAGGGTTATCTCTCCATTTTCAAGGCTGTCCACATTTCTTGCACAGTGAAGGAAATATAAAAAAAAATCTGTGTTTCCCATTTGGCAGTTTTGCAAATGGTACTCTTTTTCCTGTTGAGAGCCTCAGTGTTTGTTAACCTTCAAAGAGATAAAACAAAGTGTGTCTATTGCCTGTGTGTTGAACAGCAATTCCAGCAATGGAGATTAATTTCTGACTAGAAGAAGCAAATTGTGCCATGAAAGTTTAATATACAAGACTCACAAATAAATTCATACAGTTCACAGTTGACAGTTGACCACTTCCTGATTCCATACTAATTCTGAATTTTGACAAAACAAAAACATCAGCACTGCATAAGTTTTAGTTGTTTTTGTGGAATGGGTAAATTTGGAAATAAATCTTTTTGCACTGACCAGTTTAAACATTTTTGCCAGTTGGCAGGATGGTAAGTCATAGTTTTATGTACTGAAATTCAGGGATGCACAATTCTTCCAAAAGTCTAGGGGCCACCTTAAAATTCAAGGTGCCAGAAGGGTGACATGAAGCAGTTTCACACTGGCTACCAACAGATGTTATATGCCACTGTATAAAATTGATTCACCATGGCAACTTGGCACCCACAATTTGCGTACCCCTGTTACACCACCAGTTTAAAGATCTAAATTCAAATATCCATGCTCATAATACACAAAGAAAGATGGATATCCACATTCATTCATATAATACTGATTTATATAAGAGAAGTGTAATAAATATGGGGATTAATTATATAAACAAACTTCCTGGGTTCATAAAACAAATAGATAATTATAAGACCTTTAAGAAGGAACTGAAATCACTTCTTCTTCTGCATTCCTTTTACTCAGTGGAAGAATTTGTAGTTTTGTAACTATGTAATATCATTAGCTCTATATCTAATTTAAGCTTTATTACACTATATATAAGCGGTTCTGAAGTAATTTGTAGAATACTATGTTCGTTGCTATTGGACTTATCTCACTTCTTGTATATTGCTAGAAATTGACGAGTCCACAACCATATGTATGATCACTTCAATTATTAACGAACTTTTTCACTTACATAAATTCCACATAAAAACACTTAAATACAATTAAAATCACTCCAACATGTTTCAGTCTTTTTTAGATCATCATTAGGGAGCTATGTTTCTCATTGCTAAAGTTATATTATAACATTCACAATTTAATTCGTTTCTGTAAACATGGTGTTGTGGCAGCATGTCATGTTGTGTGGGAATACGCTGCTTAGAGTGCAGCTGGCTAGGTGTGTATCATATGCTACGTAATGAGGGACTGACTGAGCCAGTTTGTTAGATTTATGGTCTTGCTATAGCTTAGACAGAAGTTGCTGGTTTCTTATCAAAGAAACCCAGGTCAAATTATGTTACTTGTTGTGGGGTACATTTCCCCCTCTCCCCCATGAACTTCATTTCTGCTGCCAGTTTTTCTTCCAACATGCTCCTTTATCATTATTCATCCCCATAATCATCAGGTGCTGGTGTGTTGGGCATATTTAAGGCTACAATTCCAAGGGACTTACACTCTTACCCTTTTTATGTCATCATAGTCTGTAGTTAGATATTTAATAAAGTGGACAAGAAAGTTGTTGGATTTTACGTGGAAACTTAAAATTTTAATCGTTTAGGACAGCACTTATTCCAGTGACTACATATGATGTTTCAGTCACAAAAGTGGGACAGATATTCATGGGAATTTACAGTGTTAGAATCTCGAAGACATGTGGAACAGTGACTAATGTCACCTCACTTTGTTCACATCAGTGACTGTACTAATGGTGTGACTGATTGCAGAAGTATGCAGGGGCATTTGAGCAAGAGCGTGTTGGCATGGTGGAACTCCCATACCTGACAGAAGAAAGATTGCAGAAAATGGGGATTCCTCTGGGACCACGACTACGGATTCTGCAGGAAGCCCAGATCTCAGTATGCAGGGACAAAATCTATGTTGTGTGAGTATTTGTTGACCAGGTAAAGACTACATCTTCTGTAAAGCATATTTATATAGTACATCGTGTGTGGGGGGGAAGTTATTTTTTTTATCCCAATTAAATTCCTTCTGTCCCAAAAATAATTTCTTATTTTCACTTGTTTTTTAGTTCAGGTTATGCATTGAACCTGTGTTATATACTCACTGCACAAACAGCCTAGGGTGAAGGTATTAAGGAGAGGTTGTGCTGTCTTTCCATATTTTCCATCTCTGAAACCAATTGAACATGACATAAGAAATCTACACTAAAATATAACAAGCAAATTTAATTTTCATTCACATAATCTTACTTGAAGCTTGAAATTAACTTCATTAGTGTCCGTTATAGAGACAAGTTTCACACCTTTTCAAAACTCCATAACCAACTAACTCCAGAGTCCTTCCTGAGAAGCTAACCAGTCCTCAGCAAGTCAAGAAATTCCTCACATTTTTTGGAACCCAAAGATTCATCACCACATTTACAAAAGACTGCCACTTGTCCCTAGCCTGAGCCAGACCAATCCAGTTCATACTGCCCCATCCTACTTGCAGATCTCTTTTAATATTATTCTCTCATCTGTGTGTAGGTCTTCCAGGTGGTCTGTTGCAAGTTGCTGCACCAAAACCCTGTATACATCTGTTTAAATTTTCATTTTCTCTATTGGCAAGACACCGTTTTGTGCTTTGGTTGAGTGGCACCTGCAAAGGAGAGAGGCACTTTCTCTTTTCTTTGGGGTTTGTTGCTGCCTGTTCTTAGCTGGTCTGGGCAATGCACCTGGGTACAGCACTGGTAGTGGTTGTGTCAGGGTGATAATACCTCAGTACAGAGATAGCACTGAATACAGTCCATGTGAGCACATAAGAGCATTAGACAGCACCTTTCCTCTTCCCCATATGTGCTAACATGCCCTGCCTATCTCTTTCTTCCTGATTTGAAAACACAAATAATATTGGTTGAGGAGTACAAATCATAAGCTCATTATTCAGTACTCTTCTCTACTCCCCTGTTACCTCATCCCTCTTAGGCCCAAATAACTTCCTCAGCACCCTATTCTCAAACACCCTCAGCTTATTTTCCTCCCACAATATGAGAGAGGGTGTTTCATGCCCATACAAAACAACAGGCAGAATTATAGTTCTATATACCTTAATCTTTAAAGTTTTGGATAGCATGGTGGAAGACAAAAATTCTGCACTGAAAGATAGCAAGCATTGCCTGGCTTCCATCTTCTCTTAATTTCATGAATGCAAGTTTGATTAGATGGTGTTGTTGCTGAATCTTTGAACTTTGCTACATATTCGAAGGATTTATTACCTCTCTTTGTATTGTGATTTTGTTGTGCATTCTCTTCATGAGACATAAACATATACTTAGTTCTCTCAGCTTTTAACAAGTACAAAGCTCCTTACTAGCAACTAACAAAGCTTCTGTTTTTCCTTATATAATGTATGCTTCCACCAAGATATGAACGTAATGTGCATCAACCAGAAGCTGATGTGTACAATTTAATTTCAGGCCCCTCTGGTTTGCTTGAACCCTCATAATGTTGTATTCTAAAGTGAAGTTGAAAATCAATGGCAGTACGCATCTTTTTGTTTAAAACTATTCTTGGTAGATAACATGTCACACAAATGCTTGCATGATTGGACTATACCCTAGGTTTCATTTAAACACATTTTTATTAGCTTCTAATTTCACAGTAATACCAAACTCAATGAGAACATTATACAAGACTCCCTCCTAGCCAAATCATAGGCTATAAATAGCTATTGTAATGCCTCATTCTTTTTTCGAGTATTTGATCGAGTACAGAATATATGATCAGTAATTGAACTCTTATGTCTTAATCCACACTGATGATCTCTAATAATTTCATCTGCATATGGAGTTAACCTTGATAATAGGATGTTGGGTAACATTTTGTATGTAGGTGATAAAAGTGATGTGCCTTTATAGTTACTTCAGTCCAATTTATCACCCTTATAAATAGATACAGTGATTGTCTCCATGCACTACTTGGGGAAATTCCTCCTTAGTCCTAATAGAATTAATAAGTTTATGGATCTCAGAACAAATTGTTATGCCTTCTGCTTTAATCATTTCTGCTGGGATTTGATCAGTACCTGGTGATTTGTGTCTTTTTTTTAGCTTTTCAATAGTCATCACAACCTCAGACGCACTCACCTTAGGCACTAGTGGCTCTGCTTTATGTATTTCTGTCTGCCTGACAACATTAACCCCATGTACATCATGTACATTCAATAGCTGAGAAATGATTCCTGTACCTAGCAAAGTACTGTGGGAGTCCTCATTCTTTACTTTATTAGTTCTAGGCTGGTAGCCTTTCTTAAAGTCATTGATATCCCTCTACATGTTTCTGATATTCTTGTTCTTACAGTTTGTTTGGTTTAGATTCTTTAACAACTGCTTTTTAGCCTGCTTCCTTTTATCTGAAATTTGCGAACATTCATCATCAAAACATGGTGTATGCTGTTTCCATTGATACAAACATAGCTTTTCATTTGGCTCAGATATTGATATTCTGATTTTTTTCCAAGGCCTGTTTATATCCTTGCTATCAATCAAGTTCTGCAGAGCTTCAAACCTGTTTGAGATTTTAATCTGGTACTGTTCCCAAACTTCCACCTTGCATGCATTGCGTCTCTCCACATCAAACTTGTGTACTGCTTGTTAAATTACCAACAGGCTTTCCCTAACTCTTGCAACCACCAGATATTGACCAGTATCACAGTCAGCTGCCCTGAAAGATTATACATTAGGAGCACTTGAAGGCCATCTCCCATCTATCGATACATGATCAGTCTGATTGTGCGTCTTGTCATGTTATCAGGAGGGGTCCAACTGTATGTATGAATGTTTCGGTGTGGAAACATCATACTTTAAGAGCCACATTTTTTGATATGCCAAAGTTAACTACTCTTGACACCATACCACAATAAAATATAAATATAACAGTCACAGCAAATAGGTTAATAAACAGTGTCTATGATTAATCATTCTCTTATTTCTCTTGCAACAGATGACAAGACAAATGTGCAACAACCAAAACTGACGTGGGAAGTTGAAAGTCTCACCTCCACTTTGATAAATGCAAAGGTAAAAAATGGTGTATATTGGGTTGCTTTGACGTAAGTATGGACTGCTGGAAAAGGAGTCTGTGTCTAAAGACTGTTCCAGAATAATTCTACCATCATGAAAGACTGAGTTAGACAAACAAAAGCAACATTTAATTATTTTCTGGGATTTCTTACAACAAGGACTATTTTTCAGAACTGGTACTGCCCTCTTTCATCATGCAGGATTATTTATATTATTTTTTTAATATATGCATTTAAAATTTAAACTTATTTTTACACTACCTTGCATATTTAGTATAGCTCCCCATTATACTATGTTTTGTTCCTATCCTGGTTTGGTCGGTTTTCCAGTTACCAGAGTTCCATGACAGACTGAAATGTATGCATTTGAATGTTGGTAGTTATGCGCAAAGTTCATGAAGTATGTAGGGGTCCTGATTATGGACATACCCATTTCATAATATTGCTGGTGAAGATGAAATAAACTTCACCAAATAGTGAAACAGAACCCAGGATAGCTCAGTCGGTACAGTGACCAGCTTTGAACTGGACATCCCAAGTTTGATTGCTGACAAGAGCAGTCACATTTATGTTTGCCACTATATCCAGTCTGGATATGACTGTGGATCCTACCCTGCTTTGATGTAATGGATGGCGTGAGGGATATTTCTCAAGCACAGAGCAGCTACAGTCTGCAGCTGACTGCTTGTCTCCACCAAATGTTGAAGACTAGAATATGTGGGCCTTTTCTGTGTGTCCTCTATTGGTCTTGGCTGATATTTAAACATTAAGGTGCACTTGTCTTTACCTTTACCAATAGAGTGTGTGGTGAATGCAGTCTAGAGCAGTGTTTCTCAACCTTTGTGAGACTGCGGCCTGGTAAATTCTTTTTTCATAAGACAAGGGCCCTGTCCCAACAAATTTACTCGTATATACTTTTCCATTTTTTTTTAAGTTCATACATTAAACTAACATAAGTATTAATAATTAATTATGGCATAATCATAAAGAGTATTAGTACACTTATGTATATGGTGCGGCATGTTGACAAATATAAAATTATATTTCAATTAGTTATCAATCACTGTGCTAATGAAATCTTGTAGCATATTGTAGTTTCCTCAGGCCAGCATCTGGGTCTGAGTTTTTCAGCACATTCACGAATATTTTTCTCCTCAGAATATTTCCACTATAAAATGTTTATTCATGAAAATTGCTTAGAAAACTAAAATGACAAATTCCAGGAGAACTTCTCGTGGCCCGGTATAATTGATGCCAGGGCCTGGTACCGGGCCGCGGTCCGGCGGTTGAGAAACACTGGTCTGGAGTACTCATTCTTTTGAAATGAAGTGCTTTGTTTTTTCTTGTTTGATTTTCCATAAAAATTTCAGAATTATTACAAAGCACAGGTGATTGACATTACTATTAAGTCCTTGATTGTTGTTCTGATGGCAGACACAACCAACTCCATTTTATTTAGAAACAGTATCATAATAAATATAAGAAAATGAGCCCTTGAATGATGACAAATGTTCTGTCCTCTTTACTTTGAATAAACATTTGTATGTTGTTCTTACATAATTTGAGAAGTAGCAAGCGGTGTTCTGGGATGATTGGATTAATGGTCTAACCTGACCTCAGAACATAACTAAACTTCAAGAGAATACATGAAAGAGAGAAAGAGCTGGGTACTTCTTGAGACAGATCTATAAAATGACTGATCATCCTGCATCCTGTGGGTGGAAATAACATAACGAGTAACAAGATACAGGTATGGGGGCTCTTGTGAATGTGGTCATGAATCTTCAGGTTCCATACAATGTGGGGAATTTCTTCACTTGCCGAAAACCTGCTAGCTGTTCAAGAATGACGCTGCTCCATGGAGTTGGTTGAGGTACAGTTATCCTGGTACTTAATGAAATACCACACCATGAAGATGCATGGAGTAATTTGGGTATAGTTTCATACATTCTTAACATGAGTACTAGAAGGATATTACTGGCCAGCTTCATGCCCTGACTTCTTCACTCCTTGGGAAAGAACCCCTGCTACACGGATATTTTCACAGTGTGGTGTTCATTAAGCTCATATCTGTTTAGAATTGGCATATGTGTTAGATTCTAAGAGATACCTGTAGTTTAAATGAGATCAGAATTAGAGCTATATTGGTGAAAGAAATGTTGATTTTTTATTTTAATTACAACTAACTAACAAGTTGCAACTATTTTGATTTATTTATTTCTAAAATGCTCCACATGTTTCAGGCGGTTCCTCCTCCCATCATCAGGACCACATAACTGTACACTCAGCTTCAGGTGTTGTCAACCAGTACTGCTGCTGGCTAGTATTGTAGCTAAGATGGAACTGCATCTTAACCACGATACTAGCCAGCAGCAGTACTGGTTGACAACACCTGAAGCTGGGTGTACAGTTATGTGCTCCTGATGATGGGCCGAGGAGCCGATAAAACATGTAGAGCATTTTAGAAATAAATAAATCAAAATAGTTGCATATTGTTGGTTGTAATTAAAATAAAAAATTATACTAGCGATGGACGGACACATGAATATAAAATATTGTTGAATTCGTCATGATAAAATCCAGACTGTGGCATAGAAACAGTCTAACAAATAGCTTGAGTATTTCTTTAATGTACCAAAGATTACATAATTGACAGCAATTATCAGTATTTGAGAGTACATTAAAACCTCTATCCATTGTTCCCATATTCATCATTTTGCCACAGTTATTGTTTACTGCATCTAGGAACGAAAAACCTTCTTTATAAACTGTGTATTATTGTTGCCTGCATTGTTCCTCAAAGTGTCATTTTTCCATATTAGTCTTTCAGAATTCCCAGTCCTGATGATGCACAATATTCCCCAAAGGATCATTGTTGAAAAAATGATAGTGTAAGTAATGTGATGTCTTCAGAGCATGCAGTAGGTGCTATGTATTAATGAAGTGTGGGATGACAGCAGTGAGAAGTTTTTGGGATATACAAAATTATTAAACTGCCTGTAACCGATTGTTACTAATACATTTGTACTTGTGAATTGTTGCCATGTGTGAGCCTAATGTGGAATGTTAGCTGTATAGTGGAAGTGGGGTGGAGGCATAAGGTGTTATGTGGTAAATCTGAGACTTATGTTCTGCAGTTGTCAGTAGCATTCTTGCATCATCATCATCAGTGCATTTCAGTGATTGAAGTATCTGACTTCTGTGTCATTAAGTGTCATCATTTCTGTTCATATACACTGCTTTTCCTGTTTAGGCATATTCACAGCATTACGAAAAGTGATGATTATCTTCATCATGAGAGTCTGTTCACATGGAACAAATGGGCTTGCTTTGGATGGATTTCCAGGATATTAATATTGAGGATTGTTCAAAAATCTGTTGAGAAAATTCACGTTCGATTAAAATCTGACAAGCATAATGGGTACTTTACACGAAGACCTATGTAAATTTATGTAAATATCTCTCTTAATTCTTCTTAGAATGAGAAATATTTTGGACAAAAGTTGTTGAGAAAATCAGAACACAGATTTTATCTTCAGTGAATTCTTTTCAAAAATCATGTTATTTTTTAGATAATGTAGAGAAAACACACAATACATTCTTACATTTCCACTGCAACAGTGGTTACGTGGATGCAACACAGTGTTACTCTGTATGTACATCGCCTATCTTGTTTCCTATAATTACTTAATTTTAGGTACAGTTGACATGCCATAACTTGCCATTTTACACCTTACAAAGCAAGCCAGAATGCTCACAAATGACTGATAGTTGAGGAATTGGATAAGAATCTGACAGAGAAACTACCCAAATGCCTTGGATTAGCACCTTCCAACAAGCTGCGTGATTGTGTGGGTGGGAAAGCAATGGGGAAGATGAAGCAGGAGATGAACATGACTCTGAATCATTGCCAAGTATTACAATAGCTCACGATACTATGAAACTGTTGAATAATGATTTTACACATACAGCATTATCAAACATGATGAACAGAGCATTTTGAACTGCCAATTGGACACTGATTCATCTGAAACCTAAGTCTTCAACTATTTCCCTAACCCCCCCCACCCATGTTTCTGACACATTTTAATGCTTTCCTGCAACCATTATTTTCACATATTTTTCTTTCTGTTTCTGCATTCATGTGAGAAATAATGGATAGAAGTTTCATTGTATTTCATTCAACTGCCACAATAAGTTTGTTACAATAAAATTTGTTAATATTTACCGTAGTCTCTGTGCAAGTTTGTTACAGTAAAAGTTGTTAATATTTACAGTAGTTTGTGCACACAAATGCATTATAAACTGAAATATGTCTTCCATAAAATGTTTGAAACTGTGAATATATTTTGTCAATATACTATTGAAATTAAAGTATTCACTGATACCTTGATGTTAACCCATTCCTTTTCGTCTCGTTGAGGGATGTGACACAAAATTGAGTGTAAGTATGGAAGCTTTTATCCAAAATGTTTGGATATTTTTTGTGTTTCTCTGGATAAAGGATTTTTTCCTTAATTCATAGCACCATGCCTACAGTCTACTAAAACACATTTAAACACTGCCACCGGGTAACAACCCAATTGCAGTAAATAAATAAATAAAATATATAAAAAAAATTACAACAAAAAAAAGTTCTTCCTCCAAACTGGAGGTATGTTGGGCTAATTATCATTAATTGTAAGGCATCAAATGACGGGATTTCATTAAGAACGCATAGTGAAATGGGGAGCTGCAGGGACACAGGTGCCAAAAGTTGAAGGTTGATGCTCAAACGTCAAGCCTTCCTTAGTGTAATTTTGAAACAATTTGAAACTCCCCCATTCCATACCACAAATTAACTCTTTGGTCGTGTGTATCATCCCCTGAAAAGATATCTTTTTGTTCAATGTTGAAGTTTCATGTATTGTTATCATTTTAACAATATTTGTTATGCAGTAACTTTACTGAGGCACCTTTACATAGATGCTTTTGTAATTGTACTTTATCTTTATATGAAGTAACGTCCTCTGCTGTAGGCACACATCACATCTATTGGTTATATTGACATCATCCAGAGGTATGTACAGAGTGTAACATGAACACCCTGCTGTATAATTAAGAAACTGCATTTTTTCAGCACAATGTATGTATGTATATAGTTTCAAAAGGTTCTTGCCACAAATACCAGTTATTCTCCATGTCTGATATTAAGTCAATTCCCTTGTATTGGACACTGTTTTGTGTGAGGTAGGAGTTCAAGTTCTATATGTAATTCAGCTGAATGTCTTTAAGCAAATTAAAATTTTGAACAGGAAAAATTGCGTAAAGAAAGATGTGGGTTCGACGAATTCTTGGTTAAGCTGATGAGGAACCATTATATAAGAGTATGGGAAACATTGCTTTTAGTAAACCTCTCTAAATTGATTGCTGAAGTTCCATATTACCCCCAGACTCAGGCTTCTGACATCTTCTGGGTCAAAGAATAGGAGCCGAAATATTACTGTATCTCAAAAGTCCCTGGTAAAAGAACCCCCCCCCCATGTTCCTCCAACGGGGCCCCTATGGAGGGAGTTGTCCGTTTCCAGAGCCTTCTTTTACGCATCTCTCAAGCTCTCCTTCGTCCATCTCTCAAAGTCCCTAGTAAATGAGACCCCCCTCCAGGTTCCACAAGGAGGCCCCTATGGAGGGAGATGCCTGTTTCCAGAGCTTTCCTTTACATATCCTTCAGGATCACCAGGAAAAGTAGCCTCCCCAACAGGTTTCCTAAACAGAGCTCTCATAGAGACAGATGCTCCGTTTCCAAAGCCCACTTGTATCTGTATCTCAAGAGTCCGAAGTAAACGAAACCCCTTCCAGGTTCCCCAACAGGGCCACTACGGAGAGAGTTGCCCGTTTCCAGAGCCTTTTTTTATGTCTCGGATTCCCCCGTAAAAGTTCTCGTGATAAAAAAATCTCACCCTTCTCTCGAAGTTCCTTGGAAATGATAATAATTTGTTGAATTTCCATTTATTTCGCTGAATAATTCAAAGTTTGCTGGTGAAGAAATTCAAGTTTATATTGAAAATATTTCCATCCCTTGTAACCTGTCGACCAGAAGCAACCTCCCCCCCCCCTTCCACCAACGGCTAACCTAACTTTGCCCTCCCACAATTACGCCAGAGCATTAACACGGTAACGGAAGGAGTGTGCTCCCGAATATCCCACAGATCATGTAGTGTCCAACCGCTATACAGATAAACGCCTCCCGCGTTTTCGCAGATATGCAGATGACTCGTGGTAGATGAACTGTGCTCGTCTTTCTCCGTGTACTGAAACGTTACTGCATGGGTCATTTATGACCTATTCCACATATCGTGCGCATGGTAAACTCCATGGTCCGTGACGTCATTTACGGCCGCTGATGCTGGATGACTGTGGCTCCTTATAGGCCAGGCACCTCGGATGTGAAATCCGTGGTTGGAATCACGGATTGTAGGTACGCTGTCTTACTTTGACAACGGTTTGCTGTATACAGGATGTCCCAGGAGGAAAGGACCTAACTTCGGGAGAGTGTTCCTTAGGTCAAACTATAACGATATAACCCAAAACACCTATATCCAAAGTTCAATGGTTACGGAGATATTGGCCAGA
>Ga0123352_10011774_pt1 | contig 13804 bp, 4 predicted proteins | sample TergutLab28metaG_FD_89700 | JGI IMG/M metagenome (GOLD analysis project Ga0123352, IMG submission 89700) | Labiotermes labralis P1 segment gut microbial communities from Petit-Saut dam, French Guiana - Lab288 P1 | ecosystem: Host-associated > Arthropoda: Insects > Digestive system > Gut ...
TATTCCTTCTTCACCTTTTCTTTCTCATTCTTATGCTGTATATCAAAACTCTCTTCTATACCTAAATACTTATATGCTTTTCTTGGGTCCAGTTCTTTAATGTCGTTGTCAAATGTGCTTCCTACATGCATTTTGGTTTGAACACTACCTCTTTTTAAACATATTCTTGCACATTTTTCTAAACAAAAATTCATATTCTTATCTTTACTAATTGTTTGCACACTTTTCATTTTGTTCTTCAACTCGTTTTCATTTCTACCTAGCAGTTTCAGGTCATCCATATATAATAGGTGACTTATTTTCCTCTCAGTTCCATGCACTTGATACCCACAATCAGCTTTGTTCATCTCGTTTGTTAATGGAATAAGTGCAATGCAAAAGAGTAATGGCGAAAGAGAGTCCCCTTCGAATATTCCTCTTTGTATCTGAATGGGTTGTGACTGCATTACTTCCTGTTTTGTTTTTAAAATAAGCCTTGTGTTCCATTTTTCCATAGACAGTTTACAAAATCTAGCAATTTTACTGTTCACTCCTACCAATTCTATTGACTTTTCCACCCAACTATGTGGAACGCTATCAAATTATTATTATTATTATTATTATTATTATTACTATTATTAGATACTGTAGATATAGTTATATGAGCTTCTGATGATGGGTGGAGATACCACCTGAAACATGTAGAGCAATTTGCATATATAAATAAGCTGTATATTATTGCATCTTGTTGGACAATTATTGACACATATTACGCAATGCGTGAACCACTGAACATAAAAAATTGGACTATATTTTCTCTTAGAACGTTATGCAGTACTGTACCTTTTAGACTCTTAACTAGTCAGTTTTTTTCACCTCGTAACACTGACTTCAATAATTTCGTTCATAGACGATGTAACATAGTTCGTATACATTGCTACACAGAGTTGTACGCATTATCACATGCACAACAGAAGGCAGTCAATTACAACTAAATTAAGCCTGCATTCCGTTCTGTCGGGCTGTATTGATTTATTTTTCGTATAATTCCTGACTAACATTTTTTTATCTTGAATTGCTTTTAATTGACTATGTCCTCCGGTCAGTAACACAAATGGAAACAATCCTTTAATTAATATTTCATGGTGCTGTACGAATTAGTGCGTTATAATATGTGAAACAGAAGAAAGAGATCCAGGGGATCAAGTGAAATTTATAAAGTGGTGTAATCAGTAGTGTTAACTGTATTCAATACGCACGATGCTTTTCAAAATTTATAAACTCCCACAAAGCCAATAAATTTCCCCTATATGTTATCACATTCCTGAAGGCCCTGCATTGAACCTCACCTCGTGTTAAATGGAATAGTTACGAATTCAAAACAAATTATACTGGTGTTCAAAATTGTAAGTTATATTCTACTAAATTTTCGAAACAGATGTTTCCAGTTGCTGAATTTTACTACCCCGGAATTAAACCTAGCCCGAGTTACTTATCTAAGAATGTAGAGAGACTGTGTTTAGAGTTTCATCAGTTTAATTGCATTTGTATAAGAAACAAATTTAAAAAATATAACGCACGTGCAAGGAAACAAAATTAAAAAATGAGCATATTTCGAAACTCAGCGTGGCCTGATAGTACGGTTCAGGTAATAATGTAAGTTGGAATATAAGGGAAAGGCAATGTGCACTAGAAGTATGGCTGAGGATGATAAAAGCTTAAGAATTACTTAGATTTTCTTAATTTTTATTATTATTCTATTCTGGGACATCTCACCTACTTTGCTAGCTGCGTGTTTGGGTGAAAAAGTAACGCAGTACGTACAGGGAAGATATATTGCACTCCTGTACAGAAAGAGAAGTGTTTGGGAATATATTGTTACATACCACGACTGGGTGAAGTTAGTAATTTATCTTCTATTCAATAAATATATCAATGATTTTAGAGATAAATCTGGCGACATATAAGTTTAGCTAATTGCATACAGGAATGCATACAGATTTTTTTAGAAACGTATGTCCATGCTCTTGAAAAAATCGACAATTTGATGTGACGAAAAGCCTGAAAGAGATTTTTATCATTGTAGCTGAATGGATTTCTACCAAGACTTTGTCCCGTAGCAGAAGTATTATAAACTGATGAAATTTCGGGGTAGGCTACCCGCATAGTTCGTAAGTATCTCTTGTGAATTTCACTGCAGTCTCAAACATGAGCAAACATGAGATGTGTGGTCTTTCTGTTTACTTTGTGGTTCTCAAGTTATTCCATTTACGGCAGAGAACAGCAAAACTTAGTTGGCCCAGATTAACCTTCAGATTAACCACAGACCTCAAGTTCTTTACTGCAGCTACAGTAATTTAGTTCTAAGATCTATTTGGTAGTTTCCTGGATACATTGTGTTGTCCTTTATTAATAATCAAAACCTTAGGTCATGTGACGCGCTAAGTATAATCCACAAATTGGCTATTCTGTTTGACAGATTTTCATTACCCATTTTTCAACAATATCAAATCACTGACTTATTTTTTTAAAAAGTTCAAGTTAATAGAAATATTGCTCAAAGTTTCCTCACTACCTCCCCTTAAGGAATATATGTTTCTGTTTTAAAGGTAAAAAATGAGTGTTATGTAGGGAAATAATTTCCTTTCACAGCACTGACAAGTTGGTAGCCTAATAAATAATAGATACCATTATTGTTTAATTGATCAATCATAAGAAACACATAAATGCTGTCTTCGAACATAATACAGGGTGCTCTGACGTTCAAGCTGGTGTTACATGAAGTTATCACATTTATATAATGGGTCACAGCGCCACTTTCTATAAAACTTACAAATTCTGTGCTTTACCTGAAGAATGTTCTTACGTGATTCTTAAGATTATCAGAATAGTCACGTGCTCTTTCCTGAAACATTGTGTGTAGTTTTTTTTAAAAAAATAAACGAAATACTTTCTGTTAGATAGAAAATAGACTTTTCAAATTTTGAACGAGTACTTCAAAGTTTCAAACGATTAGTTCTATACGTATGATAGTTTTATGGCAAAAGTTAACGCCTGTCGAAGTAATACATCACAGAGAGCTTCGAAAAATTTAGCGCTTATCTTTTTATAAGTTTAAATTTTTTGCATGATAACTTTTCTTTATCTTATGTTTATTGGAACATGCACTGCTTCAGCCTGCATACGGATACCACACCACCCCAGCCAAACCACAACGTAACACCAACACGCATCGAACCAGAGCAATACAACCCATGAAATAACTCATCAAATAAGTCGCAAGCTCCTGAGGCTGGATGTACTAACATTCGAAACATGTTGAGCATTAAATACTGAAATAAAGAAGCAAGTTACATCAAGTTGGTCTCTCTTTATTCGACTTTTCTTTAGTTCCACGGATTGTAATGTTCCTCGTTGTTCTTTAGCGAATTAAATATTCTGAGGCACAATTCACATTTCGTCACTGAAAACAATGCACGTAACTACCCCACCATGACTTATGTGATAATATGTATGTTTCACTATTAATCTAAATCAGTCAAGTTCCTATGTCTTGTTTATTGAAACGTTTGTAGTTTCTCAGCTGATCAAGAAATTTCCCGCTTTTACAAGAAGCTCTATCTTTTTTTGTCATATTCAAGATATTTCGTTAATAGAACACATGCTCGGAGAACACAATAAAATTCCCTAACGTCTTTAATCTCGAATGTCCAACGTTATTATTTATTGATTACTGATTTCTTTTAAGATCTTATTCTAAACTGTGTAGGTTAAAAAAATCGAGTTTAAGAATATTTGCAGTTGACGAAATGGCAAGATTTGGAAAGACTAGGAACTATTAGGACTCAAAAATCGATTTATAAGCGTATTCATTTATATAATATCTAAATGTTTGCTTAGAGGGACAACCACAAATACACGTAATAAAAATAGCCGATGCCCGGGCCCAGAACATGAAGTATCCCGATTGCGAGGTAGGTAAATAACAGCAGCAGAAGCAGCACTACCATCAGTAACAACAACAACAACAACAACAACAACTTCAACAACAACAAAAACAAAGAAACGAGATCTACGGGTATGATACAATGAAAGAATGTGATAAACATATCATAAATTTGGCTTAAGATTCCACAAAGTTGTTGAAAATTATTTAGCTTTTTTCTGTGATTTTCGCTGCTAATTTGATATCAAGTGTTGCAAGGACCATTCAACTGTAAATTTTTCGTAAAGCAAAGAAAATTGACAATTTGTTACAGAGTATCTTTATCGTTGCACCGTGCATTTTGTACGTAGTTTATTTAAGTAACACACCAACAAATGCACATATATAGTCTTTAATAAACTAAAATTTACATTAAAACACTTAAAACGCTCCTACATGTTTCGATCATACGATCATCCTCAGGAAGCACACTTTGTTCCTTCCTAAAGTTACAGTTTAAAACACTCAGTGATTTATAAATAAGTTACAGTTTAAAACAGTTTAAAACACTCAGTTATTTTTAAATAACTGAGTGTTTTAAACTATAACTTTAGTAAGGAACAAAGTATGTTCCCTGAGGATGATCGTATGATCGAACCATGTAGGAGAGTTTTAAGTGTTTTAATTTAAATTTCAGTTTATTAAAGACTATATGTGTGCATTTGTTGGTGTGTTAATTAAATTGTTACAACATATTTCGGCCATTAACGTTTCAGAACATAGCAAAATACTACATACCGATGCACAGAATTACGTTACGCATCTTCGCAGTAACGGTACCGAATTACAAAATGACAGGCTCTTCGTAATAATAATTTTACCGGAATTTCATATTAACTACGGTAACAAAAGGCGTGAATAAAGTTTAGAAATGTACTTATATAACACGCAAGACTACAGTCTATTCTACAGCTTCCCACTTGTTTGTTCACTCAACAGTTACTTTGCCATAATTATTTCACGGACATACTGACAGCGTGCGTTTAGAAGGTGCTTTCCCACTTCATAATTTATTCACAACCCATAACATAATAATTGGGTGCTTAGTGGTCTGGCAGTCTGATACTAGCCCGTAGACAGTATCTATATATCTGCGAGAAAATGTATTTGAAGTATATGCTTCATTATGGTGACACGCATACTGGATATCTTTCTCCATCACGTTTTCGTCAAAAACCAACCTTTCGAAAGGTGTTCTGCTCCCCTCTTAAAGGAAAGTAATTGATCTTACAGAGTAAGTTTTGTACTTCTGATGAAGAAAATGTCCACCTTCGGAAAAGTTCTGATCAGACACAACCAAACCAATTAGAATGTAAAATTTAAGAAGCAGCTTAAGAAAATCTCGAGATTGACACATACCAGGGGCTAAACACATGTCAAAATTGTCATTAGCAAAATTCTTAAGTTAATAGTTTTTTTTAGAAGGCACTGAATATTCTTTATTTGTTAGTAACAAGCAAACTTGAGAAGCCTCTAGTTATAGTATGTAGAAATTTAATAAGAACCACTGATAATAAAGATTAAATGAATGAATAAACCAAAATCACCAGAGTTTCATAAGCGCAATTCTGAAATAGTTGTTGCTCATAATCTGAGTATTACTATATACTCTAACGCTTAAGACAGTAGCAAAATACAGGTGAAATTTTCCGCACGTCCTTTTGTGATATTATTTAATCATCATGATGACATGCAAGCCTTTCTCTTAACTGCCCCATATGAAAACCTGGATCCTTATCTTCATCTTTCCAAACTGAAAGAGTCCAACATGACATTGGCAACATAAGCCATAACATAACCATTATATTCGAATGTCAGATAATTTGTCTGTTTAGATTAAGATCAAAAGTGTAGCCACAACACGCAGTCTAGTAGGTAGTAAAGTTTCGGAAGAACACGTTGTCTCCAACTTCAGGGTTTATCTGAAGAGGAAGAAAATGTAGCCCATTCGCTAGTGAGGGCTCATGGAATCGGTTATATGTCCATACTTATGGGGAGAAAACAGTGTGAAATCCAGTGGTTATGAAATGGTGGGTAGTAGTTATGTGAATCAAAGAGCTTTGATTATTCTTATAATAAAACCGACTAGATGCACTAATTTCTCAAATTTATTTTGGGAATAAAATTCTACGTATTTCGGATAGTTCCTCTGTCCATCGTCAGGAATTTTTCACTGTACACACAGCAACGGTATACGTCATACACTTTCGTTGACAGCTGGCGGGCAGGATTCTGTCCGCCAGCTGTTAGCAAACCTGTACGACATGTACCATTGCTGTGTGTACAGTGAAAAACTCCTGATGATTGACAGAGGAACTATCTGAAAAATGTAGAATTTTATTCCAAAAATAAATTTGAGAAATTAGTGAAACTATTTGGTTTTATTATAAGAATTTATCACGATGCAAGGTCACATGAATGTCAAAAACGTTGATTACATAAGAACGGTGTTCAAGATTCACTGTCATGCAGTTCGGGAGAAAGGAGATGTTTTAACATAGACCACAGTCTTAGTGGTATCATGGATGTCTTTAATTCATTATAAGTTCCACACAGAGTCACAGGTAACGTTTGTACCCTTTCGTTTAACCACGTAACCGCAGGGTAAATACACCACACTGTGCAGCAAATTGTTACTTCAAACAAGCTCGCTGGTCGATAATTTATTATCTCTATGTCAGTTGTTGAGGGAAAGTCGGCAAGAGAAAATCTACACAAAGCTTTGTTACTTCCAGTTACAAAATGAGCCAAAGAGAATTGAATTGGAGCTAGTGTGGTGTGAAGTCAATGTTCAAGCCATTGCTTGAAGCCATAGTCTTATACATATAGGCCCACACTTTGTCTTAGGGTAATGAATGTTTTATTTGTTCATTAGAAGTGTATTAGATTAAATAACTGTCGGTAGATAACTGTTACATTGAAGTGGGTAAAATACCATTTAACACAAATTGCTTTTGTTCGCGTTTTGCATAATTCTTTTTGACACCTGATATCACTCTGTCAACTGCAGAGACTATATAACGCTATTTGAATAATTACAAGAGTAAGGAGATTTTGGTAAATCTCTTTGCATGTTTTATGGAAATCTCCAACTATTCTCTTCAGGGACTAAGAATGATCGTAGAAAGTGCAGTGAGGATATTAAATTCTCAGCCGATTGATATGGACTTTGTTAGCTGTTAAGCAATTCGTCTTATTATAATCTGATATATTAATACTTCCAGTTTCAATAATATAAACAACCAACTAGATGCAACAGTGACAATTTATTAATAACGTCAATCAGCTTAACATGTTTCGGGCGAAACTATCGCCCGAAACGTGTCGAACTGATTGAAGTTATTAATAAATTGTCACTGTAACATCTAGTTGGTTGTTTGTATTATTGTATCAATGATGCACGGTCACACAAATAACAAATTTCCATTATTTCACTATTTAACCAACTTGATGCACAAAGTTTTTTTCACAATAAGTTTTATTTCATGCCTCTACATGTTTCGAGCACATGTGCTCATCATCACGAGGTCAAAATTGCATTACACAGCCTCTGGTATCATCGCACTTATAGGTGTGATGATAAAACTTATTGTGAAACAAATTTTGTGCATCAAGTTGGTTAAATACTGAGATAAATATACTTAGATGCACAGTCAGCAAAACATCAAAATCAAACTTCCAGTTTCCTTTCATTCCAGAATGTGACACAGTTCTAAGAATGTCAGACATTAAAATAAATCCATAACGATATTCAGAATAAATTCTGGTCTATCTTCAGTGCATATATTGCACATTTATTTTGTCTATGTTAAATTTATATTCCATATGTTTGTAAGTTTCTTCTTGCATGTATTGTCTCAAGCAAAGTCACCTTTAATTAAATAAATTTATATTCTTCATTCCTCAAATTCTTCGTTTATTTGTTCGGCTTTTTAACTTTCTTAACTGTTTTCAAGAAAATGTTAGTAATTTAAAACCCATTTGAACAAATATTTTTGTTGATGAATATAGTCCAGCTTCTAAACATGAGAGGTAATCGCAATTCTGAATTACTTACTAGGCGATCTGTACAAACCATGTGAGTATATGCCATATCTGGTGGTTACTTACGTCCGTCTTTCTCTCTATTCAACTGTCGGTCACCTACTAGCAGCTCACACAGAGATGAATTTTTTCTAATTCGACTTGCAACATTTTCTCCAAACATGTCAGGTAGTTTCCATTGTAACCACACTTAGCCACAATAAAATCCACTTTACTTATGTTAATAAATGAATATCTTCATATAATTTAACATGCGCAAGTGATTCGTTACGATGTTACAAATAGATGGCACCAGTGGAAACTTAATGAAAATTTGTGTTACGATAGAACTTCAAGGTGGCCGCCTTCAAATGAAGATATGAATTATTTCCGACAGCACAGCCAGATTCAAGGTATTATTTCAAGATTATTGTAAATCTGTCGCTAAATACGGAGATATTTCATAGCAGTGAACAGAATTCTACATGGGTGATTAATTAGTGTGTGAATGTTGTGTACGACTGTCACCTTACAGGTCTTTGGTTAGTCACAAAACGTTTATCTGCAAAGATGTTCCATGAAATTGTGTTCTACTGATTTCCAATTGGTACGAAGTTAATGACGCGCGGGTCTGTGCTTGTTTTCCTCCGTAAGTCTACATGGGCTTGGGTTAAATGATCTAATAGACTAATTATATCCTTACCTCCTTAGAATCAATGTTTTCTCCACTTTTGTTACATTTATTTTAAAAGACAGGCGAACAGGAACGAAGCAAACAGACGTCCTTGCACTGAAAATAACGCTTCTGGCATTTTTGAACATTTCGTAACACGTAGAAGAATTTAAATCTATAGAAACATCTTTCAATTATGGATTTTCTGAAGACTTTCATTTTGTATGTCCTAGCCCTCCGAGGAAAATAATTTAGGACAGAGTACGTTGATATGATATGTCAAAAGATATTTATATGCACTTACGTAACTGGTAGCTTTAACATTACTCTTAAATGATTATTATCGTGAGATCTGGTCGACGGATAGTGCAAAGTAACATGATTTTGATGTTTTGCTGACCGTGCATCTCAGTATAATCTTAGTAATTAACCCGTATGTGGCCGTTGCCACCTACAGGTTTGATGATACCAGAAGCTGTATAATACAACTTTGACCTCCTGATGATGAGCACGTAGTGCTCGAAACATGTAGAGGCATATAATAAACTTATTATGAAATAAGATTTTGAACATTAAGTTAGTTAATTACTAAGATTAAGGAACATGAGATTATGTTTATATTTTTCCAAGCATGCAGATGGAATTTACAACCTTAGTCGTTTTGTAGTAAACCTTTTCTTTGGTTTTAAATGATAGGTGATGGAACACTAATATTTCTAAACTAGTGACTACAGAAATAAGATTTACTATGGAAGGATTTATGTAAAATATTTATAATAATAGTTGGCTTTAGTAAATTAGTAATCAGTAATTAACATGTATTTGTGAATAAACACTTAAAGCACAGTGATTACTATGCACCATGTGTTTTAACTATTAGAAACTATGTTGTTTACCCATAAAATGTGGAATTTGGTGCTTCACATGATCAGAATGAATAACCCTTATTTCCGTAAACGGCATTAAGTTTTTTTGCTTGTATTGAAGACGGAGCGTGTTCAAACTGAAGTATGAACTGAGATTCTAAATGATGTTTGTTTGTAAGGTCAATGGCCAATTCTAAATCGTTGCCCGCCTCTGTTAACAGAACCTGTTTCGTGACTCCGGGAGCAGGTCAGCATGCTAAAGTAATTACTCAGCCAACAACACAACATATATTACATTATCAATATTATAAGCTTGGTGACATGTTTCAGTGAACGGAAACATGTCGCCAAGTTTGTAATATTGATAATATAATATAGGTTGTGTTATTGACTGAATAAATTACTTTATCGTTGTAAACACAACGGGATGGCTCCCATCAAAGACAAAGATCAGGATGCATTTTTATTGCCTATAGTTTCCTACTTCCCGAAGAATTTATTGGATAAGGATCGATCAATTGTAAAACAACTAGCTGCCGCTGGTGTGTAATTAATTTCCTATCGGTAGTCACCAAAACTTGTCGGTGTTTTAGGGAAAGTGACAGTTTTCACATCATCATTAATTGATAAGGACCTCTATTCCAAATAATCACCTCATTTCAGTAATTTTAGTTGTAAAATGTTTGCAGGACTTTAAAAATCAACTCAGAAATTTTCTCGCCCAAGTATGAATTCCACCGTCACATGCAGCCTATCAAATAACTTCATGCTGTACGTGGATTTTAACGTTCCTTTTAAAAGTAACCGTAAACTTGCTTCACAAATTTCGAATAATGTATTTTTCCTAGGATATTTAAATACAGGATGATTTAAAAAGATGGATCCAATTTCGTACGTCTATATTTCCTGAACTGTACATGGTATTGTAAATGATGAATATAACATTTTAAACAGGAAGTCCTAAGTTTTAAAATACTACCAGTAGATCTCTCGCCTGGTGCACAGCCGTGCAGCAGCGTCAGTTGAGAGCAAAATGGCTACTATGCAGCACAAGTGTTTTTGCGTGTATGAAAGGAGAACGTGAGACGAATTCAAGATAATTTTGAGCGTAGCCCACGTACGTCAGCCCGTAGAGCGAATAAAGAACTTGGAATACCGCAACCAACTGTCTAGCGTGTGTTGAGTCGCGGTTTACTTTTCAATTGAATCCATCTTTTTGAATCACCCTCTATATTAATGAGAATTTGAGACTGCAATACGGAGTCGGTTGTACCTACTTAGTTGAAACCAGATTTTCAACGACACTTATACAAGTAGGAGTCTTACAGACGTTTGACTGATTCCCTTCTTTCTTTCTAGCCAGAAAGACACACGGATTATATAAGCTCTACCTAAACACCAGAAGGCTCTGTGTCATCGTCTTGTGTGTGTTATATTATCTAACATCTCTTCAACCCTTACGCTTACGTTTATGCAGGCCATCGCTGTCAGGACTTACCCAACTGAATATTACACTCTTTAAACATTATTATTACTATTACTATTATATTGAGCTTAATACTATTGATCATCATCATTAATGTCGCCTTCGTCAACATCTTCTCCTGTAACTTGGGATTTTATATAATCATTAAAATTATGTACAATAAATTCATTTCCAGCTGTCTCATCTTTGATCTGAAATTACGTAACAGAATTTCAAAATATTGCGTCTGTTTTGTCTTGCGATTTGCTGTCGTCTTAATTTAGTTTGTTAGCTTTCTCCTTTTACTTGTGCTGTCCTTGTAACTGACCATTAGGCTGCTGAGTCAGCACGTGAATAAATAAAAATAGAACTGAAATATTTGTTTCTTCTTGATAAATCTACTCGATATGGGATGCGTTTATATTGCATTAAATTCTTAGTCCGTTTTAGGAATACGTGGATATTTTATAGTGTATTTTCCACGTTTTTCTGTAATTTTTTCTACTACTATACGAGGCGGGCCGGGTAGCTCAGTCAATATAGCGACTGACTACGGACTGGACGGTCCGGAATCGAATCCCGGTGGGGACTAAGTTTTCCGCCCGTCCAGACCGGCTCTGGGACCCACCAAGCCTCCTGAAAATGGGTACCGGTTCTTTCCCGGGGTAAAGTGCGGCCGGGGCGTGCTGCTGACCACTCACTATCTTCTAGTGCCGCGGTCATGGAAGAGTAGAGCTATACTTCTACTCACCCTCTGGGCCACACCGGGCCTGTAACTGGATCACTTTACCTTTACTATACGAGGCACATCCATAAAGGTCGTAAATAATTGTTGTTCCCACAAATTCATACTAACTTACTTCAAAAATACAGGAGAATTCTGTTTTCAAACAAATGACTGACATGCAAGAATCCTAAGTACTGATGATCATATACTTTATACTGTTGTGATCACACGCTAACATCCTGTTACAGTCACGTACTATTTCGTAACTTTTACTTCTTCGACATCGCGTTGAAAGGTAACTCAGATGGTACAGTGATCAGGCTGGGGGCTGTGTGACAGAAGAATCATGGGGAATAGTTTAATATTCACCATCAACACACCATCAGTTGTGTCGAGAGTAAGTAGGTCCAAAATAAGGATTATTATTCCTAATACAGCTTAACAGATCTATAAGAAGGAAAAAATAAATAAATCACAAAATTGCAATGCTAATAAATATATTAATGATCAAAGTATCAAATCAGTTTTGTTGTTGTTAATTATTAAAATACTCTATAATATGTAACACAGCCGAATGTACAAAATAAAAATTTAGAAATAGGGGTGAAGTTTCGATTCCTGGAAGCGCGGGAGGGGGGGGGGGAAGAGGTTTTTACTTTTCTAAAGTGTCCATATCGGCTCTAGGGACCAACCAGCTTTCTAGTCAATGGGCATTCAGTAGCTCTTTTCATAGGGAAGAATCGGCCGCGGGGTACAGCTGACTGCACACAGCTTAGGAACAAACTGCGTTATCCTTCACATCCCCACGTGTTTTCATAGTGTGCGTGGGGCAGCTTCACTTGCAGTTTACTCCATATTTTAAGACTTCGAGGCAAATGACAAAACGAGTTGTATTTAACGAAACAAACAGACGTATTATTTGTATAAAGCCTACAACACACAAACAGAAAAATACTGAAATTTTCTGGTAGTTGTATTGTGTATTCCCTTTTAATAAACTAGTTAACGTTAGTGTAAAGTTCTGTTACTGTCGAACTGCTCAAAAGTTACAATTTAATGTACATTTTGCAAAGAGGAGATATTTCTTGGCACGATTATAGTTGTGCTCCTCGTAGACATTCTTGCTTTATAGCTGGGGGAAAAACAACCTTGAATCTCCACAAGAGAAATAAACGACAGGCAATATCGGATGACAGAGAAATTTCCTTAATGATAACACTCATAATTTTCACTTCTTCCTAAGCATAACAGAATGATCAAATCCCGGAAAATAATTTGAGAAGAACATGCGGGATGCATGAGAGATAGACATGCGTGCCCTTTAGAGATTTTAAGACAAGACTACAAAAGACAGAGACCAAGGTATCAGTGGGAGGATAATGCTAAGATATATCTAACAGAAAGTGTTGAGATACTAGTTGAATTATTCTAGCTTAGGACTGGCCCAGTATGCGAATAGAGCGGAAGTGTTATGTCAAGTGCTTAGTTAGGTGCGGTGAGGTGAGTTTTTATAATGTCTGGGAAGTCATAATCGAAGTAATGGTCGAGCGATGCACGCCAGTGTGTCTTTTTTAGATTAACGATCCACGCAGCTTACATTTTGCCATACACTCATGAGTGTATTCATACTGGAAATCAAAATAAGAAGTTGTCGTAATCAACCATATAGACAGGATTCGAATACAAGTTTTCATCCACTTTGTTTATCCACAGAAGTCCACGGAAGGCGTTACCAAGTCAAATGGAACCCTTGGGTATATTCATTGGACTGGTGAGCGATCCATAACACGACTCCCTGTGGTGTGTCTGGAACGTAGAACAATATGGGTAGCTTGTTTGTCCCTAGGGTTACTAGACTGTGTGGTGCAATACGCCCTTTTCCGTTCTGTTGAGGTTAGATGTTTGCTGGAGAAATTTTGTTCCCAACACTTCCGATACAAAGTTCCTGAAGGAATAAGTGTTTTGACGTTTTGCTGACCGTGCATCTCAGTATATTTATCTCAGTATTTAACCAACTTGATGCACAAAATTTGTTTCACAATAAGATTTATTTCATGCCTCTACATGTTTCGAGCACATGTGCTCA
>Ga0123352_10011775_pt1 | contig 13803 bp, 5 predicted proteins | sample TergutLab28metaG_FD_89700 | JGI IMG/M metagenome (GOLD analysis project Ga0123352, IMG submission 89700) | Labiotermes labralis P1 segment gut microbial communities from Petit-Saut dam, French Guiana - Lab288 P1 | ecosystem: Host-associated > Arthropoda: Insects > Digestive system > Gut ...
ATGAAGAAAGACTTGAATGTGAGGCCGTATCGCCCAACTGTCGGATGGCGACATGGATCGGCGCTATGAATCATGCCGTGCTCTGCTGGACACATTCTCAAATGCTGTATCCCGCTCAAAAGTTTTTTTCAGTGACGAATGTGCCATCTATCGCAGTGCGCGCAACGGAAATGTGGTGTTCTGGTCAAAGGAGAATCCCAATTTCACGCAGGAGCTGGAACATAAGCCACCGCATTTGATGATATGGGCGGGTATGACATATTATCTAATTGGACCTTACTTTTTCGATGGACCGGTGAATGGGGCATCTTATTCGGCAATGTTGGAGACGTGGCTCATACCTCAGCTGAGAGACAGGACTCCTGGATGACGTGTGGCTGCAGCACGATGGAGCACCCGCACACTTTGCTCTTTCTGTGCGCGATGTTTTGAACGAACGTTTTCCAGGCCGCTGGATTGGCCGTGGCTCACCGACATCTCCGGCACCATTGCCATGACCACCACGTAGTCCTGACCTTACCACACCAGACAATTCGTTGTGGGGTATTATCAAGGGAAGAGTGGCTGCGCGTCGCTACAACAACAAAGAAGATTTTCGCAGAGCTGTGGAAGACGCCTTTCGCACATTTACACCAAAAATGCTCCGACGTTATGTCACAGGACATGGAGGCGCATCCGTTTGTGTCCAGCGTCAAGGTGCACATACGGATTCAATGGACATGTAACCAAGGCGTACGTAAGTGATTCAAATCAAATTATTGTAGCGTATTGGTCGGTGACTTCTCACCCACCCTGTACTTTGCGTGCTGGTTAACTAAGGTTACAAACGCACACTCAGAATATGTAATACTTATTGCCTTTCCGCGGCAAAAGTGGTGACTCGAATGCGTCTGAATGTTACGTTATATGTACATTGCCCGTCTTGTTTGAAAATGGAAGCAGAGTGTTCTTTCCAAACGTTGGTACCGTTCTACCATATCCCAGACAGTACATAATCGCCATGTGGCAGGATAGTACAAGAAGCTACCAGTGTTCACAAACACATAGTGGCACAGTCTGTACTCACCCTCGCTAGTGGGTTAGGATCGCATTGGCAGTGTGCAACTTTGCTTTCGAACAGGGAGCTCTTCCATTTCCAAACAGAGATGGGGCATAGTCACCGCATTCAACATACGGTTTGTCTCTCTCTTAGCCCTCATTCCGGCAACATAATTTAAACGCATTCTGTTTGGAACCTCGTTTTCTCTGACACTCTCTCGAATTGGTAACGAATCATTCACAAGCGCCCTTATGTCGCCATGGTTTAAAGGAACAGGACTTCCCAGGCCACTAATGTTAACACCATCGCGGTTAAGATCAGACTGACTTTTTAGCCCCTATGGTAGTAGAATAATGGGAAAAGTGTACTAGTGAACAAAAGGAACGATGTAATTATATTAAGAGTAATAATGATCTTCCAAAGACATAGGAAGATCACGGAATTTTATAATTGTTGAGTGTGGTTAAACAAAGTTTCGTCCAGCACGAATTTGTAGGCACACGTGCACGTAAATACACATTTAATTAAAATGTAAATGAAAATGCTGAAATAGCAGCTGCTTTATTAAAATTCAGCGATTTTATTTATGTGAAGAGAAATTAACAAAAGAGAGCGAACGCACACAGAGCTGCTACGCCATGCCTTCAGTTCCATTTATTTAACGCAGAATCATCTGCTTGTTTTACGCATAACCATCACCCACTGCAGTGTGTTTAATAACCTTTGTTGCGCAAATGTACTGTAATTATCAGCGTTCGTACTCGATTCCGGTCGAAGCCATTAGCCGACGTCGTAACTTGATTCTGAAAGCAATCGGACTTGTTCGCAGAACGATTTGGATACGTCAATAAGATATTTCTTGCTCCGGAAATTGGTCTCACTTTTGTAGCGGAAGGGTGTCGTTAGAGTTGTGGCTGTAGTGGAGAATCGCGTTAATGTTGCTGTCTGAAAATGGAGTGGTCGCCCATTTAAGAGTTTAGGCTAATTGTCTGGGCTATCATGTGCACAAGATCATGAGTACGAACGCTGTTCATGCTTCATCTTCGTGCAAAAAAAAAACACCAAAGACAAAACAGATGAACTGCTTACTTTAAAAAGGGATATCCAGTGTCTGTAAAATGGACATGGTCCCATTTCCAACGGATGGGTTCAATTATTTGTTTTTTGGTATACAAATTGAAGCCGGGCCAACTTTTTCAGTATGGCAACTAGGTTGAGGGTTGCAGAACACGGGAACTTGGTTTGATGTACGGCAGCGAACGTCTAGACAGGTCGTAGAGCCCACTCAGCTACGTATCGGCTAGAGACTGGGGTACATTCTTCGAACGTAAAACGACTGGCACGTGTGACTGACTCAGCTCCACCTAGCAGGAGGTTAGCCTTCACGTTGCTGTACTGCAGTAAACACAGGAGCATATTTAGTGTAGAGCGTGTTCCATGCAGTATATTGATTATGCAGTATTTGAGACAACAAATTACACAAGCAGTAGTAAATAATCGTTTGTGACTTACGCCCTTTCTACATGTTTCGACCTCTACAAGGTCATCATCAAGCAGTTGTATAAAAAGACACACAGACACAATAAATTCTGTCAAAGGTGTACGCGTGTAGAGTTGAAACACAATATTGGCAATTAAAAGTACTAAAAATTTTTAAAATATGACTGAATTAACGATTTTTTTTACACTTCTAAACAACTTTTTCTGTCCCATTGCCGACCACCATATATGTCAAGTTTTGCCATCTTCATTCAAAGACAACACAGGGATATTCCCTTTGAATGAAGATGGCAAAACTTGACATAGATGTTTGTCGACAATGGAAGAGAAGATATTATGTAGAATTGTCAAAAAACATTTGTTAATTTATTTATATTTTTTTAAATTTTCAAATTGCCAATAATGTGTTTTAACTCTACACGCATACATCTTTGACAGAATTTTCTGTGCTTGTATGCCTTTACATATATATATATATATATATATATATATACCTACATGCCTGATGATGACCTTGTTGAGGTCATAACAAGTAGGAGGGACATACGTGACAAATTATTATTTACTATTGAGTATGCAATTTGTTGGATCAAATACTGTGTAAGCAGAGGAACAGTTTTGCTTTCAATTAAATTTACGGTTGTCGCATTTAAACCAATAGCCTGTTGTTTGTAAATACGTGTAATGTACCAATGAAAACACTGTCGTCATTTATAAGCATCTGTGTAATTAAAAGCACCACCGTTTAAAGCAAATTAGCTGTTTAACCTGTACTAGCATTGTTTGTCTTTAATTCTGGATGAGTTTTCAGCTGTTAGTCTGTGCCAACAACAGATAGACGTACATTTAAAGTGCTGTGCTTGTGTTGTTATTTGCCAAAGGGAAAGACTGTTTTTACGTTTGCAGTTTTCAGTTTTGAATGAGATAGTACCTTTGTTACATCTAAACAACCCCAAAATCTTTTTGATTATCCGACTTATGGAATATTGTTTTGCCTCGTAACAGTGTTGTTGGCAGAGTTTTTTTATTAGAGTAGTATGTAAAAGATGTTAGGAATTATGCAAGAAGGAGAATAAAGAGGAACAGGGCAAAGGTAGGAAAAAGAATAAAAACTAGACACCTGGAGGATAAAAGGGGTTGTGAAGAGGAAAACCCGAGAAAGGATGATGATAATAAAAAGGAGTATAATTTTTAAGATAAAAAGAAGGAATAAGGGGGAAGGGAAAACTGGTAAATGATGGGAAGAAATGGTTAAAAAAGAGACAAGATGTTTATCTCCTCACATGTTTGTTGATGGTGTTTTCTGTAAACCAGGCAACTAATGAGCGCGTAAAGCTAAGTGTTACTGCGGTATTTCCAATGACCCTGGTTAGCTTTGCGAATACAGTGACTAGGCTGCCAGCGGGACGACCTGGGAGCGGCATTCGATTACCGGTATCGATACAGAATTTAGTTCTCCATCCCGTCCAGGCCAGCACGTGAGCTGCTCACCTGGCCTCCATCTAGTGGTTTACCGGGGGCTCTTTTTCCGGAGGTTAATCGGCCATATGACGTGAATGTGACATCTCTGTCTGGGTTTCATGTTGAGAATGCACGGAGCAGTTTCGTCTTCACTCTCCAGTTTGTGGTTATGGCGTGGTTATTAATCAAGTACAAGGCAGCTATTACTTCATGCGGCGACTTTTTTCATTAATACTTTTCCGGTACGCTAATGATTTTAACCCCAAGATCGATACGTACAATTTATCGATATAGATGCTACTTCTGACAAGTTTTATGGTACATGTACCGCCTGAAAAAAAGAGAGAAAATAGCTGGTGGTGTTTATATGGGGCCGTATGGTTTCGTAGATTCGTACGAATATATCGTGGGTTCATGCTGCCTATGTCTGCAGGTGGAAGCAGCAGGCACCTTCGCAACCTTGGCATATATTAACCAGACTTTGCGGCATCACAACGGAGAAGAATGGTGCTGCGGTACCGCTTTAATTTCCTGCCAGGAAGGGGCGTGGGTGGATTATTAGCCGGGGCACGGGCTATGCTGCTTAAGAGTTTCCGTGGTTATCCTCAGTCCTTCCAAACAAATGTAGTATTGGTATTCGTCACAGTGTTATGTTATTTCTGTAAACCAAACGTAAACCAAATTAAATAAAACAACAAACGTGTGCCGCTCTATTTTACAGATCTGTTATTTTACCCCTTTGACAACTTAGACTGTTTCTCATGCTTCATTATTATTCTTATTACGTCCTTGAGACAGCTAAGAACTATAATTCGTTTAAGGAGTCGCTAGAGCTCGGTCATTATGGGGTACAAGATGTGTGAACGAGGAATCGTATTTGGGTCTCCGACAGGACAACGTCCAGACTGTCTGGAGGCCATCTAACGCCCTATCTACGGTGCACCGTGATATTTCCCGTGGGCCGCTATCTGGCGGTTCATGACTCCATCTCGCCTCCATACACTGCCGAAATTAGGAATGTGTGGCTGTGTACCTCCAGTCATTCACACCTCTTCGTGACGTGATGGTTTATTGCGTAAATCGACAGCTGTACCTATTACCTTTATACAGTATTACGAACTGCAGTCTTAAGGCTGGGAAGGTCATCACAAGCATGCTAGCAACGAAACGTACGCGAAACCGTGTGGATATTAATTGAAATGGATAATAAAGAAATGGTGTGAAGCTGTGGACTCGTCTACTGTGGCTCAGGATAGAGTGTTATCGGGCTCTTGCGTGAATATGCTAATGAGCTTTCGGGTTCCTTAGTACTGGGAGGGCAGTTCATTTTCTTACTGAGAGAATGTCAGCTTTTCAAGAATGATTATGCTACAGAGGGGTAGACGAAAGCGAGATGCACAGAGCTCGGAAAACTGCATGAATCTGAGCCAAGATTAAAGTAGAGCTCATTTGGCATCGGAACACACTGTGCAGAAAGCAACTGTTCATCACAGTGCCAGCAGTGCCTCGGTCGACATGTTTGTGACTTAAGAACTAACCGACATTCTGGCCAAATAAGGTGCCCGTTATTAAAAAAAAAAGAACCGTGTTTCATTCGATTTTATTTGTGTAGCGTTCTATAACTATTATTCAGTTAAATTCCAGGATTTACTGGTCGTATTTGGTAATAATTTCTACCGCAAGCCAGCAGGAAGTGACGTGGACTGAGTGTTACTCTTTAATGCAGGGCCTTCTGAATTAAGCGCTCTAATTATCCGTCGCTGCAAGGAGGTTGTTTATTGCCTCATTTGTTACACGGCTTTCTGATTTGCCCATTAACTGATTTCCTTATTCGTTTCTGTGATGTGAACAATCGTGCATTGTAAATTGTTCTTAGTTATGCGTATTTATTTTTGGATCACTTAATTGCACTTTCAGTAATTCTGGTTGTACTTTATAGCATCGAAGGACTGAACAGTTAATGAACAGTTAATTGGCAAGGGTGTAAATGGAGGTGATTGTGAGTTTATTTTAGATACTGTCTCGCATTTGCGTGGACGGGTTCAAGAAGATCACAGTTAGTCTCAGGACAATTGCCCCTCGAGCCGAGATTTGATCCAAGAACCTACCACTACGAATTAGGAATAGTGACCAGTCGACAGCGAGGTTATGGTGTAGTCTACTCTTGTAATACTGTGTTCGTGGAAAATGGTCTGAAATTTTATGATTTCAGAATCAGTTTTGAAAAACTGAGTTGTGTAATTTTTATTCCTGTGGTATTCTTTGTCAGGATGGATATGCAAGTGCCCCCTGCCCAAGTCTCCATGCTGTAGAAATAGCGGATTTCGTGACTGCGCATTTTAAATTTTGAGATTGTCACTTTCGTAGTCATGTTACCAGTGGGCCCATGTGTGTAGTTCCATTTCCCGTTGATGTTATTTATGCCCCAAGAAAATTGTACATTAAATTAATCGAACAGCGAAAGGCCTATGACGTAGTCGTTTGAGCAAACTGTCCTTTGGCGTACATTTTATGCCTCGTTACCGGTATATCGGGTCTTTGATTTACCCAGATTAGCCCGAAATTTGACGGATGTATCCGATAGCACGTAAATTTTGAACTGATGTTTTCATTTACGAAAAAAATAGTTCTCTTCAGTAATCACCGGTATGCACTTCCATGATGCAATGCGAATTGGGCTTTAAAAAGTTGAATCATACGTTAATTCACTTGCGAAGCAAAGGGAGGCCCGATTTTCACATCACTGAGGTATATGCCTTTTCATTTTAGCGTTCCGTGTTGCGTTGGTTATGGTAGAACTACTTTAGTTTCCTGGCCCTCGTATGTTGCATGCCTGCACACCAAGACCCCACAGGCACTTTTGGGGCACCCCTGTTTTGCTTGATCAATTTTTATATTTTTGTATCAGACCCTTGTTGGTACCATTCTCTGCACTAAGAACCTCGCCCCGTGTCGCACGCCAGTTTGGCCGATGGCCACTGCGCTTAATGCACGGGACAGGGTACAAACATATGACCTTTGTGCTAGAAGCATGTGACGAGATCAGTTAACTACCCTGCAACCCTGTGTATTTCGTCTATTCTTGCTGTAACACTCGACGCTGTAACTTTCACCGTTGGAGCTTGGGGCGCGAGAGTGCACCCCGATACAACAATAAAGCGACTCAAGAATCGTACGGTCTTGGACGTTCGACCATCAGCTTATCCCACAACAACTACTCACCGCTCGGCTAGAGCTTGGGATACGACACGTAGTCCATTACACAGCCGGGACAAACTAAGCTACGAGCTCGATGGTCCGGGTTTCAAATCCCGGCAGAGACAAAGTTTCCTCCAAAAACGTCCAGACCTTCTCTGGGACCCACTTCGTTTACCGCAGATCCCCCATGGACTGGCTTTGTGTCGATCCTAGTATTCCGCGCGTAAAGTGCCCTGTACACTCTCAGTTGAACTGAGCGATTTTACTGTGTGACGTAATATCTGACGAAAAAACTGAGTAAACTGCGCAGTTTTGACAGGCAGTAGCGCAGGCCTCAGAACGGTCCTTTCCAGTCGTCTTTCACACAGAGAACTGCGCAGTTCACTCAGGGAATCCCACAGTTTCCTCAGTTTACCTACCGACACCACTCTAGCTTCATCTCAAGGCACATCCGTTTCTAGCATTTCATTCAGCAGATGAGCATCGCATGATATATTCCTTTTCAAATACCACTTCTTACTCCACATTTTACGCTTTCTTTTCTTCTTTCCGGATAATATTATGGCCGATGTGGCTAGAAAACAGCAAATGACATCCTTGTTTTTATCCACCATAGTCACACGCACAAGAAGACACAGAACTGAAAAAAAAAAAGGACACCTGATGAGAAATCTATGCTGTGCCAGAGAACATTCATTCACTTTTTCGTGCAATTTTTTTTTCACAGTTAAACTGCACAATTTTATTGGGCACTTTACGGATTGAGCCTCAACCCAAATGCGAAGGCAGTGCAGACACCCGATTCCTTCATGCCATGGAAAAATGTGGTGTGTTATTTCAGCGTTATTTTGCGGAGCACATCCAATCAACTCCAATTCCCAGTGGAAACTTGCCTCCTAATGGGCCTTTCACACTAATTGGACTCACAAACAGAACACACGGGACGTCTGCCTCATCGCTCTTGAATTTCATCAAATTGTTTATATGTCAAGTTTTGAACGTATGCGGCAGATAAAAATCTGCGCAGTGTGAGGTAACAGGGTCCCTTGTTACCACTACACGCAACGTCGTCATGTTGCTTATGGAGGAGGCTCCTTCCACATATGCAGAGTAATTGCGAATTTATTGTGAAAGGGGTGGCAGTCCATGCTTGGGTTGGGTGGAACTGGAACAGCCCCGTCACCGAACGAATACAGCATGTTTCGAAACACACGCACCAGACTTGGCTGAATGCTTTGGAACGGTCTAGACAACGCAAAATGTACCTAAGGATGATTTGTGAATGTGTATTGGATTTATGTGACTCAGAATTGGAGTCAGTGATGTACTGTTGGTAACACAGTAATAAAATTGTGGGGTTCATAAAGGGCGAGTAATGTACAGTACACGTGTTCAATAGTGCAGCAAGTATCAGCCACTCAAACAGGATTTTTGTATCAAGTTCTTTAGTTAGATACTGGTCATTGTATTGACATAGAACGTTTACTCAATTGTTACACCAACCACTGCACATATATAAAATTTACACATTAAAACATTTAAAACGCTCCGACATGTTTCGGTGATAAGACAGTCATCAGGGAGCTATATATTCCTTGCTAAAGTCACACTAGAAATAGTCACAGATTTATTTCGTTGTACAAGTTGGGTGATGTGGCAGCATGCCATGTTTAAGCCATATTGCCGCATTTGCCTTTAGTAACTTTAGCTTGCTGCCACATCATCCAACTTGTACAACGAAATTAATCTGTGACTATTTCTAGTGTGACTTTAGCAAGGAATATATAGCTCCCTGATGACTGTCTTATCACCGAAACATGTCGGAGAGTTTTTAATGTTTTAATGTGTAAATTTTATAAATGTGCAATGGTTGGTGTAACAATTGAGTAACTCGACAACATGCACGGTGTAACAATGAAAATAGAACGTTTAATTTCCTGTTGAGTTTCTAATGCACAAGGGTTCAATAAGGTTTGTTCTGTTCCGTCAGTCATACAAAATCTACTCGCCATATGTTTCGTCACAGAACGAACCGCGCCTGCGCACATCGCTGTACCTGATTCGCAGTAGGCTTCTCCCTATCCAATAATACACTCACAACACCTACCATCCTGCCATTTGCGTCATATATTTGTGTACAAGATATTGCCTATTGCTGTTCAAATATTCTTTTTGACATCTGTGGAGAAATAAAGAGTGATGGAGGAAATACTAAGGAATAAGTTCAAAAATGTTTCTATTCATAGGCCCCTGCCAATGTGAAAGAATATATTTTTTTTTTTCCCCTGGAAGAACTCGGCTATCTGCCCTAGTTCTGAGCAACTACCGCAAGACACTGACGCTTTCTGCTTCAGGCACTATCCTACCCTAGTACTAATTGGAAGCTTTTGTCCCGTTGCGTTCAGCTGCAGTCTTCCTACGCGTATTTATTTCCCTAATAAGTTGGCTTTGTGCGCTGTAATGAAGTTCATTAGTGATTTCCGCCGCCAACAAGCTGGTACACGGATTGTGTATCTGTCATTACCACAAGGTCCGGGCTCGTCGTCATACACAGAACGTCACCAGGGACCGCTTCCTGTATCTCGTGTTTCTTAAAAGTGAGAATGGAGCATTGTGCCGAGGCATGAAGCACCAAACAGTGGCTACCACTTTACTACAAATTATTTGTAATTGAAACACGATCAAAGCATATTGTTACGTTGCGAGGCAGAGAGCGTATGTCCTCCATTTGTGGGTTTCTCTTATGCAGTGCCGTCGCCACTCTCCAAAAACTGAACTGGTGGAGTAACAGTTGCTTATGCATAAAGCGAATGTGGCTGTCATAAAAAGCCGAGACGCGTTAAATCTATATAAAAAAGGACGATTTTCATTATGAGAACACTGAGTGCTAAAGGATTAGATATCAACACAACTAATTTGTAAAGTTTTGACGTTTTGCTGACCATGCATCTCAGTATTTAACCAACTTGATGCACAAAATTTGTTTCACAATAAATTTAATTTCATGCCTCTACATGTTTCGAGCACATGTGCTCATCATCAGGAGGTCAAAATTGCATTACACAGCCTCTGGTATTATCACACCTATAGGTGGCCGTCACGTAATTTGTAAAGGTAAAGTTATCCCGTTACAGGCCCGGTGTGGCCCAGAGGGTGGGTAGAGGTATAGCTCTACTCTTCCATGACCGCGGTACTAGAAGGGGGTGAGTTGTCAGCAGCACGCCCCGGCTGCACTTAACCCCCGGAAAAGACCCGGTACCCATTGTACAGGAGGCTGGGTGGGCCCCAGGGCCGGTCTGGACGGGCGGAAAATTTCGTCCCCACCGGGATTCGATCCCGGACCGTCCAGCCCGTAGTCACTCGCTATACCGACTGAGCTACCGGGCCCACTCCACTAATTTGTATTGTCATTAATTTATTTTAAGGCAACGTGTTTCAATCAACATTGGTCATCTTCAGGCTTCTAAAATCATAAAAGGTACAGTATTCAGCTGCTTTATTTAGTGTTAATAATTGTGTTCTGAATTTTACGATTTAGAAAATGTGTGTCGCCCTGTCACTACCACTGTTATTGGTTGTTAAAATTGTAATATTGTTTAATTAAGATTGTTAGAATTATATAAAATTAAGACGGCCTTGAATCGTTGTGTTTTCTTGACAATTTGTATTATTTATCGTGCGTGTGGTGTACCGGGCATTCCGTTCATTAATTACGGAGATTAAATTCTTTTTGAGATTTTGTAAAAGATAGATATTTCGCTTATCTTTGTAAACGTTGGTATATTTTATTTACCTGAGTGTCATTTCGCTGACGTTTTTTGAGTTGATGCGGTATTTAACCACATTCACTTCTGTTACTTTTCGTGAAGTATTGGTGCCGGTATGTAAACGCACTATAAGTTCCTCGCTGTACAGGAAATACGTTACCTTAAATGAATAGCAATACAGTTTAGTTTTGTTGACGCTATGTAACCCTTTATGAAACTGTGTAACACAGCGGGATGTTTAAAATGAAGTTTGATAAACATTAATTTATGCTATCAATAACGCGGTCACTGATTGGAACATTCCATTGTCGGAACTTTTTAGAGTTGGTGTAAAGATTGATTCACGGTAAAGATAAAGTTGTCCTTGCCCGCGCCATGAGGCATGTTGATAGCGGAGGTATAGCGCCAGTCACTCTTAGCTTAACTGCTACTAATGTTCACGCCCCGGCCGTTTTGCCTCGGTAAGAAAATCCCCCACCATCCATTGATTAGGAGACTGAGTTGGCCCCATTGCCCGTCTGGACGCTTTAGAGAAGAGAAATTTGCCCTCGCCAGGAATCGCCCCACGTTTTCTCACATCTACTGCTCGTTGTCTAGTGCCTATACCGACTGCGCTTTCCCAACCCCGGACTGATTCACTATACCGGTATTATGTAGTATGTGCCTTACATGACATATATTTGATATAAGAGGAAACGATTTTCTTTATTTGGCCCTCTCGCGCCTTGAGGTGGTTGTCGGTTCTGATTGCAGGATTCGTGGTTGTTTGGAATCGTAAACGGGAACCTGGTAGTTAATAGTTAACGACATATTTAAATTAACAGCGATTGTTGATCTGAATTTAACTAATTCGCCAGTGTTGTACGTTGAAGGCTCGATGCCGTGTGTTTCAACGCTGCTACGGAGCAGCGTGCCGTGGCTGTGATATCTGTCTCCATTCTCCAACGTATCACTTTAACGTTGGTATTTTAGCGGCTTATCAATTGAACACACTCTAAGAGGACTGCCCGTAAAATACATATTACGTCCCATGTTCCTTTGGTTTAAAACTACATGCGATAACATACAGATAGAGGAAATGTGTAAAGATAAAGGTAAAGGTACAGCAATCCCTGTATAGGCCTGGACAGTCCCTGAGAGCCCAAAGAGATTGAGGCTCCCATACTTCAAGACAGTCGACATATTAAGGTGGTAAGGTTGTCAGCCCTACGCCTCCACCCCCAGGAGATATTCGTGGTACTCATTTCTGTTAGAGGTTGAGCCGACCACAGGGCCGTAGTGCGTCTGGAAGGATTATTTAAATGAAAAATTCCATTGACGCCATGGGGAATCGAACCCGTGATCTTTAGGTCTGTAGCGCAGTGCCTCAACCACCTGAGCCACCGCGGGGAATAAATATTTACTAGCTGAAATTACACTAACAGTACGTGGTATGTCAACAAGATATGCAATTATTTTTTTGTCGATTGACATACTGAAAGGACTGTTCGCAGCGTACGTTGATTTGGAATTTACAATTACCTTTCTTGGCCGAGTAAAATTGTCGGGAAATTTCGATACCGTTTGCGGTCTGTGGTTTTTACTCGTCTTAATGGTGTTAAGACCAAAGATCTGCGTCTGTGTGACGTGAGAACCTGGGAACTCGGTTTATGTAATCTGTCCAACACAGAAGTTAGTCGCAACTCTGTTCTGCTGAGCCACTTTCTCAGTTCAAGTCCTACTGTAACTTCGGGATTAGTTCAAAACATACAAATTACAGCTGCATCATTTTGCATCAAGTTTGCCGCCCTGAAGGAATTTGGAAAATACGATCATAGGGCATGTTGATATATCGGCCTGTAACGGAATCACGGTATTTTATGTACAGTCGCTGATGACATTTTCCCTCCAAAGACCAACATTAACTTCGAATATATGCAGATAGTTAGTTCTTACCGCGCAGTAAACACACCTCGGTGACATTTAACCCTTCAAAGACCAACATTAACTTCGATCATATACAGATATTTAGTTCGTACCGCACAGTAAACATTTCGATGACATTTATCCCTTCAAAGATCAGTGCTAACTTCGATCATATGGAGATTTGGTTCGTACCGCGCAGTAAACACATCCGTCGCGGTTATAACAAATTAGGCAATGTACGTATAAAGTAATTGTGTGTTGTTTTCGTTCCTAATGTTTATACCTCGTCGACTATCCAAACAGTCTGATTCCGATCAGTCGAAGAGAACGCTTTTGTGGCCATTTACTGTGGCCGGCAACAATAAAACGCTTCTAGGTAATCATGCAGAGTGACATATTTTCGCCCGATTTTAATCAAATTTGGATTTTGTCAACAGATTTTCGTTAAAGTCCCCAATATTAAATTTCACGGAAATCCGCCCAGTGAGAGCCGCTTTGATACATGTGGACACACGGACGGACGGACGGACGGAGATGATGAAGCTATTAAGCACTTCTCGCGCCTACAAATCAGTCAGCTAAGGCTGTGTAAGGAAATATCGCTATTTGTTCTCAGATCTGTGCAGACCACGTGACTGCTCTGTGTGGGCAGAACGTAAAATTTTTAAATGTTGAAATTCGTGGTATATAAAAGGCTAATTGGCAGAAAGCAACAAGGGGATAAAGAACAGGTATGTGCCGTCATTGTCCTAGCTTACTACTTACTTACTTACTCACTCTATGGTGCAGAGTCCTTCTTGAGAAGCTAACTGTTTTGCAGCTAGTCAAGAAATTCCCCGCATTTCACGGAACCCGAAGGTTCATTACCGCACTCACAAGCGTCCGCCAACTGTCTCTATCCTGGGCCAGCCCAATCCAGTCCATATACCCACA
>Ga0123352_10011779_pt1 | contig 13800 bp, 13 predicted proteins | sample TergutLab28metaG_FD_89700 | JGI IMG/M metagenome (GOLD analysis project Ga0123352, IMG submission 89700) | Labiotermes labralis P1 segment gut microbial communities from Petit-Saut dam, French Guiana - Lab288 P1 | ecosystem: Host-associated > Arthropoda: Insects > Digestive system > Gut ...
ATATATATATAGATATGTATTTATTTGGAGAGGCACGCGATTCTAATCTTAATCAAAGGGGCTTTTGTTGGTTTATGGAATAATTCATGATATGCTTTCTGTTCGCCTTATACAGCCACCCTCTAATCATTTATATATATATATATATATTTATTTATTTATTTGAAAACGCGACGTTCAGCTGGACGAAATCACTGCCATAGTCTGCAGTTCGAAAACCTCCAATTCTCTGTAATTACATTGACTGTACTCTTGGACCCATAACAGATATTGAATATACCGCTGTAAGAGGTAAATTTTACCCTAGAACAGGCCACGAAGACCCAGAGGTGGAGTAGATGTATAGCTATATTCTTTCTTTAACCTCTGCGTTAGATGCGGGTAGGTGTTCAACGCCACGCCCCGGTCGCTTTACCCCCGAAAAAGACCCGGTACACACTGTATAGGAGGCTGGGTGGGTTCCGGACCCGGTCTGGATGAGTGCGGAAAATCTCGTCACCACCGGGATTCGATACCAGGACCGTCCAGCCCGTAATGAGTTGCTATACCGACTGAGATATCCCATATACAGGTGTACCGGTGCTAAATCAAGTATGAGGAAATATGAGAGAGAGAAGAAGTAATTTCATACTTTGCTTTACTTCCATTCTTAGATGGAGGTTATTAGCCAAATTCACTTTTCGGCCACTTTGCCCCCAAGAAAGATACTAAATATTTATTGGACAGGAGGCAGTGTAGGCCCTAAAAATAATCTGGGTTTCGTTGGGGAAGAGAAACATCTTTGCTTCTTTTCTAACCGAAACACAGCAGTCCAATTTATGTATTCATTGTTAATCAGGTGACTTACAGCAGTCTCTGTTGTACAGGAGTAATACGAAAGACAACTGACCCTTTAAAGACTGATATTAACCTGAATCACATCTGAAGCTTCAACGAGTACCGCGCAGTAAACAAACAAGTTCTCCGTCTTACAATCATTATGATAATGTTGTATAGATAAATATTCGCTGTTTGTTGTGAGAATCATGCAAGACATACAGATGCATTCTGTGCAGAAAGTATTGTATTTGAATGCTACACAGGGAGGAACGTAATCACTGGATCTTAAAGGATTATTGTTTAAGTGTGACATCAAGTACATTAATTTTTACCACCAATAAGTTAAAACACTAATGAACCCCTGTTTTATCTTCTATTATCCACACTCAAGCACTGTGTCAGTAATAGAAACCGCAGCGTTTCTCTATTCCATAAAAATATTAACTGTACATTTGACTATCTTACAGTACACTAAACATTCAACAGTTTTCAATTAAAACTGTGTTTTATTTAATTTTTCTGCGACATGTTACGGTCAAGGCAGCCATCTTCAGGCAAACTAAATTTATTGTAACCCAGTGTTGCTATGTGCATACAACACCGCACCTGTGTGTACTGCGGGAAATAGACAGGAGCGGGAGATTATGCAAACTGGTCTACGTATTAACCTTTAGGTGTGACATCCCCGTTGTGTTTCGTTTTGTAAAAATAAGCAATAAGGTTTAGTAAGTCATAACACAAGTAGCATTGTTCGCACTTTTATTTCACTTACGTTGACGACATGTTTCGGCCCTCATTTCTGGGCCATCATCAGGTCACAAACGTAAATTCGGGAAGTAATATTATGATTTACATTGTATAGCTTCCTCAATTTACGTTTGTGACCTGATGATGGCCCAGAAATGAGGGCCGAAACATGTCGTCAACTTAAATGAATTTAAAAAAAGTAAACAATACTGGTTGTGTTTTGACTTACTAAAACTTACTGATTATTTCTACGTATTAATCATTTAAGGACGAAATCTAATGCATTTTACTCAAAGACGCAGTCCGTACCGCGCTGTAAACACTTTTCATCTCGGTTATAAAAACCGATCGTTGAGTACTGTATAGGAAGAACTTGAATTTTTCTCTCTGAGATACACACAAAACATATAAATACTCTGTAGGCAGAACGTAGAATTTTTTTAACTTGCACGTTATTGGTACACACATTACCTGCTATGCATGATAACCCATCTCCAAAACTACACTATCTAAGTTTCATACATCGGTTACTGGTCATAAAAAAAAACGACGGTCATCTTTCCCCAACACGAAGAGTTGTCAAGGTCATAAGCAAACTCCTCAGACAGAATCAGTACTAAGTTTCTCATTCTACAAATACTGTTCTTCCTTAAGTTCCTCTGTCACCGATCCAGATATTCTGATCCATTAATTCTCGCCATGGCGTCCCATCACAAAGAAAGACCGTCCGACAGACAAGCGAAACAGGTTGCGAACCAAAAACAACAAGGTACTTCGGTACCTTAGTAATAATAACATTGAAAGTGATAACTTTGACAGGTTCCGCATTTACCGACTTTAATCTAGAGTAAACAGAAGTCGCTTCTGTGTGTACGGTAAGCTACACAAAGGAATGTATTCTCTGGCAACTACCTGCATCTTGCTTTGACACTAATCATTCCTTCTGGGTTTTTGTTTTCTAAAAAATTTTTTTTCTGGAGGATGGTGATTTTACTTTAAGACATAATGCTTGCTTGACGTGCACAATGCAGCCGTGAATCTAACAACCTGCACAGAGAAGGTAAACCAATGACAATGAATAGGATAGTATTATAGAAAAAGCAGATAAGCAAACTGAGTTTTTAATCTGACGAGAAACGGGGAAGACATTTTAAAATTGCTTTTATTCAGTCCAAAAATTGTAAAAAGTTCACCAACTAGAAGTTCTGAATCATCTGCTATGTGCGCAGTAGACTGTCAGAAACGCAAAGCAAACTTGGACTGTTTTTTCGATGTTCCCGATTCGAATCAGGCGCCAGAATCTTTAACACGACTGCTCTTTACCTGTCCTATCTCTCGTATAAATTATGGGACACTAATTTAAAATAAACCGCTACTTATATTCTCGAATTCTGTGTTTCAAAATTTTATTATATCTTGTTCGACGTTACAATGGTGTTGTAATGTTATCAAAAGCCATACGAAGATATTTTGTCTATTCTCCATTACACGTTACACATTTTACCAAATATAATATTTTTTGGAGGTGAGCGGTCATTCTTCAAGCTATCAAAACACACAACATACTTTTTAACATTTAGTGAGCCGCGTGCGTTTGTCATATTCAGAGAAGACATTTTAGTACTCGTTATATGCCGGAATTCTTTGCAGCAGTTCAACATAAAAAGCCTATCAGTACAGGTCAGTGAACATTTAATTAACTTTTTTGTGAAGTATAATTTGAATTTCTCACCAATTTATTTAGGCTGATATAAGAAAGGCGGACGAGATGGGCAGGACACACTGACAGTTACAGGGAAGAAGATAAATACAATACTGGATTTTGGCAGAAAGTCTGAAGAAGGAAGGAGACCAAATGGAAAACCTGAAAACAGACAGTAATATGAAGAAATGTGATGTGAAGGAGTGGACTGGATTTATCTGGCTTAGGATGAGGACAAGTGTCAGGATTTTGTGAATACAGTGATGGACTTTCGGGTTCCATTAAAAGAGGGGAATTTCTTGCATAGCCAAAAAAAATGTAAGTTCCAAGAAAATGACTTTACTCTGTTGAGACCACAAAAGTAGCATTACTCTAGGCGCCTAAACTTGACGCTTGGTATAACTTGTAAATATGGTGATCTGTTGTAAATTTTTATAGAATAAGGTATGGTATAATATGATATGTGATATGATATGATATGACATGATATAATATGATATGATATATGTGATATGATATATGATACGATACATGATATAATATGACATGACGTGACATGACATGATATGATATGATATATGATACGATATGATATATTTTGCTAACTGCAATTGGGTTGACACCCGGTGGCAGTACACATTTACACACAAACAATACACAGAACAAACAAAGAACACATAACATTATAAACACATTATTTACAGAATTAAACAAAATATACAAAACATGCAACCATATAGACAATGATAAAAAGGAAACAAAAGAACGTGAAGGAATATGATAAACGAAAAAGTCATAAACGCAGCAAACTTCATGTGATATATATATAGATATATACATCCTCTAATAATGTTAGACACTGTGATATATATATATATATATATATATATACATCCTCTAATAATGTTAGACACCCTGTTACTGAGAATTTCACTACACTTCACCCAAATACACTTGACTCCAATTCACTGCGCTTTTCGGCACTTCACTTCTTCCCATTTAAACTTCACCCAGCTAAACTTCACTACCCTCTCATTTGGCTTAACTCCACTTAAATATCCTACCGCTCCACTTCACCTCACATTACCACACTTCACTTCACTTCACTGAACTTTTAGATGATTTTCGCCACACTTATTTTCCTTTCGCTTCACCCCGTTTATAATTGCTTTCCTAACTCTGTTACTAAAAATCTTAGGTTTACAAGTGAAAGTCCCTAACGTTTCTGCAGATAGTTGGTTCCAGTTCTTAACGGTCCTGTTTACAAAGGAATACTTCCCGATATCCGTTCTTTGCTTTCTGTCCCTAATTTTCCGAAAAAGATCATCCCTACTCAAATAGTAAGGCCTTTGCAACCTTTCGCATATAACGTTCCAAGCCAGTTCCCCAGAGTACATATATGATAACAAGAAAGTATTAATCTTGGAAAATATTTTGTTGAAATGTTATGCTGAATCATTTTGAACTGACACCTAAAATTTGCTAGGAATCTTACAAACAAGTCCTGTAGTAGTGTAAGATGTTTTAAACACCTGAAGTAAAAGGTTAAGTTATAGTTTCCCTAAGCATCATTAAGCACTAGGCCATGAAATTGTACTGGGTAGTAGAGGTGCAGCTCCGTGCATTCCTACGTTGTGTCCTATATAGAGGTGAAAGTTCATATTGAGGAACCGATCAATTTACTACACAACAGACTTACCCATTGAATAGCAGACTTGGTGGTACCCCTTAGATAACTGGCTGGAGAGCACTACAGACTATCTGGACACTTTGTGGAAGTGAAGAATTTCTCCTTTTGCTTTGGATCGTACCCGATTTCTCGGTCGTCAGCTATAGGTACTGATCTATAAACACCCACACGATCCTTAACATTTACCATTCCAGTATCTAGTACATGTTTAAAAACTAATAACAGAGCAAGATTTGACTGTATTTATACAGACAACAGAATTGGTATACAGGTAATTTACAGCACGAGGTAGAGTCAGGATAAAATTGTAATACAAAACAAAATTTCAGAGAAAGCAAATTCCTTAAACTAATTAGGAAATTTAGTTTCTTATGAAAAACTAAGTGGATATTAATAATAAACTAAATAAAAATTGGAAAATAACAGACATATTTAGCAATATGTTTCGACCACAGAAAACGTTAAAGAAAACAAAAATAAAATTATACAATGCACTGGGCCTTCCAGCTTTGTTATAGGGTAGTGAGAATTGGACCGTTAAAACAAGAGACGCCAGAAGAATAACAGCAGCAGAGTTGAAATATATAAGAAAAACAGCAGGATACATTTGGAAAAATTGTAAAATAAACACAGAGACTGCAAAGGAACTAAATATAACCCAGTGTTTGGATGAAATTCAGGACTACAGAAAGAAATTTGATACAGCCTATAAACAGAATACCTCGTAACAGATTACTGCAGATAATCAAATATTACAGGCCGAAAGTCAGAAGAAATAGGAGGAGACAGTTAAAGAGACTTCTGGGTGTGTGGGAATGGATCGTTTAAACAAGTGGTCAAACTGCATGTTAGGTGGAAGATGGTGATGATGATGATGATGATGGTGGTGGTGGTGGTGGTGATGGTGGTGGTGGTGGTGGTGGTGGTGGTGGTGGTGATGGTGGTGGTGGTGGTGGTGATGGTGATGGTAGTACGTAGTGAGTTAAACTTCTCTTCATAAATAACTTGGCATGTAAACTATTGGTGGGAACCACACTAAGTTTTAAGTAGTGTCAGTTACAGACCCAAGTCACTACGTTACACAAGAAGCCTTTATCAAGCTGATCTCTCTATCCAGAATAGCCTAGTGTGATTGTTTGAATTGTACGGTTTGCGGCCAGCCACATAGCGGCCCTATTGAAACTCTAGACTTTCAGTAAGAAGCTACCGAGCCTGGGAATTGAATTCTCATTCCTAGCGCGGGAGCTGGAATTGAGTTACCTGGTTTCTCCCTCTAGTATGATCGATATGAAGTGTGGGTAGAGAGTTCAGAAAGAGCTTTCCCTTTCTGGCTGTGTGCAACAGACGGGGTCGCGGTATAATATTCCAGTATTAAATAGCACAAAAAAGGATGGGATATTCTGCGTCGGTAAATGTAGGCTTCAACAATGAGCTTGGAGCTACACTAACGATATCGGTAATCGATATGATGATGCGGGCCGCAATGAAGGGGTGTGGGGGGGGGGCGGGAGCCTCATAAGGAAAAATAGAAGAGTAAAGTCTCAAGAAAGTAGACATTTAGCTTTGAAGCAGACGCAAATAAGTTATATTTTTACGAAAGTAACCGGTTAGCTTTTAATTGGATCCATCTGGCTCAGTATAGGGAACAGGTGACGTGCACTGGTGAAGGCGGTAATGAACTGTCGGGTTCCATAATATGTAGGGAATTTTTTGACTAGTTGAGAACCGGTTAGATTTTCAAGAAGGACTCTGATACATGGAGTAAGTAAGTAAGTAAGTAAGTAGGTAAGTAAGTAAGTAAGTAAGTAAACCGGCTTTTAACAGGGTTTACTGTTTATATTATTAAAACTTAAAGCAATCCCGGTACATGCCTGAAAAGGCCCTGAGGTTTCCAGGAGTCTGAGGCTTCCAGATTTCAATCAGCACATGAAGGTGGTAAGGTTATCAGCCCTACGCACCGTCCGCCTTTACCCCCCCAGGAAATATCCCTGGTATTCATTTATGTTAGGGGCTGAGTCAACCCCAGAACCATAGTGCGGCCGGAAGGATGACGTCAATGAAAAATTCCAATGACACCATCGGGAATCGAACACACGACCTTCCGGCCTGTAGCGCAGTGCCCCAACCAACTGCGCCACCGCGTTTATTTATTATTGCTATAGGAATATTACAGACAGTATGAATTAGATTTAAGCTCAGTAAGCACAAGTTAAGGAAATAAATGAGGCATAAAGATAATATGACGCCATGTTGACTGGTGAATTTTTCTGGCGTTTCGGAAGTTCTGGTTGGTTCCATCTTCAGGGCTAAGAAAGAAAAGATTGGCCTGCTTAGATAGAACTTGCTGTTTCCACCTATGAATTCTAAGGAGTCCAGAAGAGTTGACTGGATAAATAGAAAGAACACTATCCTCAGAACCTTCCGTATGCGTTTACCAGTCTTCACGGCGTTATAACCTAGAAGATTTAATCGTCAAAACGCTAACAAGAGGAGTGAAACTGATGACTGAAATACCGTTTCTGGTTTCCTACATTCTACAAGTCTTGTACGTTAAGCAGAGTTTAACACTGGAAAGGTTATGCAGTCAAACACAACTATGTCAATTAAGATGTATTTAATGGCTATACCAGACAACTACAGGTTTCGGCCTTTACTGGCCATCTTCAGGTTGTCTTCAAGAGAACTTAAGGACCTACTATATACTATAGTCAGCCTGAAGATGGCCAGTAAAGGCCGAAACATGTAGTTGTCTAGTATAGCCATTAAATACACCTTAATTGACGTAGTTGTGTTTGACTGCATACCCTTTCCAATTTTCACACACACAACGGGGATTGCACACTTCCTAGAGTTTAACATTATTCATTCAGTGCATTAAGATCATACCCGTGATTTATACAATACCAACAAAACCACACACAGTACGTACATCACGGTAGCTGAACATACAAACTCTCCTACATGTTTCGGCAAGTTTTGGCTGTTTTCAGGGAGGCCGTGCTGCAGGGTAACTAACACAAGCATAAATTTATATATAATTGACCTTTTTCCAACTTGATGCATGTATAACTTTGTGTTATAGTCTCCCAGAATATGGTGGAAGCTGGCCGAGACATTTAAGAGAACTGGTATATGATGGTAATTGTAAAATATTTAATATACTGTTTGTGCGTTTATTGGTGTAATAATTAACACACATGGAGTTCTGACTGACGAATGTCTGTCCATAATGTAATATGCTTTTTTGATTCGTGCAAATGATTTTTAATAATTCAATGTCCAAATGAAATGTCGAAGGAGAAAGACATGCAATAGAACTAGAGTGGAACTCGGTTACAACGTCATGAAAGGGGACTGAATATTTTGTATCGTTATGAACGGGTGTTGTTACAACCTAGTAGCGTATCGTTGCGGTTAGCGGTGAGGAATTAATTGGTACCGTTGAATATCTGACGTTATGTATGGGGTATCGTATGAATCGGTGTTGTTATAACCGGGTTCGTCTGCGCTATCTTGCTAACCCAAACTGAGTCCAGAAGACTGAGGAGTGTAGCTGTGTTGCTCCAACTGGACGAGGCGGACCGAGTCGTCAAGGAAATCGGGCGTGAATCTGAGGAAAGTCTGCCAATTAGTTGCAATGTTAGGTACATTACGCCCCGCCCGTATGGACAGACAGACAGGGGTGTGAAGTGGGTGGATTGAGTTTTATTTAAGACATGTGTATTGTAGTGTTTAGGTAATAAGAAATGGCGTTGTGTTCTAGATACGAGATTCATTATGAACAAGCGTCTGATAAATGAGACGATTATTTTGTGATGATGTGTCAGCTGCAGAGGATATTTAGCGCCACATACAACTATTATTATTATTATTATTATTATATAGGGCCAAACGCGTATTTTAATCAAAATATCTCGCGCATAAACTTGCTTGCTCCTTTAGAACTGTGCTCTTCTGAGGCATTACGCAGTGAGTAGTGGTAATATCTTACCGACGTTTCGGGACAACCTATCAGTACCTTTTTTATGTTTTGTTGACCGTGCATCTCGTTTATAATCTTTGTAAATAACTAACTTGACGCACAATTTTTTTCATGTATGTTTATTTCTATTCTCTACATGTTTCGGGCAGCCATGTGTCCATCATTAGGAAAATAAATTGTATCAGTGTGACATCTGGTTTATGTCACTCTGTGTAGATGACATTGCGGTATGCATATTTGGATGGAACTGTGGTTCCATCCAAGCCTGCATACAAAATGGTCATCTGCACAGAGTGACATAAACCAGATGTCTCATTGATACAATAATGCTCCTCATGATGGACACATAGCTGCCCGAAACATGTAGAGAATAGAAATAAACATACATGAAAAAGAATTGTGCGTCAAGTTGGTATTTACAAAGATTATCGGTGCCATCCTCAGGGGGTCGACCCCCGAGGATTGGACCGATAGTTTGTCCCGACACGTCGGTAAGACATTACCACTATTCACTGCGTAATAAACCGGAATATCGCAGTTCTCATCTATTTCGCTGCAGAAGCCGTCAATCACACTCATTTACTCCTTACCAACTCCAAGGAGCAGAGTTCTTCTTGAGAAGCTAACAGGTTCTCAGCTAGTTAAGAAATTCGCCTCATTTTATGTAACGCGGAGGTTCATTACCGCGTTAACAAGAGTCCGTCAACTGTCCCTAAACTGAACCATATCAATCCAGTCCATGTTCTCCAATTCCACTTCCTGAAGATCTGTCTTAATATTATCCTCCTATCGACGCATCTCTTGTATTGCCTGAATTCGTTTGAGGCCCTTAAGTTGTGAAGGACTCACAGTCCACCTGAGAACCGAACATCCGTCAGTCTGCAAATAAAATGCCGAATTTTCGTCAGATTACATTATGCGTATTTGTCAGTGTATTTTGAACAGTCTGGTGCCTGGAAACATGAAACGTGTTCAGCAATACAAAAACGTTCTGTTCAACCGTGTATTTTTGAAGATAACAGAGCAGAGCAGAAGCACTTCCTTGCCAGACCCATATCTGCCTTTGTGACTGTGGATCTGTAGGAACTGAAACTTATGCTACGAGACTGGGTGGGCTAAACATCTTGCAGTACGAGCATTCGTTGTGACTTGTTATGTTCTGTAGATAACAGCTAGTAACAAGACAGCTCAGGAACGAAATAGGAAGAATTAAAAGCAGCGATTGTTAGAAGGAACTTAAAGGAAGTTATTCAGAACGTGACAGATTAAGAGAGATTTAAGAGAAGGTACTTAACAGAGTGTGGTTAGACGGTGACAGCTTTCGAGAGATTGAAGAGACGGGAATTAAAGCAAGATATTCGGAATGTGACAGATTAAGAGAGATTTCAGAGAAGATACGTAAGAGAATGTGGTTAGAATGTGACAGCGTTCGAGAGATTGAAGAGAAGGAACTTAAAGGAAGATATTCAGAATGTGACAGTTTAAGAGAGATTTCAGAGAAGGTACTTAACAGAATGTGGTTAGAATAAGACAGCGTTTGAGAGATTGAAGAGAAGGAACTTAAAGGAAGATTTTCAGAATGTGACAGATTAAGAGAGATTTAAGAGAAGGTACTTAACAGAATGTGATTAGAATGTGACAACGTTTGAGAGATTGAAGAGAAGGAACTTATAGGAAGATATTCAGAATGTGACAGCTGGAGAGAGATTTCAGAGAAGGTACTTAACGGAGTGTGATTAGAATGTGACAGCGGTTGAGCGATTGAAGAGAAACTACTAAGTTACTTAAATCCCTAAAAAACAAAGCTGAAGCAATCAGATATAGTGAGGTGGTAGCAGTCACAGTATTATCCTGAGAGATCTTATAAACAACAAACCAGATACATCAGTAACAATTTATCAATAATTTCAATCAGCTCATCACGTTTCGGGCGATAAATTCGCCCATCCTCAGGAACACTAGACTGTGTTTACAGCTTGTGGTATAATGCTCCGACGATGCTGCCTGCTGGTGACAAACCGGTAGCATCGTCGGTGTTTTATACTACAAGTTGTAAACACAGTCTAGTGCTCCTGAGGATGGGCGAAATTATCGCCCGAAACACGATGAGCTGATTTAAATTATTAATATATTTTTATTGTTGCATCTAGTTGGCTGTTTATATTATTGTATCAGTGATGCACGGTCACACAAACATCAAACCTGAGAGATTTGTTTGGACAGACTGAAATAAACCACGAGAACGGCAGTCGCTATATTTAATAGCCTATTCTAAAATAAAACTGTACCCCCTCACAATTCAAAACGTCGTCTGTAAATAACACATCTCAGATATACTCTGAATGCAATCTTGCAACCGTTGGCACTTGCCACTTCAAAGGGAACAGTGGCACGATTTGGCCACCGTATATTGCAGTGCTTTATCTCATGTGGGTGTAGAAACGTTCAGGATTTCAAACCTAGGTGCAGTGTGTATCAGACACCTCTAAAGGCTGGACAGCATCAATGCAAGAATGGGACCATAGAGAGCAGTACGGGTGCCAGAGGGAAGTTTCTTGTTCCTGTTACAAAGAGATATACTGTGGAGTTGGCCTGGAAGGATAATTCTAAGATTAGTAATCTCCCGATATTCAAGCAAGGTTTCACTGAGCTCCAGCCTGTCTTTTTGGGTTTACTGATGGACACAGTGGCACTGGGAGAGTCTTTTACAAAAGTGCTTCTTTGTTACCCTGTTAGTGTCATCAACCAGTGCTCCATACTGAAATTTAATTCAGATACGTCGATTATATATCAAGTTAGGAATTCAAAAGTCTCTTTCTTTCTCTTGTTAAGGTGCGCCTTAAGTTAATGGCTTCAGAATGAAAAGGCAGGATTTTGTTTTGAGAAGAGTCCAACGATAATCAAATGAGAATTACGACGTTAATGTTTACAAATTTCAGAAGTAAAGGTAAAGGTAAAATTCACCCTATAACAGGCTATGAGATCCCAGAGAGGAAGTAGAATAACTCTACTCTTTCTTTTACCTCTAGCGATAGATAAGAGTGGGTGGTCAACGCCACGCATCGACCGCTGTACCCCGGAGAAAGAGATCCGAACAGGGAACTGCAGTTTGGGTGGCCCCCAGGACCGATCTGGACGGGTTTAGGAAATATCGCCACCACCAGTTCGATCCCCGGACCAGTCCGTTCCGTAGGGAGTCGCAATATCGACTGAGCTATCCCGGACCACAAACTTACGACATGCAGTAGCAGGATTCGGTAAATTCGGCACCTAGGTCTGTGGAATTAAGCAGGATTCTATGAACGAAAATTGACAAGAAGTTCGGATGTTATTACCTGGTACTCCCGTTTGTTTGAGCTTTGTAGACGTGAAATATTTCGTCCATATAATTTTCATGAAGTTCTCGTTCTTCTGAGATGTTAGGCAGCTAGATTTATTTACCGGCGTTTAGGGAAAACCAATCGGTCCCATATTCAAGGGTCAAACACACCGATGGGTTTCACGAAACGTCGGTAAATAACTACCATTCTACGCTGCGTAACATCCCGAAAGATAGCGGATCTCATTTACAAGGTGGTGGAAACCTGAAATGACGGACTTTACGGATCTGATAATACAAGAGGGTCGCATCAGAGCCGTTGTCATCTGAGATAAAACTGCTTCTTACGCGTTACTGCAGTCCAGTGAACTTGACAGCCCTTGTAAGGGAGGTGACGTCACAATTAAGGTTTCCGTCCCACGTCTGCTAGGAAAGGAAATTGGCACGAGGTAGAGAAATAAGAAAAAAAAAGTTAAATGAAATGTAATGAAGGAGACTAAAATAAGAGTAGAAGAAAGGAGAAAACTGTGAAGAGCAAGAAGAAACACAATTGAATTATTATGTATATTGGACCGTGCATCGTTGCGATAGTTGAAGAATAAGAGACCAACTTGATGTCACTAGTTACCTTTTATTTCACTTCTTCTATGCTCAACATGTTTCGGATATTAATAAATCCATCATCAGGAGCCTGCGACTTTTGTATTGTATTACCACATTGGTCGTGTGTTCTTGTTTCGATGTGTGTTGGAGTTTCGGTGCGGCTGGGTTGGGGTGGTATCCGTGTAGCGGGCTGAAGCACGCTTCAACCTGCTACCGAGTTAAGGGTTACATATTTACTGACTTGTGAGGAATTCACTAAGCTTAGAAAGGCGCAGACACGACGCTTCTCCAAAACGTCGATAACTTATTTATATTTTGACATGGCATGACGTTACTGCAAGATTCAATCTTCTACAGCATTCTTAACAGGACAACTAACTTCTCGAGTCACCTTTTTTTCAGAATAGTTCGCGAACATCACAACTGTAATTACGTCTCGTTACCGTTTCAGGCGCCACCACACAATAAAAATTCCTACTAATATTATGCAATAAAAAAACTGGTAGCTCTTCCGTAGACAAAGTACTTAAAAATCGAAAAATAAAAGTTTGTTTTGCCCACAGTTTTACGACAACACATTCTTCGAAGCAATACTAGTAACCACACATAGTGTTTCTAGAAATTTTTAAAATTATGTTAGGTGTATTCGTTCCTTGAGACTTGCCAGTGGTTAAAATTTCCTCTGAATGGGTTACGGGCCGAGAGCAGAGTAAGTCCAGTGGTAGGATTGCTACATTTACGGACCGACAGCAGGGTAAGGCCAGTGGTAGGATTGCTAAATTTACGGACCGACAGCAGGGTAAGTCCAGTGGTAGGATTGCTACCTTTACGGGCCGGAGCAGTGTAAGTCCAGTGGTAGGATTGCTACCTTTACGGACCGACAGCAGGGTAAGGCCAGTTGTAGGATTGCTACCTTTACGGACCGACAGCAGGGTAAG
>Ga0123352_10011781_pt1 | contig 13799 bp, 7 predicted proteins | sample TergutLab28metaG_FD_89700 | JGI IMG/M metagenome (GOLD analysis project Ga0123352, IMG submission 89700) | Labiotermes labralis P1 segment gut microbial communities from Petit-Saut dam, French Guiana - Lab288 P1 | ecosystem: Host-associated > Arthropoda: Insects > Digestive system > Gut ...
AATACAGGAACCAAACACGTTAGAATTATGAAACAAACTGCATTTTGAAGAGAAAAAAACGGAGAGTATATACCGTGTTTAAAATATTCGGTACCTATATTTGTTGAATAAATATATAAAATGCAACTTTAGAGGTTTGTGGTGCGGTACGACCATTATAGTTGACATTAGGCGTCAAAAGGTTAACTAATTTTACTACAACACGCCCCAAATGACACGAAGACCTACTAACAAGAGACATAGATTGCCGTTAACCCAATTAGTGAGGGTTATATCTTTAATTTGGCAATATGTTTTGTCCTCAGGTTGTCATCTTCAGGTCAAGAGTATAAAACACATAAAAGAAACTGTGAACAACTGTACATAATTCCGTTTATTCCGAAAACAGTTTAGAAAATATTGTTATGCAAATTTCGCCAGACACCCAACACACAATATAAATAAGGGCCACTGTAACTGAAATATGTGGTTTTTAATCATTTGACGTTTATCCGGGTATAATTACAGTGCAAATACTCACCATGTAGTGACAATTGTTTTGGAAGTCGTAAGCCTGAATTGGGGGACCTAACTTCTCCCCGAAACGCATTGTATTATTATATTCAAAGCATACGACAGAAGAAGTCCACAAGTCTGTGACACAAAATCTTCAGAAACACACAGAACAGAATCACAGATATGGCGATAATGCAGATTGTGCAGGTAATATCGGACAGATTTAAAGAGAACAGCTTCCGCACGTAAACAATAAGTTCTAACCCCCCCCCCCCAAAAAAAAATAAAACTACAATAATACTAAAAAATATTAGGAGACATAAATCTGTGTGACAGAAAAGAGGGGTTTTGAATTCCACTCGGAAATCCAAGTTTCGGACGACGCACTATTTGGGAGAAACTTCCAGCTAGAACAAGCGGAAATTTGACTTTTTATACAGTTATGGAGTATAGCGCAGTCGATTATAATATCTAGGCTGCAGGCACAACAGAGGAATCTTTTCCTATTCCCGACACAGTGAAGGTACTTTCTCCCCTCGAAAGAGACCCCATCGGTAATTGGACAACCCCCCAGCCTCCTATTCAACGCGCACCGGGACTCATTTTTCTGTAATAATGCATCCGGGACGTGAAGCTGACCACTCATTTCCATCTAATTTCGAGGTAAAGAATGTGTGGAGCTCTATATCCACTTCCCCTTGTCGTCATAACGTGTACAAGGACAACTCTATACGTATGTGTGTATGCATCTGTGTGTGTGTGTGTGTGTGTGTGTGTACGGACATTTTATTACAGCTGTATTATCATTCATCTGTAAACATAAGCTTATTCTGTGTGTTTTGATATGTATCGACTTAATACATACTAAGTATTGAAAGATTCATTATTAAAGTACACAGAACCCACAACTTCGTAAGTCGGTTTTGGAACGGGTTCCTATGTGAATTTGCAATTTATTCGCTAGTCGTTAAGAGCCACTTCATATGTCCAGCTTCCTTCACCTCAAAGTACACAAAGGAACTGCAGACGGTAAAGCATTCAGACAGAACACAGTACAGGGTGAACGGTAAATCTTTTTGCACAACACACACGTTTATTTTTCTTCATGTTAAGCCCATATAAGGAAGTGCTTTCGTAAGTCAGGAAGTTTCTAATGCAAATTAATACAAGTAACTGGAAACAGGTTTGTTTTGTGTATATTGTCCCAAGAAAATAAATTAAGCCGTTTATAATCTGTGATATGTGTACAATACACGTACAGCATGTGGCCGCTTTGCAACACATTTTCATTTACAACGTAGACCTAAATTACAAATAAGAAAACAACAATCCGTCTGTTTCAGTCTGCTTTATGTGCTGAATCATACAGTTGATAAAATAATGAAAAAGTAAAAATACTTCATTTTATGAAACCGACTGCAAGGATCCAGCTGATCTTCATAACCAAAACTGAGAAGTCAAAGAGTTAAAAATATTATTGTTTGAGTTTTATACAGTGACATTCGCCTGGTTCAGGAAAGGGATCAGCAGTGGTCTCCTGTGAAAACAGGAATGGATATTCAGATCGAATGTAGGGATGGATTTTTTCTAACAAGCTGAACGTCGGTTAGATTTTCCATACAGCCACGAAAACAAGTCTTCATAACAAGTCCAACCACCAGATAACTTCTGTATAGGCACAAACATATTTACTAAGAGGAACTCCGGGCTTAGTCTCACAGGGACGTCAAGGTCTGCACACAGCAAAGAAAGCACAATGCCAAACAATTTCCAAACCTATACGATCTGTGAAGAATTTAAGTCGGTAAACTTATGTAACAGTCTAGACATTGCTGCAGAACTGCTACGACCTCAGATATTGGGGATTTTACCGGATTCTACGGGCTCATGAAATTGCAAAAACATCCCCAACATACAGCAATTCATTCAAAAAAGGGAATTAATTACAATCATAAAATTTCTTCTTTATTTAGATTATTATTCTGACATTTTTCGTTTCGTGATTCTCACACACTTGGCTTACAGCCAAACAGGCCCCACCGGATTATTATTGTTATTGTAGATGCTTCAATCGTGAACTGTCTAGTTGTCTAGTTAAGTGATATTTCTTCTTCCAGTGTTTGACTCCTGAAGATGGCACCGATAGGCTCTTACGAAACCTCGGTACACAACTACGAACCCACGCTGAGTAACAACCCTGAACAGCGGAAACTATACCTAGTCAAATTTGTATAAGGCTGAAACACAACTACCGTTTCCTTCCAAATCCATTCCGATTCATTATTCATAATTTTCCTTCCTCTCGATATAACATAAAAAGGTAGTTCAGAAATCGTATTCAGACAAATTATGAAACGACCATTCTTATGTTTCTCAGTAGATACTATTTCACCTGTGTAACCGTGGGAAAACTCTCACTATAGCCTTTGCTTTTCTGCGGCTACTGATTGAAAGAGAACTGATAAAGCAAATGGGCAATCACTTTCGAAATATAAACCCTGTCCTTCCGAAGATACAAAATGGTTTTGGATTTCCTGGTCACCCAGTACACATTCCTCAAGTGGCGGTAAAGCTGCCTTCCATCATGCTACCTTGCAGAATTACTCAGGCACTCAGCCTCTTGACCCAGCGGAGAAATGGACAAAGGCTCCCTTCTGGCAGGATATGTTGCGAGAGCGGCCAGTATCAACAAGCTTGAAAATATCTGTCGGAATTCTTCGGCTATTTTGCACAGGCAAGCATGCCAGAGGATTGGGTGATGTACAACATATTTAAGAAGTACACTTGGAAGCAGAACACTTAAAAAAATATATATATAAAAAATAAACAAAAAAATTCTTTTATTGTGCCCGAAAAGACTGTATTCATGTGTTCGTTGTCTGTGCCTTCTCTTTCAACAATTTCTCCCTTTCTCAACTTCCTGAAAGTACTGTTTGAATAAAAATAAGCTTGTTAATATAACGAACCTCTGCTGTCTTGAAATATCAAATTCTGGGTCTTTTTATTACGACATGAGATGGGAAAAATAATCATGAAACGTAAATTTGTGCTATTGAAAATAGATGTTAGGGTCTATTTGAGGTACATTCTTTGTATCGATATGGCCAAACTGAGAAGATACAAGAAAGACCACAGCCAAAATTAGACGACAAGAAACAGATCACAATCATCAACATATTAAATACAAGTCTAGATCACTAGAAAGGCTGATTCGCATGGTAGTGTTTGGGGGTGCCCAGTTCAAATCTTGGCCGGAACATGGGTTACATGCAATGACGTCTTTCGTGTTTTACTCAGCCCCTCTGGACAAAAACGTCTGCATGGTAGGGGAACCGCCAATTGGGTCACAACCGCTTCCTGCCGCAAGCTTTCCCAATCATGATTCACCCCCAACACTCACATGCTCTGACAAAACGAAGAAATCCATAGCGATATATAAGTTGAGGAAGCCTAAATCTTTATCGATTATTTCTTGTAAAAGACGCCACTATTCGAACTGCATTTATGTTGCCATATTTCTTAACAATAACTCAGTTGGTTACACGATTAAACTCGTACATAAACTAACTGAACAATGAGTTGAGTCCATGTTAGTAAAACTTTTGTAAACTGACCTGTAAATCATGCATTATAATTTCTTTGTAGTAGTCATTATATCCATTGTAAATATTATTCTAAAAGTGCATGACGACGCTAGACGACCAGCCCGTCCTTCCGAACCTCGCTTACGGTGTAGCGAGCAGACCTATATAGACAATATTCCTTAGTCTCTCCAAGCCATTGAACATTAACTATAAATTTTCCACCACCTTTTTAAAGATCTTTAGAATTTCTGACAAATTTCGCATTAAAATAGGACACGATCAGCCCGTTCTGCGCCGTTGTCACATTATAATCATTCTGTCACTCCAAGCTATACAACATTTGCGGAGATACAGCGTCGTTAAATCAAGAAAAATATACTCCTATCTAATTTCTTCATATCTCATTCAATTGTTAAGTGCAAATTTTCGTCTCGTCTCGCCTTTTCTGTCAAGAGTTTACGCATTCTAAGCCTGAATGAATGAGGCCTGAACTAGTGTTTAAGAAGCAGCAGGCAATTCTTGCAGAGAGGTAAGTTCAATCAACATCAAATACTTATGTTATTTATTACTGTTTTTAGACACCGAACATGAAATCAGTAACCTTAAGACTTAGCAACAAGACAATGCAGCAACATGCGTCAAGACGCGAAACTTGTGTAACTTCATGTCACATGTTGACATGTCTTTTGTTTACGGGTAAAAAACCGGGACTAGAATAACTTTAAGTTCTTGTAAACCACAAAGTCATGAGCTAGACAAATCTTGTCTCTTTTCTCAGATCATCCTAGGGTCTAGCCTAGACCAGACAACAAACTGTCTTCCATACTGCAGAAGTTGTCATTGAGTGCTGAAGTGGAACAACACTGTTGTTGATAAAGTGGCTAACACTCAATCCCTGAAGGTGATAACAGCAGACGGCCATTTTATGATCTTGTCAATATTATTACAACCATTAATAAAAAAACCAAGGAAATGCATTTCAAACAAAGAAATGAAATGAGCTTTTATCATTAATGTGTGGTATGAATAAGGACTGCATTTGGACTCAACGCAAATCATTTTCGACCTATGTTTGTGGCAGCCGATGCTATACAGTAAGAGTGTACTCGTGCAACTACAATTGAGAGCGCTTCATTCTTAACCTTTTGGCGCCGGAATTATTTTTTTTAATTTTAGCACTCCCTGTATATAAAATGTGAATAATACAGGAACCAAATACGTTAGAATTATGAAACAAACTACATTTTGAAGAGAAAAAAAAACGGAGAGTATATAACATGTTTAAAATATTCGGTACCTATATTTGTTGAATAAATATATAAAATGCAACTTTAGAGGTTAGCGGTGCGGTACGACAAATATAGTTGACATTAGGCGTCTAAAGGTTAATTGCGAGAGAAAATTTGTATTTAAAGAATGAGAAATTATGAACATACAAAAACTGTGGTTATAGTATTTCAGTAAAATTTTTATAAGTGCAGCAAAGATCAGGTAAATACACCATAAGCCTTTTGTATTTGTAAAGAAACTGCATCAACTGAACTATATGCATCACGTGGCTGATGTTTTGAGTAATCTTTAAGTGATTTTAAATCCGCAAATGGAAGAATATTTGTCGAGTAAATACGACTCGTTAGTCTTTTAAAAATTCATAAATAATTTAAGAAATGCGACTGCTGAGTATTTCATGGAAATCTAGAATTCATTTAAATTTTTTTTACACTTTATTGAGAAACCACAGTTCAGTTCCAGAGATACCTCAGTTTGCAGGTCGGAAGGTAGATAGGTATTGCTCTTGTATGGACATACTGTCATAGCCGTAATGAGAGAGTGGTTGGAATAAACCATGGCTTATCCTTATTCTCTCGAAGGCTATAGTCACATCGTCACCACTTGCAGTGAAATAACAAAAAGAGGTAAATTAAATAACAGCAAACAGCTTAGTAGTACGTCAACCACGGGACTAAATGTTTGCTCTCTTTAATCATTAAGCAACCAATTTAAAAGGAGACATCTTTGGGTGCCAGAAGTAGAATTTAAATCTAAAAAAGAAGTTACCTTCTTACGAAAGTTAACTGGATGGAAGCCCATATTTCTAGTTTGGAACACACATTATATATATATATATATATATATATATATATATATATATATATCATGCAGTTCCAATCATCTCAACCTACGATAATACTAAACAGTTCGCAATAAGAACTAATGTGTCGACAGTCTTCCTGCGTGGCGTACAGGGCGAGTTTAACCTTTTGGGGCCGGAATAATTTTTTTAAATTTTAGCACAACCTGTATATAAAATGTGAATAATACAGGAACCAAACAAGTTAGAATTATGAAACAAACTGCATAGAAAAAAAACGGAGAGTATACACCATGTTTAAAATATTCGGTACCTATATTTGTTGAATAAATATATAGAATGCAACTTTGGAGGTTAGCGGTGCGGTACGTCAACTATAGTTGACGTTAGGCGTCTAAAGGTTAATAAAGGCAGGGAAACAGTGCGGCTGTTATATCCATGTACTATTGCAAGCGTCGCTTTCTTCTCTAGATAACCGCACGTAAATCAAGATGGAATATGCCATACTATGGTTAAATCGTTTTGTGAAACGATAAAATTTTCAGAGTTTATTTATTCCTCTTATTTATTTGGTTCGATGCAAGTTACAACAATGTTGTACGTACAAAGAAACACTTAAGAGCCTTCGAGAAATCATTGTTGCCAAGGAAAAGTAATAAGTGTTACATATTTTGAGTGTGTGTCTGTAGCTTTATTTATCTAGCATACAATACGCATGGGCCGAATTGTCATCTGTCGCCTGTCTGGTTCTACATTTTTCCACATTATTTCATTTACGGCACCATTTTCAAAAAAAAGAAGTGTTATTGAACACAAAATAAGTGTTTTGATTTTATTTACAACATTTCTTATTCTAAGAAGAATTGAGCGAGATATGATCAAAATTGTATATTGGTCTTCATGTAAAATACTCTCTATTTTTGTGAGATTTAAAAAAAAAAGAATTTTCTGTACGAATTTTCGATATATAATCACATGTCAAGTCTCATGAAAATCCATTCAGTTGGACCGTAGTTGTTCCGTGCGGACGGACAAACACGCATGACGAAGATAACATATGCTTTTCCAACTTTTGTGTAATCGCCTAAAAAGCACGCGTTTATGACTATGATGTCACAAATTTCCAGAACGAATAACAGGTCTGAGGTTGTATTTCCGGTGTACTAATTCTCTAATTTCAGCATATGTCACGACACCTTGCACATAAAATCACCCATGATAATTCATACTTTACCGTCACTCTATAACCTACCGCTGCAGTCTTCCACCAGCAGCAAAACAAATGGAATCAAATCATATAAAATTATTAATATTCGTCTGTGTACCTAATTTCAACCCCATTTTCTAGTGCATGCTTCGTTGAGTGCACACATTTAACGTTTATTTGGAAAAAAAAACGCAGAAAGAGCAAAGTTAATAATTAACGATATTAAGGGAAAAAATTCAGAATCTCATTTCGAAAGCTGTTGTTGAGGACTATACTTGATTGCAGTTATCGTTAGATAAATCGTATTTTACTTGCGGAAAAAAAAATAATTTATTAAAATCCCCGGACTCATAATTTGAAATAACGCTAGCAGTCCCACGAATGTGAAGAGAATTGTACGGAATTCGTGTTCACGCAGCCTCACATTGGCACTGACATACTACACTATCCCCTTACGTATTCAAATGCGCTGTTGTTCACAGAACTGGCCGACCCGGGTTTGACGACTGGTCCCTAGAATATGGCGCGTTATTAATTAGAGATGGTTTCGCTGCAGATACAGAAAGAGGCGATGCTATGCACTTGGTAGAAATAAATGGTGACTATTTCGAAGTACAGTCCATGCAACGCATGGAGTTATTTAGTATAAGAAAAAAGGATTAGGAATATTGGCCAGTGTACGAGCCAAGACTCCAGCCGTGTACTTCAGTTATAAAATACAAATTTAGCGCTCAGCTATCTTACACAGACAGGAGTCCGAAACCCGACCCTGTCAGTTACCCCAGGGTATTCTCAGGGGTCTATCTGTTCCCCTACCAATAATTCTGCCAATTTCTCCAGTGTTCACCACTTACCTAAAACGGTACTGGCGATTCTCTGAGGCAGCGTCGTTAGCTACTGTGTGAAGCAGTAAACCTCAACACATTCGATAATATTCCTGTTTGTCACCTTCTTCCACAATATCGTTACAATTAAAGTGATAATACAGATTTTTAAATTTTATTCTATTTTTTCCCCTTTTAAATAATTCTTTGTCGTAGACATGTTTTCATTTCAGGAGATTCTACTGATAATACAAAGAAGTTTTCATCCAAACTGCCTTATTTTAACATTTTACTCTAATTTGAGACAAACAATGATCTCGTTGGTACACACCTCTGCACACTCAAGATAAAATAACAAATACGAATTCACTTGTACGTCCGTTTATTTGTACACGGAAACCATACGGAAAGTAATCCCAGTTTATCTATTTGCAGGTATGCAACTTATTTATTCAACTATTCGAGATTATATTACTGTATGTAGCAGTGCAAGTTTAAGTTAATTTTTTTTGTTATATCGTCCAACACATCCTTCATCGGATACACAGTAATGAATGCACTCCCTGTGGTAAAACGGAAGCCAGTTTCAACAACCAAATACACAAAATTATACCTACCGCCAGCCATTCAGAACAATCATTGAACTCTGCACCAAACAGTGACAGATGTGGACCCTTCTTTCACTCACAGAATCAAACAGCGTGCGGTACTGGTGGTCAATAAGGACAAACAAACAAACAAACAAACAAACATACATACATACACACACATAAAAACATGCCAAAAACTGACTAATGTATTATCCATTCCTAATATTGGTGCAAACATTGGTAAATACAGGAATATGAGTCAAAATAATGAAAAGCATGAACTGTAGTTTCATTAATTTGATTTGTCATGTGTAAATAAATACTTTTTTGACCCAGAGCAGGTTATTTATTGCAGCGCGCAGCTATGCACTTTACTGTTACTCTATGAGATGAACTTTTAACAATTCTAGTGATATCCTACGTGTTTTCAGAAGCCAGACTTCCAAGAAGCAGCTGCGTGTCCCAACATGAACTGCCAGATCGTCGTTTGCTTGAATGTTTCCGAAACCTGTCTATAGTACTGGAAAAGAAACACTGTTACAGTAACGGTTTGTTTAGCAATTAAACATCTAGCATTTTTTAATCAATTAACTGTTATTTTAAACTAACCATACTACATACTTTAAGTTTTTTCTCAATTTAATATGTCAAGATTATCCATACACCGTTCGGTACTTCTTCTTTTAATTTGTATGATCCAATCAGAACATTTCATTTCCAAGACGGAACAACATACTGTGTCAAGCAAAGTCTGCTATGGAGAAGTCCTTCCTGTCCCTGCGACATGTCGACCATGTCTAAGGTTTAAGTAAAAGATGAAAGCCTTATTTTAATAATATCGTTGAACACGTAATATTTATAAGGATCCAACATTAGTCAGTAAATATATGTCAACCGTACTGACACTGCATACCAGGAGAATATGCTGAAGGATGATGATACATTGCTGTCTCCACAGTCAGTCAACGAATTTCTCATCGTTCTTTCTACCTATCCTAAGGCTTCCCGTTTACACACCAAATGCGAAAGTCCAAGTATATATATTAAAAGTGTAAAGTAGTCTTGCTTAATTTTTTGAAATCAGATACGCCCTTACAATAAAAATGCATGTAATCTAGTTTCGTGATTAGTTATGCATTGTGTCATATAACTGTTTTTCTCACGTTGCCGTATCTAATCTAAATATTAACACAGGTATATTCCCATTCCTCTTCCTCACCCTCATCCCCTATAAGAACAAGAGCAAGAAGAAAAACAAAGAACAACAACAATTAGTATTACTGCCACCACTACTAATGATACTATTCCACAACAAACAACATTACTACTACTACTATTACTAATGATACTATTCCACAACCAACAACATTACTACTACTATTACTAATGATACTATTCCACAACCAACAACATTACTACTACTACTACCATTACTAATGATACTATTCCACAACCAACAACATTACTACTACTATTACTAATGATATTATTCTACAACCAACAACATTACTACTACTACTACTACTACTATTATTATTATTATTACTAATGATACTACTCCACAACCAACAACATTACTACTACTACTACTACTACTACTACTATTAATGATACTATTCCACAACCAACAACATTACTACTACTACTACTACTACTACTAATAATAATAATAATAAATATAATTGTAGTAACTTTTATAGCTAGTACTCCACAACTCTGATACTTGTCTTGTTTTCTCTCTCCCTCTATCATAGAATTTTAGACACGCACATCGGATTTCAAGCTTCATAGTACCATACAAATATTAACTATGCAATAACCCATACATAAATTCATAATCCTCCTGGTGAGTGTACCTAAAATTCATACCTTTACCTCATAATGCTTCCTCAAATTTCCAGTTCCCAGCACTTTGTAATGCCTCTACATTCTAAGCAGATATAATCTCATAATATCATGTCGTGTGGGCGCATATCTTTTATAGCGAGATTAAAAAAGGAAACACATTTTCAGTGAACTCAAGAAGTGATATCTGCCCCATCGAAGATGGTAGTGGACACAAGCAATATAAACTGCCACCGCTTTCAAGTTCCCAGGTTTCAACGTCGTTTTCATAGTCATAAATTATTGTGACACATGCAACATGTGTTTGACATAGAATTCACTAAACAAGGTCAATATATGATCCAATTTTGGTGGTAACGTTCTGTGAAAACAACGTAAGAGTGGAAGTTAAGTGCAGTGAAAATTGTACGAGTCAGAGAATAGTTTAGGAAAAGGAGTTAAGAGTTGAAATGAATGTCAAGCAGTGCAGTTGACGACATCAGTTGTTAGATATACTGAGGTTAAGGAGCAGATGGATTGTTGTATGTGAGTCAACTGAAGAATGAACACTGATCAAAAGGGACCGGAAATGAGCTTTACTAACAGAAATACGTGGTACAGAAACGTCTTCAGGCCAAAACTAATAACTCTATTTTAATAAAACAAAAAAAAAACAAAAAATCTCTGGGTCTATGCAAGAGTGGGGTAAAATACTCGAAAAGTGGGGCGACAACAAAGAAGAATAGCAACTGTGTGATTATTTTGCCGAATACCAAAACAGAATTGTCTCTAAGTATGTACTTTCCTTCGGAAATTCGTATAAAGCTTTTTAAAATTGCAATGAAACTTGGCGCGATCTCGGAACCTCAGCAATAGGAAGGCCTAGGCCCACTTGGGTTGTCGAACCAATGGCGAGGGGCGAGGTGGGAGGAGGAGGGGGGAAGGAATGAAACTAAACAACCCAAGGCCATAAGTTGATCCTTATGCATATGGAGTATGGGTCAGGCTCTGCTTCGAATTGCCTCTCGATATGAAAATACAGGACATTATTTTATCCCACCGATATCGTTTTTAATTTAGTGCCTCGCCCACACTGGCTATGGCACAGTGGCTGAAAGCGACAAATGACAATGGTCAGATAAAATAATGAACCTATTATGGGTAGCTGAACCACATCACTGGAAATTCCATCTTACCTGTTCATGTTTCTTGAGATAACTGAGTCTAGGGAACGCCTTATCGCAGAACTGGCAAGCATAGGGCGTTCCCTCCGTCACCCCAACGGTGAAGGTTAATTCGGCGTCGGGCACGTCCGTGGCGGAGTTGGGGGTGGCACAGGAGCTGGGGGAGGGCGACGTCTGGTCTTCTGGTGTCTCGGAGCGCCACGACGATCCCGGATCGGTCCCGAGAGCGTCTGTAACGAAGAGAAAAAGGCTAATGAAGCGTTACACGTTCTGAAATGATGTCTGCTCTGGTTGAAGAGTGTGGATGTCGACAGCGACCTTGTATACATTAGTTGAGCATTAAGCAAAGAAGTACACGTTTGAAGGTAAAGTTCACCTTGTTCATAGTAATGGAGGGGAAGTGGAGTTACCAGATCAACGCATTCTGAAATCTAGACACTAGATGAAAGAGAGTGGTTAGTTTCACACTTCTGCTACTTGACACATGGATAAAGAAGCCTTGGAATAGGAAGTTGAGTGGGTCTCAGAGCGGCCTAGACAGGTGGCAAAAAAAAAATTCATGCTCTCTTAGAAGTCAAATCCAGTTGTTCTGTCCTTTCCTCTTCTGGGTGTACTGGTATATTAATTTAAAGGGGCTAAACTTTGGAGAACACATCATAATTGAGCGTCTGGCCACTGTGACACTTTAAACGCTTCGCAGCAATGTATCTACACACTTGCAACAAAATAGGTGTAAATACAGTTCACTCAGCTGTAGTGCTAATATGAAATGTACTTCCGGCATTTCTTGTTTTCTCTATAAGCGCCCTATGTATGTTCCATCTCGACTTTCTGACAGTTACGCTTACAAAATTAGGCGAAGGGCATAAATCAGTAATGAAGCTCCTCATCCTGAAAATTTCCCCATTCCTATTTAATTTCATTTCTCTTATGCGCTGTATCGTCATGCCCAAAATGCACTCGGTCTATAAGACGCTACACAACTTACCACGTGGTGCGTTACCGGTATTCGTTGTAAGTCTGAATTGTATCAAGTAACTTGGTATTTGAACATCCGGTGTCCACTCATACTAGTGCACCGAGGAAAACCGGATCATGATCCAGACAGAATTCTGTTCCAGCAACCACCTAGCAGACTGGCCTGAAATTGCCGTTAAAATTTGTGTACAGTCACAGAACCATACAGACGGTACAGTTGTGAGGACATCTGTGATCACGCCTATAATAATAAGTGCTGTCACGAGTTTGCTGACCCATCTGTACGGTATTATATGAAACGTGTCTATTTCACTTTAGACCTACTGCAGAATTTAATAACTTACGCTGTCTTCTTCTTCTTCTTTTCTTCTTCTTCTTTACTTCTTCTTCTTCTGTTCTTCTTCTCCTTTTCCTCGTCTTCTTCTTTTATTTTTCTTCTTTTTTTTCTTCTTCTTCTTCTTCTTCTTGAGAAGCTAACAGACGCTCACTGTCCCTGTATGGCAGTGCCTTTCAAAGGGCAATAAGCGAACGGTCGACTGCCTAGTTATTTGGGAATTATCATTTTTTCTCAATACGACATTGAAGGTATTAATCGCATTGCTAAAATTGTTTAAATGCACTTAAATTAAGAAAATCATTTATGAAGTATTTATAACGTTACATTACAGGAGCACAAACTGCGTGTTATAAATTTTTTCAGTACCCTTTGGTCCGCTTAAATATTTTGCTCCTAATAGCGGTAAGCAAGGAAAAGACTGTTGATAATCACTGTTGTAAGGAAGTCACAGGTTCGCCCCTATATAATAAAGCATTATTTCTTATCTATCCTGGGCCTGATATATGCAACATACACCCTCTTACTCTGTTTCTGTAAGATACATGTCAACATCTTCCTCCCATTTGAATAAAGGTAGACCAACTTGATGACACTTGCTTTATTATGTCAATTTACTGCTCAACATGTTTCGGATGTTAATACATCTATCTTCAGGAGCTTGCGACTACTTGGTGCGTTATTGTG
>Ga0123352_10011785_pt1 | contig 13797 bp, 10 predicted proteins | sample TergutLab28metaG_FD_89700 | JGI IMG/M metagenome (GOLD analysis project Ga0123352, IMG submission 89700) | Labiotermes labralis P1 segment gut microbial communities from Petit-Saut dam, French Guiana - Lab288 P1 | ecosystem: Host-associated > Arthropoda: Insects > Digestive system > Gut ...
TCCCATCGGACGGTTGCACCTAATGTTTCGGATACATAACGCACCGGCACAAAAGTAGACCCGTTTACAATTACCGGCGTACCCATATCATCGGGTAGAGGAACATCAACAATTAAATTTATCGTTTCCCCGCGCCCGGTGATAATTACAGTTCGGGTAGTACTGTCCCAGTCAACTTCTGCGTTAAGGGCTTCCGCGATAATACGCAACGGAACCATTGTCCGCTCTTGACTGATGAACGGGGCAACTGTTGCTTGCTTTACCATGTCGTTATGAAGAAAACTATTGCTTCCAATAGTAAAACGCAGTGTTGGGATAACGACGTCCGGCAATTCAATCTCACTGTGTTGGGTGGTATCTTCCATATGGTATGAAGCCGTTGGTTCCACAGGAGTGGTACTTTCGGGTTCACGTTGCGCGCCCCCTAACAGTTCATCAAACATTGAAAAATCCCTATCACGCCATGCTACAATGTTGTTTTCATCGCGCAAATCTACTGAAACTGTATCGGCAAGTTTTATCATATCATAGACGCTGTTTTCAGCCACAAGCCTTGTATTTCCTGCGGCAGTAAACCCTACTGCATCATCAATTTTGCGTACTACCATAGGCATTCGTAGCATAAAAAGGTTACTATCCTGCGCCCAGTGTAATGTGTTCGAGCGTTCGCAGTAAAAATACTTTCCATCGATCAAATCTTCTTCTGTAAAATCGAATTGAAGCATGATGCCATCCATTGGAGAATTATACCCCCATGACTTTAAATCTTCATATGTTGAACGAAAAAATTCAAGTGTAAGGTATTGATTATTTTCTATTGCATTTATCCTTGTCTCCCTAGTATCTTCTTCGGCAATAGACACATATACAATCCTTACCAATTCTCGACCTACCGAAATTTTGTAAATCCGGAATGTCCCCGGAAGGCTTGTAATCAGATGAATTGCATCCAGCGACGCTAAATCTGTATATGTTGTTCTCCTTGCGGTTTCCAAATTCGGAGAAACGTTGCCTTCGTGTGCTGCAATGTAAGCATCTAAAAACTCTTCAATCGAAGAAAACTCCAAATAATTTATTACACTGGCGAAAATAACATCTTGTTCGGTATGTGCGGTTATTAATATTACCGCAAAAAGCATGGCGAACATTTTTAAAAATCGTTTTAGCATAGTGAATATTCTCCTTACCTAATGGAACGAAGGAGTTGATAGTGTTGTCAACTCCTCCGTGCCACTACACCTATGACCCGTAAATATATACGGCTTTACTTTCCCCATCCCATCGGACGGTTGCGCCTAATGTTTCGGATACATAACGTACCGGTACAAAAGTAGACCCGTTTACAATTACCGGCGTACCCATATCACCGGGCAGCGGAACATCAACAATTAAATTTATCGTTTCCCCGCGCCCGGTGATAATTATCGTTCGGGTAGTACTGTCCCAGTCAACTTCCGCGTTAAGGGCTTCCGCGATAATACGCAACGGAACCATTGTCCGCTCTTGACTGATGAACGGGGCAACTTCTGATTGCTTTACCGTGCCGTTATGAAGAAAGCTATTGCTTCCAATAGTAAAACGCAGTGTTGGGATAACGACGTCCGGCAATTCAATCTCACTTTGTTGAGCGGTATCCTCTGAATGGTATGAATCAGACGATTCCGCAGCCGTAGTGATTTCAGGTTCACGTTGCGCGCGCCCTAACAGTTCATCAAACATTGTAAAATCACTGTCACTCCATGATGCAATGCTATTTTCATCACGCATATTTACAGAGACTGTTTCTGTAAATCTAATCATATCACTAACGCTGAAATCCGCCGCAAGCCCTAAATCTGCAGCAGTAAGCCTTGATGCATCATTGCTTTCGTGTGCTGCCCTAAGCATTCGAAGTATAAAAAGATTGCTACCCTGCTCCCAATACAATGAGCTTGTGTGTTCGCATAGTAAATACTTTCCATCAATCAAATCTTCTTCCGTTAAATCGGAATAAAGCGAAAGATTATCCAGTGGAGAATTATACCCCCTCGACCTTAAAACTTCATACGTCCAACGAGTAACCTGAAGAATAAAGTTATACATCGTATCACCAGTATTTTCTTTAGCAATAGGTACATATATAATGCTTACAAGTTCTCTACTTATCCAAATTTCATCAATCCGAAATGCCTCCGGTAGGTTTGTAATCAGATGAATTTCTTCAAGTGATGCGAAATTTGAATGTGCTGTTTTCCTTGCAATTTCCAAATCAGAGGAAACTCTACCTTCGCGTGTTGCAATATAAGCTTCTAAAAACTCTTCAATCGAAGAAAACTCCAAATGATTAATTTCACTTGCGAAAATAACATCTTGCCCAGTATGTGCAATTATTGTTAGTACCGCAAAAAGCATGACAAGCATTTTAATAAATCGTTTTAGCATACATATCCTCCTGAAATTATATTTTCCTGTAACCAAGCAGTTCACATTGCGAGTTGTTGCTCAGCGTCGACCATATCTTAATGAATTATTAATTTTGCTTCTACAATCACTACACCAATTTCCGGAGATAGTATTATCCGAGCTATCTCTCATCACGCAACTTAGGTCATTACAGTGAGCTGAAACGCCAAGCATATGCGATATTTCATGCGCAGTCATATGATTAAGACGATTAGCACCAGCTCCCGGAATCGACACAATCATATCCGGTGTTGAGCTATTAGTTAATGCCAAACCGCCTACCCCTCTGTGAGCTCCATTTCCCGGAAGCCAGCAAAGCCGGAAACCAACAAATCTAAAGGTATTTATATCGGATCTGGTTGAGACTTCAATGAAATGATTTGCTGACCTGTGGTGAAGAGTTTTGCAATTTTGCAATTCCCCACATTGGGAGTTACAGATGTCGGTCTGAGTGCAGTGTCCCCGCATATTAAGGGCAGATGTTGCAGTGCTGTATTGATGAACCAGATTTACTCTAAATTCATTCCAAAACCCTTGCCGTATAGCACTCATAATGGTTTCTGCTTGGCTGGTTGTTACGCCCCCTTGATTTACTAAAATCCTGTAGTTCATGTGTATCGGAAGAATCACATTGTCGCCTACCATATATCTTCTGAGACTAATAAGGTCAAACAGATTTATTACTCCGTCCCTATTAACGTCCGCACTGTATTTGTGGAGATAATGTCCGGGAATATTACCGATTAGAATCCCCGCAAGGTATGCCGCATCAAACATATTTACCTCTCCGCCCCCGGTAAATTTCCCGGCTGTGATTCTAGTCCAATAAACCAGGTCTGAGTTTGAAAAAGGGGTGAATTCAGACGCATGATTGTGAACATAATTTAACGAAAATTCTTCACTGTCCGTTAAAGTTGATAAGACCTTAAACCCGTTATTTCCGTTACAGTCTACTACATCAAGCTGTCCAATGGCAATTGGTAATGCGTGATTAAACTGACCGTTTACCCTAAACCTGATCGTAGCTATCACGCCGGTTTCATAGGATATGTCTGTACCCATAGCCAAAAATATTCGACGATTAGCATAACGCCCGCCATTAACTAAAGGCAAATCAACAGAATTATCCCAGATAGGCCCTCCTGTGATAGAGACAGGCGTAAGCCTTGCATCGTCAAAAACTAAATCAGTCATAAATGAAAATATCCCCGGGTTTGTATCCAGTCTAAGGGTTACATCAATATGATTTACGTTTCCGGGTACGTGTGTAATTGTTTTTGAAACACGAGTGCCGTTCAATTCCAAAGTATTTCCCGTATTCGTTGGATTCAAATTCAAAAAACCTACGCCATTCGGGCCTAATACTTGCCCGGGTGTTATGCGTCCGGTTCTTGTCCCGTCGCCCAGTTGACCGCCCAAATTATCGCCCCATGCCCACACTGTACCATCATCTCTAAGTACAATTGTATAACGCAACCCACCTGTTACTGATACTGCGTTATTAATATTTTGTACCTGTACAGGTGTTAGTTGATTGATTATTGACCCGTCTCCCAGTTGACCGCTCGAATTTAATCCCCACGCCCTGAGTGTGCTGTTGTTACTTCTTACAAGCGTATGTTGGCTTCCCGTAAAAATCCCATTTACATTACCAATGTTTTGTATTTGCACAGGTGTGTGACGGGTAGTTATGGTGCCGTCACCCAGTTGACCGGACGAGTTTATTCCCCATGTCCAAATTGAATTACCATTCCTTATGACCGCGGTATGAAACGCTCCTCCCGAAATGGCAGTTATATTGTTGAAATTTTGCACTTGCACCGGTATACGGCGGTTGGTTGTGGTGCCATCGCCTAACTGACCGCCCGCATTACTTCCCCATGACCAAATTGTACCATCACTTCGCATAGCTAAAGTATGTTCATTTCCTGATGAAATTGCGGTTATATTGCTGATATTTTGCACCTGTACGGGTAGACGGCGTCCGGTTGTGGTGCCATCACCCAACTGACCGGCGGCATTTACCCCCAAAGCGAAAACAACACCATCATTTCTCAATGCAACCGTAAAGCCATGCCCCGCCGAAATTGCAACTATATTGCTAAGGTTTGGAACTTGCCCCGGTGTGGAGCGATTGGTTGTGGTGTCGTCGCCCTGCTGACCGAACCAATTACACCCCCAAGACCAAACTGTTCCATTTTCTTTTAGAGCAACGGAATGTCCGTGCCCTGCCGCAATCGAGATTACGCTACCGGAGATTTGCACTTGTACAGGTGTAGTGCGCATGGTTGTGGTACCGTCACCCAATTGTCCTTGAGTATTTGAACCCCAAGACCATATAGTTCCATCGCTTTTGAGAGCTAAAGTATGCGAATTACCTGCCGAAACCATAGGCATTGAAGCAAACTTATTTTCCGTAAACGATGACAGTTGTAGTACTTGGTTCAAATCAACGACTTCTGATGTCAATTCAAGTTCTGTTGTGCCAAGTTCTTCCAGAAAAAATTCTTCTTCTCCTTGATACGCAGAAAGCGTAATGCCGGAAAGCCCCAAGGACACTGCCATCAGCAGAGAAATGCATTGCATGATGTTTCTTTTCACTTAAAAACCTCCTATATTTGTGCATTCGTGTCACAACCAATTTGTGACTACTCTCAACATCTCCCATTAGCTTATACCAAATAAATGCAATTGTAAAGAAATTTGTCACATCAGGTAAATTCGCGTCACATCTGGCCGCAATATGTATTCCAGTACACGCATTACCATCAACAAAAAAATCGCTCAAGCGAATACGCGAGCGATTTTTTGTCAAAGTTTTTATTTCTGAAGTTTTATTATTTAAGCCAATGCCTGCTCTAAATCTCCAATAATATCGTCGATATGCTCGGTGCCTATGGACAGGCGGATTGTGGTTTCGGATATGGCAGAGGCTTTTAATTCTTCGGCAGTCATTTGGGAATGGGTGGTTGACGCGGGGTGAATTACTAAGGATTTAACGTCCGCTACGTTTGTCATGTGTGTAAATAGCTTTAATTTTTCGATGAATTTTATTGCCGTGTCTTTGTCGCCTTTTAATTCGATGGTGTAGATTGCGCTTGCGCCGTTTGGAAAATATTTATTGTATAGTGCGTGGTGGGGGTGGCCGGGAAGCGACGGGTGGTTTACGGCGGAGACTTTCGGGTGTTTGGACAAGTATTCAGCTACTTTAATGGCGTTTGAAACATGGCGCTCCACACGAAGCGAAAGAGTTTCCAAGCCTTGTAAGAATAAAAATGAATTAAGCGGTGCAAGAGCCGAGCCTAAATCGCGCAATAAAACTGTGCGTGCCTTTATAATGTAGGCGGCATTGCCCGCGACTTCCGTAAAAATCGCGCCGTGATAGCATGGGTTTGGTTGCGAAAGGCTTGGGAATTTATCATTTTGCGCCCAATCGAAATTGCCCGAGTCAATTATAATTCCGCCGATGGTTGTGCCGTGTCCGCCGATAAACTTTGTAGCGGAATGAACCACGATATCCGCACCGTATTCAATGGGGCGAAGTAAGTACGGCGTTGCAAATGTGTTGTCTACGATTAGAGGAATGCCGTGTTTATGTGCCACGTTTGCAAGAGCTTCGATGTCTGCAATGGTGGAGTTCGGGTTGCCTATACTTTCAACGAAAATTGCTTTTGTGTTCGGCTTAATAGCCGCTTCAAAGTTTTCGGCGGCTCCGTTCGCAAATGTAACGTCAATTCCCATTTCCGGCAAAATGCTGTTAAACAAAACGAAGGTTCCGCCGTAAAGATTTACGTCGGAAACGATATGGTCGCCAACTCGCGCTATATTTTGAACGGCGTAATGTATCGCAGACATACCGGATGCGGTCGCTAATGCTCCAACGCCGCCTTCCAATGCCGCCATGCGTTTTTCAAAAACATCGGAAGTAGGGTTCATTAATCGCGTATAGATATTTCCCGGCTCGGTTAGCGCAAAACGCCCCGCCGCAGTCGCCGCATCCTTAAACACAAAAGCCGCGGTCTGATAAATCGGCACCGCTCTTGAATCGGTAAACGGATCGGGAATTTCCTGCCCTGCGTGAACTTGCAATGTTTCAAATTTGTACATAAGTCTCCTCCATTTTTTATACTAACGCCGTCAAATCGTACGGTGTTTCTTGATACACGTGGTAGTTTAACCAGTTTGCGAAAAGTAAATGTGCATGAGCGCGCCAACGCATTTCCGGCGGATTATCGGGATTATTTTCGGGATAATAATTGCAGGGTACTTTTGCCTTCCCGTACTTTTTTATATCACGGCGATATTCATTATCAAGGGTGTAATGGTCGTATTCGGAATGGCCTGTCACAAAAACTTGGCGAAGATTCTCGCTTGCCGCGATATAAAGCCCTGCTTCCTCCGATGTCGAAATAATCACAAGCCCTGCGTTTCTTACGTCTTCTTCGCGAACGTCGGTGTATCTGGAATGCGGCGCAAGATACGGGTCATCGAAGCCGCGTGTTAAACAACACGTCGGAATCAAAACCCGGTGCGGATATACGCCCGAAAGTTTCTCTTCCAGTGTATATTTTTCCACGCCGTAATGATAAAAAAGACCCGCTTGAGCCCCCCAGCAAATATGCATTGTGCTGTATACATGAGTTTTTGACCATTCCATAATCGCACAAAGCTCGGGCCAATAATCGACTTCCTCAAAAGGAAGCTTCTCGACGGGCGTACCCGTAATAATTAATCCATCCAGCACACTATTTTTGATATCGTCAAACGTCTGATAAAACGCGTCCAAATGCTCTTTCGACGTATTTTTTGAAATATGTGAACTCATATGCAGCAACACAACTTCAACCTGTAAAGGCGTATTCGACAACATTCTAAGAAGCTGTGTTTCAGTCTCAATCTTCGTAGGCATCAAATTAACAATGCCTATCTTCAACGGGCGAATATCCTGCAACAACGCCTGTCTGCTTGACATATAAAAAACATTTTCCGCTTTAAGAGTCTTTGCCGCCGGCAAATCAGCCGGCAAATTAACGGGCATATATTTACCTCCTACGTCAACAGCATTCTGTCAGATGCCATTTCTTCGCCGCTTGCGTGTTCAAACATTTTTAATAAATCAGGCACAGTCAAGTTGGCTTTTTCTTCGCCTTTTACGTCCAGGATAATATTGCCTTCGTGCATCATCATTATACGGTTGCCGTTTTTTAATGCGTCGCGCATGTTGTGGGTTACCATCAGGGTTGTTAGTTGGTTTTCGTGAACGAGTTTGTTTGTTAGTTCCAGGACGATTTTGGCGGTTTTCGGGTCAAGGGCGGCAGTGTGTTCGTCTAAAAGCAAAACACGCGGTTCTTTAAGGGTTGCCATTAGAAGAGACAATGCTTGCCGCTGACCGCCCGAAAGCAAACCCACTTTATCTGTGAGACGGTTTTCGAGCCCCAGCCCCAAGGTTGCAAGGCGTTCGCGATAGAGTGAGCGTTCCTTTGCGGATATATGCCAGCGAAGACTGCGTGTTTTTCCTCTGCGATAGGCAAGCGCGAGATTTTCTTCGATGAACATATCGGCGGCTGTTCCCGCGCGCGGGTCTTGGAATACGCGTCCCAAATATAACGCGCGTTTATGCTCGGGCAAATGTGTTACGTCAACGCCGTCCACGGTTATTTTTCCTTCGTCGGGAAAAAATGTGCCGGCGGTTATGTTTAAAAGCGTACTTTTCCCTGCGCCGTTTCCGCCTATTACGGTTACATAATCGCCTTTTTCCAAATTAAGCGAAACACCGTGAAGCGCGCGTTTTTCAATAGGTGTGCCGGCTTCAAAAGTTTTTTTAATGTTTGTTAGGTTCAACATTATGTATCCCCCTTATTGCGGTTAAATTTTGGTATGAATTTTGATGTTTTCTCACGAATCAGTGGCATACAAAGAGCAAACGCAACTATGATTGCGGTAACAAGCCTCAAGTCTGTTGACCGCATAAAAGTTAAACGAGAATTGTTCAGCGCGGCGGCAATAATAAATCTGTAAATAATCGAGCCGGCAACAATGGCTATAAGACTCGTCCAAAATCTGCGTGGACGGAAAAGTACCTCTGCTATAATTACGGAAGCAAGCCCAATTACAATGGTTCCTGCGCCCAAAGCGAACCCGCAAGCGCGACCATTCCGTTTGAAATCATCAGGCAGGCGATAATCATGATATCGGTATTGATTCCTTGCGCTTTAACCATTTGTCTGTTATTTCCCGTAGCTCGGACTGCACTGCCGAATTCCGTTCCCATAAAACAATAAAGCAAAGTACATACGATAATTACAACAATCAACGCAAGTAAAATTCCCGCGTTTGACCGCGAAAGCCCCCAATTCTGTAAAAATGTAAAGACCGTCGTAACCCTTTGTGGCCCGTGCGGAAGAAGTGGAATATTAGAAGCATCCATAATCCGCAGAACCACAGAATACGATGCAACCATAGTTAAAATTCCCGCAAGTATACTGGGAATTTTCAACTTAGTATGTAAAAAGCCCGAACATAAACCGGCCGCACTTCCCGTAAGCACCGCTAAAAACGTAGCCAAAAACGGATTAAGCCCGCTCGAAATCAAACGGGCACCCATGCCCGCGCCCAAAATAATTGAACCTTCTACACTCAAATCCGGCATCTCTAAAATCCGAAACGCCAAATAAACCCCAATCGCCATGAGCGAAAAAATCAGCCCCAGCGACACCGCACCTTGTATCACAACAAGATTATTCTGAAAAAACTGTATGATAAACATTCGCTTTTTCTTCGCACCTTTCAAAAAAATAAAAATATTTTTTGAAGAGAGGGACTTAGGGGGAGAGAACTATTTCTAAAAAAGATTCTCTCCCCCTAATATCCTTTTATTTAATTGTTAAAAATTATTATTCTGCTTCCGGGAACCATACATAATCTGCGAAACGTGCGGGAATTTCAATGCCCAGTTCTTCTGCCATGAAGCCGTTTACGATATAGTTGAGGTCAAGATCCATGCCGAAGCGAATTGGCATTTCTGCGGGGTTTGCGCCGTTTACAAGAATGTCGCGTGCCATTCTTCCGGATTCAAAGCCAAGCTCGAAGTAGTTGATGGAAAGGGTTGCAAGCCCGCCACCCATTGTCATTTGGTCTTCACCGGCGAACGCAGGTACGCCTGTTTCGATTGCAACTTGCCCGACAATCGGCATTGCATCAGCGTGTGTGTTGTCTGTGGGAATCCAAATTGCATCGACGTTTGCGGCAAGTGAAGCGATGTTTTGCTGAACTTCTCCTACCGATGCCACAGTTCCGGTGCGAACATCCAAACCGAGTGATTCTGCGTACTCGATTGCAATTTCAGCTTGATATACGGCGTTTGGTTCGCTGGATGCGTATGCGATTCCAAGTATCTTCAAGTCAGGCACGAATTCAAAAATCATGTCGATTTGATGCTGAATCGGATTCATGTCGGACGCGCCTGTTACGTTGAAACCGGGTGCGTTGTTGCTTTCTACAACGCCTGCGCGTTCATAGCTTGTTATTGCGGTTCCTACGATGGGAATTGTGTTTGATGCCGCAAACATTGATTGTACGCTTGGTGTGGCAATCGCTAAAACCAAGTCAACATTGTTGCCTACAAATCTGTCTGCGATGGTTGCAAGAACGTCGCGGTCACCAAGAGCGTTTTGAAGGTCAATATTAGCGTCTACTCCGTAATTGTCTAGCGCTGCTAAAAATCCTTCCTGCGCCGCAAGAAGCGCTGGGTGGTCTGTTAATTGGATAATTCCGATTTCAAATTTTTGTCCTTCCACTACAAAAGGAGCGGGGTCAGTGTCAACATCTTCGGCTACGTTTGTATCCGGGACGTCGGTTGTGGTGTCTTCTTCTGTTTCTCTTACCGATGTTAATTCACCCGCAGCAGGTGTGGGCGCTTCTGCGGGCGTACACGCAACAATGCCCATCATCAAAAATGCGGCAACAATCAGCATAAGTAAAACTTTAGTTCTTTTCATTTTTCTTTCTCCTTTAAAATAAAATTTAAAAATAAAATCACAAAGTGGATTATACGCCCTTCGCAAAATGCCGTCAATGTTTTTATTACATTTACATTACAAAAAACTATGTTATAATTATTGGAAGTATCATAGTTGTTGCTATCGAGAATAGCAACAACCAGTAATTCCATTTACGAGGGAGGCGGTTCTATTGGTGTATTTTTTAGCGGGAATGAAGGGCGAAGGAAAAACCCGGAAGCTAATTGAAATGGCCAATCAAAACGCAAAAGAAACAGATGGTAATTTGGTTTTCATCGACGATGACAAGCGGCACATTCACGACCTGCACCGCGATATTCGGTTCGTGGAAGCGGGAGCGGGCGAGCTTGCGAATTATCGTGAATTTATCGGTTTTGTGCTGGGAATTTTGGCTATGAACAGCGATATCCGGCACATTTATGTAGACGGCATTAACAATATTTTAGCGAAAGACGTTGTGGAAAACGACTGCCTTAAAAAAATGAAGGACAGGCTTGACACTTTGGCAAAAACACATCATGTTGCCTTTACGATAAGCCTGCACTGCAATCGCGACAACCTGCCGGAAGATATAAAGGCGGTATTAATTTAAAAAGAGCGGAGTTGCCTAAAAGCAACTCCGATACATAAAAGCGTTAGGGGTTTGCCAATGGAAAAAATACGTTTAATATACAATCCGTTTTCGGGCGACAGGCGTTTTAAAGATGTATTAGATTCCTGCGCGGAAATTTTTTACGACGCGGGATTTTTAACCAACATAGTTCGTGTCACAACGGAAAAAACTATAAACGCGGCAGTGCAAGGCATTTCGGATGAATACGCGGTCGTCGTGGCAGGCGGCGACGGCACGGTCAACATGGCGATAAACGCGATGAAATGTCACGGAAAAGAAACGCCGCTTGGAATAATCCCCGCCGGAACCGCAAATGATTTCGCTTCGTTTTTGGAAATACCGAAAGAGCCGCGACAGGCGGCGGAAGCCATTGCAAGCGGACGCGTAATTTCCGCCGACTTGGGTTGCGCAAACGGACAATACTTTAATAATGTATGCGGCGGCGGGCTTTTTATAAATGTTTCGCATTCACTTGCAAATGATAATCTTGCAAAAAGTATTTTCGGCAAGCTTGCATTTTACATCAAAGGCTTGGGGCAGCTTCCCAATATCACGCCGTTGAAATTACGAATCACAACCGACTCCGGCATCTACGAAGAAGATTTCGCGCTGTTTCTTGTATTAAACAGTGGCGGTTGTGGCGGTTTTAATAAACTTTCGCCAAACGCTTCAATCAGCGACGGATATTTGGATTTTGTGGCGTTCCGCGCAATGGCGATGAAAGATATCGCGGGTCTTTTCTTGAAAATTTTAACGGGCGAACATCTTGAAGACCGTAGAATTTTATTTTCGCACGAAACATATGTAGAAATAGAATATCTTGGCAACGACCACATAGACACAGACGTTGACGGTGAACCAGGCCCGAAAATGCCGCTGATTATCACCTGCGAAAGAGGCGCGTTAAATTTAATCGTGCCTAAAACATATAACAGAGAATAATTTATAAGGAGTGTTGACTTTGTCCAAAAAAAATAAATTAGTGCTTTTGATATGTGGCTTAATTATTTTTACCGCGCCGCAGGTGTTAGCGGCAACTACAATTGACCCAAATATAAACGCCAATGATATCGTTCGTCAAATGGGAATCGGCTGGAATTTGGGCAATACTCTTGACGCGCACAGCTCAGGCAATCCGGGTGCTGCGGCTAATCTTAACAATCTTGATGCTGCTGAAACTCTATGGCTTGGCAATACCGCAAACAGAACCACGGAAGGTCTTATCGACGCGATTATCGACGCGGGCTTTAATACAATAAGAATCCCCGTGACGTGGTATAAGGCCGTCACCGATGCGCCTTCTTTTGAAAGCGGAGAATATATCATCGACGAAAGATGGATGAACCGCGTTCAGTCCATTGTAGACATGGCTTATAACCGCGGAATGTTTGTAATCTTAAACACTCATCACGATGAAGTTATTATCCGGCTTGGGAACGCGAATAACGAAGAGGGCTTAGCCGAAAGGGCGCGGGGGTCAGCCGCCGTAGCCGCGTTATGGACGCAGATTGCCGAACATTTCAAAGATTACGGCGAAAGATTAATTTTTGAAGGCCTTAACGAACCGCGGCACAGAAGTGTGTGGCCGGATAATCCCGAATGGGCGACGCTTACACCCCAGCAACGAAACAATACCTGGGATTGGAATGGCTCCGCCTTTGCAATGGAAAGCGTCAACCAGCATAATCAGACTTTTGTAGATATTGTGCGTGGAACGGGCGGCAACAATCGTTACCGTCTCCTTATGGCACCCACTTACGCTGCGGGAGCCGCCGGGTGGGGCGGGTCAAACGGGTGGGGGCATCAGCTTACCGCGTTTCGTCTTCCCACGGACATTCCGGAGAACGTTATAAACAAATTAATTTTATCAGTTCACATATACTCACCGCACAGTTGGGCGCACGACGGGCTACTTAGTCCTAATAACCCTATCAACCCGGAGGTTCCTTCATATAACGAGACAAGGTTGTCCCAGATAGAAACCGACCTTAACCGCGTGTCAAACCGCGCCGCTTTTTTGGGAGTGCCTGTTATTTTGGGCGAATGGGGCACCGTACGCAGGCATCACTTATCGGACAGGATTGACCACGCTTACGACTATGTAAGAATTGCGTCAGAAATGGAAGACCGCCCTACAAACCCCGTTATAATGCGCACGGTTGTGTGGGACGATCACGGCAACTTTCTTCTTATAAACAGACAAAATTTACCGCAACCGCACGTAAACGATAACGCGCGTGAAATTATAAACGCGATGATTGCGGGGCGCGGTGATTTGCGAGCCATTCTGTACAGAAGAATAAGATACGCGGAAGCCCGTGTAGCCGAAACAAACCCAAGCACCGACGGCACAGATGTACCTCGGAACCGCTACTGGGCAATTCAAGCGCAAATTGATGCGATGAATAATGCAATTCAAGACGCTTGGGATGTTTATAATAATAATTGATTTCGTATGCCCGCCTACTCCTCAAACACCCGTAAAACTTGTTCTACGGCTTTAAAGCCGGGTATTTTCTTTAACTCTTCCAATGAAGCAGTGGTTTCGGCTTCTGTTTCGTGTGACGTGAGCCACGCGGCAAAATTCGGATATTCCGCAAGCGAAATTGTTTTTTCTGCTTTAACGGATTTCAAGAACGCATCAGGATTTTCGCATGAAACGCGAATCACTTTGCGTTTTACATATGCATCGGCAGGAAGAATATTTATTTCCTCATGCGACCA
>Ga0123352_10011786_pt1 | contig 13797 bp, 6 predicted proteins | sample TergutLab28metaG_FD_89700 | JGI IMG/M metagenome (GOLD analysis project Ga0123352, IMG submission 89700) | Labiotermes labralis P1 segment gut microbial communities from Petit-Saut dam, French Guiana - Lab288 P1 | ecosystem: Host-associated > Arthropoda: Insects > Digestive system > Gut ...
GATCCTATAATCACTCTGAATAGTGAATTACTGCCTGTGACTACGTGGACATTTTAGGTAACCAGGTGCATCCTATGGTCCAGATGTTGTTTCCTAACAATATTGCAATTTGTTTTAAGATGATATTTGGCCCATTCACACAGCCAGAAGTGTTGAGTCTTGGTGTAAGAAGCATGAAGATGCACTTCAACACCTTTCTTGGCCAGCACATTCGCCAGACTTTAATACCGTCGGGCCACTGTGGTCAGTTTTAGAGAGTATGGTGAGAAGCAGACTCCCTATTCCATTATCTCTGAATCAACCAGATGTTCTTCATGCAGAGGTGTACAAAATTCCACTAGACACTATTCAGAACTTATCTGCTTCTAATCCAAGAAGGTTGCAAGCTGTGTTACAGGCAAATGGTGACCCAACTTCGTATTAATAAAGAAATGTGTATCTTTCACAACTGTTTCCATTATTTTGTGGGAGCATAATATAGATAATATAGATGTGGATCCTTTAGAAATAGGTTTGGGGTAAATCTATGTAAGACAGGGGATTTTCATGGCGGTGAATATTTATATTGTGACTGTTTCGGTTGTGAAAGGGTTGTGTGACAGAAGAGCACCACGGTTTCCTGGAAATGTGGTGTCTCCATCCGGATGGTTTAGTATCTTAGGACTGAGGTAATATTAACTTACAGGTAGGCTTATGTGTTTGAAATTATATTATTATTATTATTATTATTATTATTGGAGAAGCTTGATGAGAGGTGGTTTTGGTGTGGTTGAATTTTGTGACAGTCTGCCAGACTGCACTGGATTATAATTCAGACGACTAGCCTAGAGTAGCCTCTAGTTTATTTTGCCTGAGGATGTTGCGCAGTGGCTATCTTGTGAAGATGGTAATGAATATTCAAGTTTCAAAAAGGCGGGAACTTTTTTGAATGCTGAACAATTTTCATCTTTCAAGGAGTTGATGTACTGTTGAATAGGATAGTGATTAAATAAGGCATGTCTTGCCGTAATTTTTCAAACTAACTCCATGGAGCAGAGTCCTTCTTGAGAAGCTAACAGGTCCTCACGTAGTCAAGAAATTCCCTGAATTTTATGGAACCCTAAGTTTCGTTACCGCATTCACAAGAGCCCGCCACCTGTCCCTATCCTGAAGCAGAGCAATCCAGCCCATGGCCCCATCCCACTTCTTGAAGATCCGTTATAATATTACGCTTCCATCTACGCCTAGGTCTTCCAAGTTCTGTCAGGGCTCCCAAACAATACCCTGTGTATACCTCTCCTGTCACCCATACGAGCCACATGTCCTGCCCATTTCATTTTTGATCTCATCGCCCGAATAGTATTTGGTGAGAGAACAGATCATAACTCTCCTCGTTACGCAGTGTCCCCCATCCCCTGTTAATATTCCTTCTTAGGCCTAAATATTCTCCTCAGTATTCTGTTCTCGAACATTCTCAACCTACCTTCCTTTAGGAATGTGTTATTACGATATTTTATCCCTTTGAATTATGAAACGTATCTTTCGTGTTACTGTACATTTCCTGCCAAATCACATTTTGCTCCTCCACTACAACACCAACTGGATAGGAAGTACTTACTCTTTGTTGTAAGATTCACACAAAGTACCGTGTGCAAAATGCAGAGCTCGTTGACTTTAAAGCAGGCACTGCGGATATCTACTTCTCTGCTTTAAAGTCTTGTTACTGTGGTGTCAAGGCAGTGTAAGGATGCTGGTTTCTGTGGCTTGTCTCGTCAGCAGCCGTAGTGAATGGAGACCAAGTCCACTCCTACAGCGCAGAGGTCTTCCGCCCTCGCTACGACTTTTAGGCGATACTCCGTGTTCACATCTGTCTCCACCCGTTCGTCCATCTGCTTGGCTCATCACTATATTTTGTTGGGCGTTGTTATTTTGTGTCAACCCATCGACGTGCGTCAGAAGTTGCTCTGTGTGCAATTTCGACAGACCACTCTGTATTTCCCTACGCTTGTCTTTCCTGTATGCTTATAAGTTAACAACTACGTGTTAGCGACGATTCAAGTTAGCAGTAGGCTGTTCTGCTTATAATCTTTATGGAAGTCATCCCGTTGTGTTTGCTATTAAACAAACCGCATTTGTTCAGTCTAACACAACACAAGTATAGTTAATCAATTGAATTGCCTTCACATTTATCTACATGTTTCGGTCTGTACTTGGACCGTCCTCAGGCATGTCAACACAAGAACATATACAGGAAGGTACAATAGAAATTTAAGGGGCCCCTTCTTACTTTCACTCTTTTTATGGTGTTAAAACATGATATCTATGTGTAATGTAAAATATACATTTGTATGATATTAATTTATTAAATAACCTTGTGCTGTTAGACTGAACAAATGTGGTTTGTTCTTCTACTCGAGTACTTCAATTGCCACAATCGGTTCTTCACTTCTTGATATAAAAGTTTCGGGTGACCCCTCTCCGTAAGGAACTTCTTGGAACAGAGTCCCTCCTGAAAAGATGCTGTCGCCCCAACAAAAACTCTCATCCTATGTGAACTGAAGGCTCTTTGACGTGTTCACAGCATCCTAACAGTGGACTATGTCTTGAATCAGTTGAATGTACCTCAAATGCTTTAACTACTTCCCGTTTGTTTGCTGCTTTGCCTGCCATCACGCGAGACGGTCTGAGTAAACCGTGGATGAGAGTTCTACGATAAGACAATGTCCGTGTAGTGTGGTGACAGTGAATAATGAATCGCACAGGATGTAGAAGGAGTGGTCTTGGCCTAATTTGGAGCAGTACTCTGATAATTGCCTGGAGAAACGAAGAAATACCAGGCGAGAACCCAGGATTGTGTCTTCGCTGAGATTCAATGAGGACACCCTACGCGATACAATAAGGAAGCGTTACCGTCTGAGCTAACGTGGTAAAAATGTGTTCCTTCCTTTCCTGTTTCCTACCCCGGATGACAGAACACAAGAAGATGTGAAATTTTGTTGCTCCCTGCTCGTACCAGTACGTACTATATCCACTTCTGTTAGAACGATAAGCAAGTATTGTAGCACAATTTTCGGATACGATAAGAATCCTCAATTGTAGTCTGTTTTCTTAGTTACTTGAGGAGGCCAAACTTTAATTTCTTAATGAAATTGTTCTCATTTTTAAGGCTTTACTTACTGCGAAGTGTAGTACTGACACGAAAGCAACCATTTCCAGGCCGAAGAACGGGTACTTCTAATTTTTATAGGCACATGTAACGTTCTTTCCATCGTGTGTGTGTGTGTGTGTGTGTGTGTGTTTGTGTGTGCATTTGTTCGCGTGCCGCGAATGCCAAGCGCTGTGTACGCAGGAGGTGTGGCTTGATGCCTAAACACATCTTGTCAGTGGCAATACTTGTTGCTGTGTGCCTGTAGAAATTTCCCACCACTGAATGAAACATTTGAACACTGTAGCACAGATGTTTGCCTTATACGACAGCCGTAGGGCAACTAATGGCACAGTACCACCCGCTTTAACATTACAAACCCTTTCGTTTCCCCAAGGCGTAAATTTGTGTGCCCCGTATGATTTTCACAATAGAGATCGATTACTCACCAATTTCCGTAATTAGCATTAACCGACTGGTTTTGTAACTGAGACGCAATGCGTTTTGTGTGAGGTAATGCAAAGTTTTCTCTGTGCTTATTTAAAATCAGTCTACTGCTGTACACCAGATTATGGTGAGTGGCCAGCTTCATGTTGCGTCTGCATTGCCACAGGAGAAAATGAACCCGGTACCCATTGGATAGGAGGCTGTTGAGTCATCCATAGCCCGTCTGGACGCTTTGGAGAAGACAATAATCTCTGCTCCTATCGGGAATTGAATTCCGACTTACATTCAGTAGTGTGTAGCTTAGTCACATAGAGAAGGAAAAAGATCAGTTTGCTGCTACAGTGCCACCATTTTGTGAAACTGTTGGTGAAAATTTGTGTTCTCTTTGGATTCGACGAATTGTTATGATAGTTGCTTTCCTTTTAGGTAGGCCACTTGTCTGTTGGCCGCCACCAGTCGGCCTCAATGATAGGTACTAACTGAGTCAAATAACTTTTAAGTGGCATCCAGAAATGTTAGGTAGCACCGGGTTATGTCTCTTTGCAGGCTTCATGTATATGAAACGTTTGTTAAGAGTCACTGGGCTTGAAAGTTGCAGAAAGGACTGTGTGGCAGTTGAGTGGGCCCGCTCTCAGTGTCACAAGAACATTTTGTGAACACACTATGTACACAGGACGATTGGGAAAATTTAAAAGCGAGGCGATTCGTATATTCTGCTCCTTTACACCTATTACCAGGATGTTTCAATCAAGCGGTATGCGATGGGCAAGGTATGTAATGCGCACGGGAGACAGGCTTTATACAGAGTTGCGGTCGGAACACTGGAGGGAATGGATCACGTACAGGACTGTAGACGGAAGGAAAATAGTTTTTTTATTGTTAAACAACATATCGGCGCTTAATTACAATAACACCTAGTCTTAAGACTAACAACCTAGTTTGCTGTGACTTAATTTGCTAAACAAATATTAACTTCAGGTGTCGCCCAGCGGTTCCACCTGTTTAGTTTTGTTGTGCTTACGCACTGTCTTTTCCTTTGTTGGCGGTGATTACTGCACTAACACCGTGCCTTGTTTTTATCACACACTAATAGTGTTTATGGTGCACTTCACTGTGATCCGCTTTTATGGAAGGATAATAATGCGAGTGAAAAAGAGCTTAATGAAATCTTATTTCATGGTGGTGACTATAAAGAATTCGGCCTAGGATGTGATGCCATGAAGTTTAGTAAAATTTACGGACGTTGCATGGAAGACATCTCAGTTTACCTTGCAGCTAGAAGCAGTAGTTTTCCCCGAAACATCGGCAGACTTCTACTAGACTACACGGCGTCGCATCCCAGAAGAAGACAGAATTCTTCATCGTAGTGAGCTTCGTGTTACATAAAGGGCGTTGGATTGCATGAGAATTTAAGTGGTTTAGCGTCTGAGGCACTAGGCTGCATAGAGTTTGTTAGTTAATTAATTACTTCATTAGCTGTTATGTAACCTGTATAATCGATAAAGGATCGGTAGAGGAACTGGCGCACATAGAATTAAAAGAAACTCTTGGAACACTGTAAGTGTCAATAAAGAAAGGTTCATGGCGCTTTGATATATTCATTCTTCATTCGTGTGTATGTTCCGCAGGAAAACAAACTCTAACTGCAACATTGGCATGCAGAAACTTCAATTCGGCGCAAAGTAACCGGGAAAGTGTGTTGGGTGAAACGACCTTACTGATGTGAAAGGTTGTCTGTCCTTTATTGATTTCTGGAAGTTTCAAATGACATTACCTTTATAAATGCAGTTATAGCAAGTTCTTCTATAAAACTTTTTTTGGGGAAAGAAAAATAGTATCAATTGAAGGAAGTTGAGTATCAATTTTTTTTTTTTAAGAAAGTAATTCAGAATGTAAAGGTCAAACATGCGTCTCTTTCCCATGTTGTTGGAGTATCTGAAGAATAACTGTCGCGTGATTCGGGTGCGCGCGTGGAACGTGTTAACTTGTCTTTTGCTAGAACGTACAGCTGAAGACAGATTTATCAAAATTATGAGTGTAGGAAGGCTATCACAGAGCGCTACACTCTGTAACAACTTCTTTTAGATTAGTGTATACGAATTCACTTATTAACCAGGTAAGCATACTTTGGTAACAATATCCATGACTCTGGATAACACCACACAGAAGGAGGGCACGGATCATCTACCACAGGCGAGCTGCAAGTGAAGCCCGTTTCATCCTTCTTGGTTTGATCGGTCTGATAATGTTTGGTGTAGAGTACAAATTACGAACTCCACGTTATGAAGTATTTTCAGTCCGCTTTGTAATTTCCCTTCTCTTTGGTCCAGACACTGTCCTCAGCATCTTTGCATCGTGTACTCAGTATACCAAATGTTCTTCCCTAAATGTAAGAAGCCAAAATTATTAAAATGAACAAGTAGAATTCTGAATCACGAAGATGGTCTTAAATTCCTTACTGACTCATTGAGAAACGCGTCACCTCTCTGATAGAGACAGGAGGTACATAAGAAACTTCGTTAAATTTGCTACCTGCGTACATGGCGTCGCATTCTGTGAGATATTTTTCATATTCGCCACATTAAAACCTCAAGTCTGACGCACAATTACAGTCTCCATAATTTTCCAATGTTTTTTCTTTTGTCTTTAGAGAGATATGAAAGATTCTAAACCGAAGGATAGCCGGGATCCTCTGAAATTAATATGCTCTTAATGTATTGATAAACGTTCCTTTATTGCTGTTCTTTCCAAATATTTCAACTTGTCATATTTTTCTAACATTTTAATAGTTGTCTTTATTTTATGACTCTCTGTGCATTATGGTTACGAGATATGAACTTGTAAATTCTTATAAACGTCTAGTAGAATTTATGTATTTTACCTTATTATACTTCTCGATAACCTTGATTGAATCTTTTTTATTTTTCAGAATCAAAACGTTTGAATAATTTTTACAACTGTTAGCTGACTAGGGAATAGTTATACAGCGTCATATTGACGTTAGACAGCCAGATGAAAGTTGGCCCTGGTGGATTTCAGTTCAACCTGATGCAGAAATACAACAATGGGACATTGCTTTACGTTTTGTTGTCAGATGTTTTCGCATAGTGGCGAAAAAACGCAAGTTACCTTCGTCATATCCCTCTGTCTGTCTATCCTATTGTTATCAGCCCGGCTGCCATTGGTCAGATTTCCGTGAAATGTTGTTTTTCGGGACCTTTATAAAAATCCAAATTTGGTTAAAGTGGGGTAAAATTTGAGGAACTTTACTTGTAGATCTAAGTACCTCATGTTTTTGCCGGTGGCATTAAATCACAACAGAAGCGCTCTCTTAGAGTGAAATGGTATCAAGCTGTTAGGATAGTCGAGGAAATGTTACATTATTCGTACATTGCCCATCATCCTTTATATACGGGCAACAATGATGTGTTCAAAGTTGAAATGAATTAGTGTAACTGTATTTTGATTCCAGTATATGTGGTAACTGACGTACATCCTTCAACAGTTAAAGAATCTTTTATAGTAATACCTTGCCTTGTGTTTCTTGTACACCCCTGTTGAACAGTTACATGTTATCAGTCACTATACGCTGTCTTCTAGTCGGTGTACAATATAGTTTCCGCTCATAAGCAGTAATTAATATTTCATGAATAATATTGTCATAACTTGGCGACTTGCAAGGTACATCGACAGCTTCGTGGGAGAAGGTGCTCTGCTTTATACACTCACCAACCTCTACCCATAATTTTCCTGCTACAGGCTACTATACTGTTGCAAGCACTTCTCTAATAACGATTGCCTTTTGAAAAATTGATAACAACATGCTCTGTTGTTCCTCGGGAACGTCAATACACCCCGCCACACAGTACTCGGTATCCCATCCCTTTAGAACGTCGCCGCCATGAGAACCTAAAATCTCACAAGTTGTTTTGTTATAGAAATCAAAATATACGTATATTTACTTATGACATACATTTTATTAGTGTCAGTTTATCGGTTTATGCCTTTCATAGCCTTGAATGCTGATTGGTGATTGGTGTTGATTGGTGAGTGCTGATCACTAGAGTATTAGGAAGGAATATTCGGTGGCCTACTTGAGGTACTGCCCAACAGTTTGCCTTCAGAAACTGAGGGAATGACGAAGAACGTCAGTGAAGATTGCCATTGTCTTGGTGGAGAGTTGGTGTCGCAACGTCGGCCTGTACAAACATTGTTAGTAGTATGAATAGCTGTACCATAGCAGGCGGGAAAGCGCGACGTTTATAGGAACCAGCCTCAGAAATAGAAAATTCCACGCAGTTGCAGAGTAAGTAGGTGCCAAGATTGTGTAACAAAACGGTTGGTAACAGCGCTTTAAACCATTGAAAGAGGAGGATACAAGTCTCAATTATGGCTCACAAGCAGCAAGAGATGGATACGATATTTGTACATGTAAATCAATAGAATATCTATAGCTTTTATGGTTCGGCTTTAGCTGGAATTCATTTACCTCTGTAAAATTACTGGAATTCAAGGACGCGTGTAATCTGTTTAGTAGGTATTCTCACAATTTAATACAATGCATGTGAAAACCATGTATAATATTTCTGGAATGGTACTAACCGTAGAATTGCATTCAGTTCAGTGATCATTACAATTATACAGTGATGAAATACAGCCTACACAGCTTGGATTTCAGATATAAGAAGTCTGAAGCGTGTGTTAGAGAATGAACAAATGAATAATGGACTTAAGATAAATTGGAGGGTGTGCCTCACATGCTTAGAGAAACTGCGGAAGTGAGTTTCCCACGCCGAAGCAAGAAACAATGCTAGATATCCGGTTTTTGCCACGAGGTAGATGAGAACTGGGCCATTCTGGGCTATTACTGAGCATGTAGTGGTAATTCCTCACCGACGTTTCGGGACAACCTATCGCTTTCATCTTCAAGGGTCAAAAATCCAAGAAGAAAACCGGCCATAGAGCTAACTAAAGACGGAGACTTGCGAGAGGCGCAAGTCGACGTCTCTCCATCTGTTTAGCCATCCTGCGTTTGACAATCGCTTGGTACAATAACAGACACTATATATCCTAGCCATTTACGCTAACCAATTTGGAGTCTATTTGAAGATCTTGACATGAGCCTACTAAAGAATAGTGCTCAAGTAGCACACGACTTTCTCTATTTGGGGACGGTATGCTTTGGCTCGATGGCTGTATGGGTTTTGAGCCCAAACTGGCGTAGGTGAAAGCCGTAATCTTGAGACTGTGGACATATAACTTTGGTGAAGCTGCCGTGCCTGAGGTGGAGTGCGGGCCGTGTTCCTTGTTTGCATTATATCCTGACATCCACCCTACAAATGAGGAAAATCACGGTCAAACCTATCATGGTACCCGAAAAGTGCCTAGCTGAACCGTGCCAGGCATGATTGTTTGGTCGAATTGGCCGCCGATTGCACTGGTCTTGAGTGGCCGCTTGATCGCAGTTGCCCTCAAGCGACATGGGTCAACCCTCACTCAGCGTAAATATCTGCCGAGTTGCCGAAATAAGTGGTTGCCCACGCCACCTAACTTGAAGTCGAAACTCTCAGTCCAGGCTGTGATGTGATCGGCGAAGAATAGACCTCCCAGATCCTCGTGAATATTCGTGTTACCAATTTACGGTAAAAGATTTATTGGTAGCAGAGCGAAGACACTTGGATTGAAACAACTGCCGCTTCCTGACATGGGAGCGAGCGACGGACCTTCGGATGGGGCATGCTTCATTCATCATTAGATGGACGAGCCTCTTATAAAGCAGAATTCCGCTTCTGATGGAGAGACTACTTCTCGTGTTCAGGATAGGACACAACCTCCCAGGCTCTGGACCACTTCATTTCTCTTCTGGTCGATATGAGGCAACCAGGTCAGCAGTGTTTCGAGGGTCACCCCCAGGTAACTGTCGGTGTCGACACAGTGTATTGGTTCCCTGAAGAGCTATACTGTTCGGGTTTCGGGAAGCGCCTATAGGTCTTTGCGAAGAGCATCGCATTTCTCTTCGAGACATTGACGACGATCTTTCATTCTCTCGGCCACCGCTCGAGGTCGTTGAGATACGACTCTAGGTAGCTGATGAGCGGCGTTGGCTTGCTGAGCGTGGCTATGATGGCCGTGTCCCCGTAGAGAGCCAACTCTGCGTTGTGGAATGGTGTGGGAAAGACCTTTACATACAGACTGAACAGGACGGTGGAGCGTATTACACCCGAGCCACGCCAGTCTGCATACCACGGCGAGCGAATGAGTGTATTTGGAAGGACGCTTCGAACGTCCTACCCTGGAAGTAGGATGGGGTGATTAAACCAGGTAAAACGGGGAATTACGGATCGTTAGCTTCTAAAAGAGAGCATCAATCCAACCTGTATCGAAGGCTTTAGCCACATCGAATAACACAGCGCCTGTTAGCCTCCCTGCACCAAATTTCCTGGTCACTTTCAGCGAGGCGGGCCAGTTGCAAAGACGTGCTGTGCTTGGATCTGAAGCCAAACAGCTCGCCGCGGAGTAGCCCACGCCCGCCTGCTTCGCCTAAAATTCTGTCAAGTAGGATTTTTTCAAAAACTTGCCAATCTTATACAGCAGACTTATGGGACGATAGGACCAGGACAGCGCTGGGTCCTTCCCCTTTTTAGGGATGAAGATTACGCGGGCGTACCTCCATATTGTTGGGAAGTGTGATCAGGGGGTTGAGGGAGTTGGAACTCTTCATCACCCGTTTAGTCATCTTCCACAAGACTGGTCTTCGGGAACAAGTGATTTCAGCAACACGCTCCACTGGTCATTCCAACAGTCTTTCGTCTTGCGGGTTACCGACTTCTGGAGGCGGTTGTCTTCAGCCTTCAAAGCGGGGTCCCTAGAGACATTCAACTGCCTTCTCAACCTGTTCTTCAGGGGTACTTTAGCGGTGATGAGTTCCGGCATGGGAGGCCGTGGGTCGTTCCTGGAGCGAGTTTGTTTCAGAAGACATTACAAGGAACACTCACTATTATTTAGGAGTCGTGGAACATCTGTACGCGCGCATGCTCCTTGACAGAAACGATCGGCCGAAAAACAGCTGGTTGCTTTGAATGACAACACGCCCGCTTTCTGCGCGTTGAATGTGAAACAATTTCTTGCTTCCAAATCGATCTGTGTGATTCAGCATCTCCCCTACTCGACAGATTTGGCACTGGCGAACCTTTTTTCTCTTCCCGAAATCGAATTGGCCCTAAAAAGAGTGTGTTTCAGCGACATTTGCGACACCCAATGTGGTGTGACCGAGCTACTGAAAGGTGTTTCGTTGCAGGTTTTTCAGCGCGCCCTCGAAGAACTGCATGAGAACATACCAGCGTTGTGTGGATTTTTTTTGGGGGGGGGGTATTATTTTGCAAGTTCTTTTTAACAAGAACTTCTAAATATGTTTATTCGTTGTTTCGTAATAAATGCAATCTCATTATTTCCTTTCAAACTTTGAATACCCGCATACACTTAGTTTGGACAGTACAGCCTCATAGTTGGCCTGGCCTCAGTACTGTGTGTTTTTGTCTGTGGGGATACTTAAAAATCTTATTTTATTCAGCTTCAATTTAAAATGAAGAGACACATCACCAACTCATATGTGATTCGTATCAAACCATACACAATAGCTTCAGGAGCTTTGAAAGATGGCAGTCGATGATAAGTATACACACATCCACTGATTCAGGTGGAGATTATTTTAAGCATTCGTCGTGAATCGTTACTTGATAAAGAATAAGAACCCAATTGGTTACATACTGCAAATTTATTATGTCTGTTGTAAGTAAATTATCACATGCTTATGATATTTATAATTGAATGTATTCTTTCAGTTAAACTCAAAAGTCGTTTATTTTTGGACATATATGTCTGTTTTCTTTTACTGTGAAGAACTCATTCTCGAAGTTTGTCCAGACACGTGTGATACAAGCTATATATAATGAATTTATTATAGTGAAACTGATTGAAAGCTCTTAAGTTTCCTAGACATTGCCTGCTCGTCCTTCTAGTAAAGGTGCGTTGGAGGGAAGGTAAGACGTTGGGAAGTGCAGAAGGTAAAGCGATGGGATGTGTAGATCGAATATGCAGCAGAGGAGCATAATTTTTCCTGTAGGCCGTATCATTTCGGAATTGTGCTACTAATATTGGGAGGGTTGCATTAAGATTGGTTCTGAAAATCACGGCTATCTGTATGGTACACAGAGATTTATTTTTTCCATTCAGTAGACACACTGCATCCGCTTTACAAAAAAGGAACTCTTACAACGGCTTGGTAAAAAGAAAGTGACTGTATCTTGTAAGAATCTTATTACACGCATAAGTACGTTGCAGACACAGTACAGCGTTCCTGAATATTAAAGTGATCTTATATACAGGGTGGCGCTAAAGCTACCGATGTTTAACATTTTTTAATTAACGGCATCATGTATATATACCTGTATGCTGTAAAAGGTTAAGCACCCATATTATGTCAGCAAATGCAACATACACGCTAAATGTTTAGACATTCCACTCCATTGAAAGATTTGAGAGTTGGTAGATTCCATCACATTTTTTTCACATTATATTTTAAATAGCTTCAGTGAGGCTAATCAGACTGGTAAAAAGTACTTTTTTTATAAACGACATTTCTGACGATGTTCTGTGACGTCACCATGAGTGCACGTGTTCTGTTCAAGTAGCTGTTGACCCTCTGAGCAATGAGGCGGCTCATCATTGCTGTGGCATTTTATTTGTGCGACTACGCTCCCAGCACACAGCGCGTTTCGCAAATTGCCGTGACAAGAGTTTTGGGAGCTTTAAGCAATTACAGATGCAGTAATTCCACTTATCCGGACGCTGGTTATCAGGATCACAAATTCCGAGTAAATTTGTGGAGAATTCTACAAAAGTAACGTGCCTTGAAATTACCGGTTATTGGATTAGTGCAGTACAGTGTTATGGATTCTAGAACTTCAAATTTGGCGTGGTCGACGGGTTTAGACGCGAGTACATATTGTAAGTAGTAACAGCCGGACTTCAAATTGCCATTGTAGCCTATTTTCAAAGAAAAATCCAATTATCCGGATTGTCTGCAAATCCGAATGGCTTCACCGTCCAAATTAATCCGGATAAGTGGAATTCTACTCTATTTTTATATATGGTTACCAACTTGTCAGAGACAGATACTGCCACCACCTTCAAGCTTGATGTTAGCCAATTTGGGAACCTGAAAGATTAAACAGAGTGAAAAATGGAATGGGTCAGGGAGGATAGGAGTGGCCGGTTTTGAGTCAGGAATGGGTGAAGAAGAAAGTTGCCTAAGTGGTCCAGTGGGATTTGTAGGTATTGAAAACGGCAAGCACTCCAAGCGAGAGACAGGACTTACGGGTACCCTACAGATGGTGGCAGTATTTTCCCTCGAAACGTTGGTACATACCCCACTATACGGTAAAATGACGCGTAAGATGACGTGAATAATGGCGCCGTGAAAACCTGGCACTTATTTTGTAGAGAAGATGCCAGTAAGACTCTCAGTATGAGCTATGAGCTGACCTCTGAATGCAGTTCAAATCATTCCACGTGTCTCTTTTGCAGTGATGTGCTAGCGTTGACAAGAAACGTTGCTCTTGATAGTTACTATGTGACTGGGAATACATGGTTATGAGTTATAATTCAACTTGTTCCACGAATTAGCATTCTAGTACCAATGTTACGAATAAGTGGAACTATACCTGTACTCCCCCCTATGCCTTCGTGGCTTGTGCAGGGATGACTTTATCTTTACGCTGTCTAACTAAACCCTTGAAGCAGAAATTTGACGTAACTAGCTTCTAACATTCAGTTCCTACCTCACAGAGAAGAAAGCCCTTCTCCATTATGAAGAGCAGTCGGTTAATGGAATTAAATCTTTTCAGATCCAGTGTTTAGTTCATGTTTCACCAGTTTTAACACTAAGGAGCTCCATATTTGCTTCACGGATCACATTTCTGTGGTTTTATGATTTCTGGAAAACAGCGATTATTTTTGTATACTTCATTACCTAGTTGATTTCTGTGTTCAAGAAGGAATGTGTAAAACATGTAAAATCTTCAGATAAAATTGAAGTTAGTATTGATGCTAGAATTGTTAAGGAAATAATCAGTGTTGGCTCTGAGACTCAAACGTAATGCACAAATACACGATGTTGGGAAGAATGCAGAGATTTATATGTTACAGGGAGGGGGGGGGGGCCAAAA
>Ga0123352_10011787_pt1 | contig 13796 bp, 7 predicted proteins | sample TergutLab28metaG_FD_89700 | JGI IMG/M metagenome (GOLD analysis project Ga0123352, IMG submission 89700) | Labiotermes labralis P1 segment gut microbial communities from Petit-Saut dam, French Guiana - Lab288 P1 | ecosystem: Host-associated > Arthropoda: Insects > Digestive system > Gut ...
CAGCACAGCACAGCACAGCACAGCACAGCACAGTACAGCACAGCACAGCACAGCACAGCACAGCACAGCACAGCACAGCACAGTACAGTACAGTACAGTACAGTACAGTACAGTACAGCACAGTACAGTACAGTACAGTACAGTACAGTACAGTACAGTACAGTACAGTAGATACTCATCGTACTTTTTTACACGAATTTGTGAAACAAGCCACATTTTATTATAAGAATATATCACGAGGCACGGTCCTCTGAATGTCAAAAATAGATCACTCAACTTGACATCTTTGACTAAACTCCACGTTACTATAGCGTTATAGGAAATTTTTTTTGTTATTTTGAGAAGCATTTGAATGTTTGGGCGTAGCATCGAGTGACCTTAAAGCAGAGAGCATTTTTGGATACAAGTGTGTAGTAACTAACCGAATTGCTTAATAAACTGACTCCATATAGGAAGATCCTTGTAGAGAGCTACTTTTTTTTCAGCTAGCCAAGAATCTCCCCGCACGTTATGCAAGGCGACAGTTAGTTGTCAGATTCACAAGAGGCCGCCACTTCTACAAATCCAGTGTCAGATTAATCCAATCCACGCCCACTCATCCTGTTTCTTGATAAATGTTTCTGTGTTGAATGGTAGCAGGCGATCCCGATATTCGATCTGCTTTTAATTGCTTTTAATGCGTGTAATTTTGTGTTATCAGTGTCGTTCCTAAGTATGAAAGTTATCTGCAGTTCCAAAGGTTTTGTTACCTGCTTGTTTGTCTAAAGCCGCTAACTGAATGTTTAAATATAATATTGTGTTTGAAAATAAAGTTGTGAATTGAATTAAATTATGGTCCGTCAATAGAGTCGTCTACTCCTAAATGATTTTCTCAGAAACAGGACGCTGTGTGAACAATTAGTAATTAACATACAATGCGGAACATACTGCAGCCCAGAACTGTTGTTGGAAACAAATATTAATGTCCTGAATGATTAGCCAAATGCAGGAAAACTTATTTTTGCTTCCAGGTATTTTGAGTATGCATGAAAAATTACATTGATTTCTTTGAAGTTTCGGAGTGGCTGGCGTTTACCATTGTGGTTACGCTGCAGTGGTAATTGGTGCCAGCCGTTTTCATCAGACCTGTTCTCATCTTTAAGGGCCAAAGGCCCAAGATGATTTAGACCCTTAGAGAAGACACCAAAAGTTTGTGTCGAAATGTCGGACACCAATTAACCAGAGATGCGGCGGCATATCCCACAAGGACGGAGGCCTTACCTGCACAGATACGAAAGCCCAAAAAATCATATAGCTTCAAGACAATTGCTGTCAGATGGCACTGAATATTTAATGAATGGGAAGGTGACTGAGATGTAAAATTCCGCCGACCTAAGGCTGTAATAACAATACCTACAGCTTTCCTCTCCCAGTAGGTAAACACATTGACTACAGATCATGACCGTTTACTAGTACCGCTTATGTACGGGTCAGTGAAACTTCAAATTCACTTTGCACCCGAACCAGGTGAAAGATGTAATCTGATATTTATTGGACCGTGCATCATTGTGATAACTGAAGAATAAAAACCAACTAGATGCCACTTATTATTTTATTGTACTTCTTATAGGCTCAACAATTTTCGGACACTACTATGCCCATAATCAGGAGCTCGCGACTAACATGTTGATTACCACATTGGTCGTTTCGTTCTTGGTTTGCTGTAGGTTGGAGGTTAGGTGCGGTTAGGTTGGAGTAGTGTCCGGGCTGCTGCCCGGACACTACTTCGAAAAATGTTGAGCCTATAAGAAGTACAATAAAATAATAAGTGACTTCTAGTTGGTTTTAATTCTTTAGTTGAAAGATGTAATGTTGACATACAACACTTTAGTAAAGGCTTTCCCTGTATTCGTTATTTGTCATAGTAACTGAACAAGCTGTCAGCAAAGCTCTATGACATATACCTTTGCTGTTTGTACAGTTAAAAACTCCTGATGATGGACAGAGGAACTGTTCGAAACATGTAGAATTTTATTCCAAAATAAATTTGAGAAATTAGTGCATCTAGTTTGTTTTATTGTAAGAATTTAAGTAGTTAAATATACGTAAATGGTACTTGTCGTTGTTCCATGAGATTTGCCTGTGCTCTTCTTTATTGTATATTTTGTGGCTGAAGCTAAAGTTTTCTTACCCTACATAGACTTAGGAATACTTCATTAAAATGCAGCTTTGCTGAATACAATTCGTTTAGAATAGTTACTTAAAGAACGTCTTATAATGCATCATGTAGAAGTTATTTACTTACATTATGAAACTCCTCAGTAAGTCAAGTTAAGAGTACACGACGCCATGTTGTTAGTTACAAAATACCGACGTAATTTTCCCCTTAAATCTGCTGGGCCTGAATTTTATCTCTCTGTCCAAACTGGCGCGTTGAAAATGTGGGGATCGTGGAGGGAGTATGTAGTAGGAGGATGGAGAATATTGCGTGACGAAGAGCTTCATGATTGTTATTAATCATAACAAATGTTAAATTTGAAATCGGCAGAATATGTGTCACATTTCGGAGAGATGATGAACGTGTAGAAGATTGTAGTCGGAAATAGTGAAAAAAGGGTCCACTTTGGGGGCCAAGGTGTGGATGGGAAGATGTTACTAAAATGAATCTGAAAGAAAAAAGTATTAGAGTGTGTACCATGTTTATGTGACAGAGAATATGACCATTGCTGGGATGTTAAAAACGCGCTAAATAAATGTTGAGTGTATGTAATTGGCGGGGAGACTTCTGTCTAGTCAAGCACGATATTATCCCGTTGGATTATTTGATTATGATATTTTTAAACTTGGTTTCTATATTGTAGCCGATTATTTTTAGTATAGTTGTTTCTTAGGATTGCTGGCGTCAGTTACGGACGGTTCATGGCCATGCGTTGTAAGTTAATCTGTCGACGTATATTCAGGACCGTTGGTGATAGGTAGGAGGGGAGAGATTTAAATGAGAAAACGTCAGCAGCTGACAACGGAAGCTAGAAATCCAGTGCGAATTCAGTCGCGTACGAGTGTGGTGTAAGTAGGAGTACAGAGAAGTAACTTCGTTAGTTTCCTAGAAATTATCTAGTTGTTTTACTGGATAGAGCGCTCCATTATTTTATATCAAGAATAAATTGAGTAAATAAAACAACAAGTAAAAAAGAAATAATTAAAACTATATGTGATTCGGTGAACCACACCAGTTTCCCGAAAGAGAATCACCCACCAGACTGAGCTCGTCGGAACAACAAAGTTACGAAGGGTGATCGTATAGAATATACATCTTGTATTTACTGATTTCACCTACGACAGACTGTAACAACATAACACCGTGCTTGAGTGTGAAACAGAAATTTTATTGAAAATGCGTCCAACTAGATGTTAGTTCAAGGTTCTAATTTTGCTACATTGTGAATTCAGACACAAAGTTTAAAATCGTTTATACCTTGCAAATGTTCTGGAACTGCGAGTCTCCACTTTGGTTCGGAGTCTGATTGTTCTGGAACTATAGAGAGTGCCCCATCCCTTGAATCCAAAGAGGTCTGTAGTGTGAAGTGTGGATACAAAGCAAAGCGTGTATTGTCTATAGAGAGTACAGCCACTCAAAATCGATTTTTATGTTATTGTCTTACTAAAAGGAAGGGGGACGTGAATAGGTAGTGGAAATAATTTTCATTTTGTCACGTTGTAGGAGGAGAGCATGAGTTTGATACAGTCTGTAAATAGGCGTTAAGCAACACAACTCTGTGCTTAAATATTACAAGCCTAAATAAAATAAATATGTAATATTCCTGTTGTGGCTTTATTGCATTACACATTGATTTTGTTATAAGGGTAACGTCAGATTTATTAAAATTTTCGAACCCCCCCCCCCAAAAAAAAAAGTAAAAATAAATTTAAACTGTGGTGGGAATTTAACATTCATAGGTCCGTGCATCGCTAGTATATTCACAGAGTATAACCAACAAGATGCAACATTTCACAATTTATTTATTTCTGTAAGAAGCTGTACATGTTTTTAAGACGGTTTTTCTGTCCATCATCAGGAGCTCAAAACTGCACATACAGCGGCAGGTATTTGTCAGAGCAATACCTAACGCTGTATGTGCAGTTATACTCTGCGAATGTAGTGGGAATTATGTAAGAATCAAATAGATTATGTTATTTATTCACAAGTTTGTCTTTTTGGTCAAAATTAAACATTAACTGTCAGCCTCGGTACACCGTAAGGTGGTAAGGCACATAATTTTATCTAATTTTTACCATCTCCATCCTGGGGTGTAGTTCGAATTTAAATTCCAGCGGCTTGGAAGGTTGAAGAACCACAAAATTTAGACATATTGGGGAATCCAGCCACATTACCACGTATTCATAACCGCGACACTACTAGAAGTGTTCTGCTTCATCGTCCGTTTAACGCCCGGAGAAAAAATCCAGGTCCCCATTCGGTACGAGGCCGAATGGGCCCTAGACCCAGTTTCAATGCTACGGTGATATCTCTACCCCATTCCGGAGCTTCAGTTAACGAAACCTTCGTACTTATGCAGATATTAAGCGACGTCAGCTGGTGTGACTTGTTTGAAATTCATTCACATACGACCTCAAAATTTTGTAAAAGCATTCTATTAACTTCGTGATCAGTTATAGAATGGTGTATCATATAAATGAAACGACGTCAGTTGGCCCGAGTGACACTGCATTATTGACATAATGCAGTGTCTGTGTACGCGACTATGACAGCTACACATCCTTGGTATCCGGATGCATCCGGATATCACACCACCCCAGCCAAACCACACCGTAACACCAACACGCATCGAACCAGAGCAATACAACCCATGAAATAACTCAACTAATAAGTCGCAAGCTCCTGAGGATGGATGTATTAACATCCGAAACATGTTGAGCAGTAAATAATGAAATAAAAAAGCAAGTGAAATCAAGTTGGTCTGTCTTTATTCAACTATTTTAAAACCTGTTTGAGAGTTCTAATAATAATAATAATAATAATAATATCAATAACAAATAACAAATAAAATGTATGTTTTCCTCCATGGTACGTCTTTACGGGTAGGTTTAATTTCCAAACTTCAATGCTGACATACGATGCTGTAAGTTGCGTTTTGATAAAAGAACATAAACATTGAGGAAAGTAAGATAAAATGAAAACCGGAAGTTTTCGTTATAATATTTTTTTGTTTCTTTCAATTTCAAATTTCCAGGTCCTGCATGTCACAGGTATTGAAGGAATGTCCTTCCAGAAACACCTACCAAATTAGGCCTATTGATTTCACGCTTATAGTGAGAGGTTAAAAGTAAAATATACTTGTCCTTGTGCACGTAGTGAACGCATGCCGTCCCTTCTTAATCTGGGCACTGTAGGGGCGATTTGTCAGCTTCTCGTCCAGGCCGTTGTAATTCCGGGGGAACAGCCATTGGAGCTCACTGAAAAGAGGCCTGGGTAAGTCTCAGAGGCGATCGAAACGATTTGGAATAGCGAAAAAATCTTGCCGCTGTCAACACCACGATTTTTCTGCCATCCAACGCGTGCTTTAAATTCTGCATCCACTAAGGATCCTTAGTGACCGGGTGTTTCAAAATATATGATAAATATTGCTTGTCTCCTTAAATTTTAGTCCGGAAGTGGAAAATAGAAAACTTACATCAAATAATAATAGAATTTATGAATTTTGCAATTTTGATCACAGGCTGTTCGTCAGGAACTTCGATGCAACTACGAATTTGTGGTGTTTTTGTGCTGTTAAAAATGTGGAATATGATACTTAGAATTTAGAGTATGTAATGGTGATCGAAGTGTTATTCCTTGTACGTAGAGGAACCTGGAAAGGCAGGACTTTAAGCTTATTTCAGTGCAGAAAGAAAAAAAAACTTTGAGATCATAATACAACAAGAAGCTCAACTTACGTATGAACGTAATAATGAGGCGCTTTCCTGCCACATTTGGTACGGTGGAAAAGCAATAGATATTGGTTATTCCGAGTGTGTGTCTGTAGCGTTAGTTATCCAAATGCACAGCGCACGCATCCCATTGTATTGCCACCTGTGATTCAGTATATATTTCCACATTATCTAATAAAAGGCACGACATTCTTAAGAACGTTACTGTGTTTTGATTTCGTCTAAAAGTTATTTTCTAAGTAATTTCTAATTCCAAGAAGTATTGAGCAAGATACTGTCATAAAATATAGTTAGGTCTTCATGTAAAGTTCCCGGAATTTTTGTCAGATTTTAATGAAAATTTATTTTTTTAACATATTCTCGAAAAATATTCAAATACCAAATTTAATGAAAATCCGTTCAGTTGGAGCCGAGTTGTTCGATACGGACGGACAGACGGACAAACTGACATTTACTACAAATTTAGTAGTCAATTTTTGCAATTTTACGAAAGCGCCTAAAAATGTGGCCAATTTTTGATGCTGTGTAATCAATTATGTCAGATTTGTCTAGCATTTATGGAATTATATTTTTAAGGATTCTCAGCCCTCTTTCGACAGAGTATCTGCTGCCTCACAATAGCTAGGAAATTGTTGTAGGTAATGTGTATTGAACGACCCTTATGGGTCATAAGTGTTTTGGAAAAAATAAACTGGTCAGTCATGTAAATTATGTGCGTATCAAATCACACTGGCACTACGATTGCCTGCCAAGGCTTGCTCATACACAAATTCACTTTCAGTTCTCATATAACGAGAATTATAGCAAACCGGTTGTAACCTTTTAATATACTATTAGAATTTTGAAAACATGTCTGTATCCCGATGTGTCACGATTTAATGTGAATTCGTTTCTGTATATCGAATGAAAAATCGGAAAAAAGGGCCGTCATTGTTTGAACAAGAGGGAAGTAAATCAGAAAATATCCAAACAATGCATTCACAATACTTGTTCCATCAATAGCTGATTTTATAACAAAGGTAGTTGTGTGTAGCATTGTCTGGAAAGAGAAGGGTAGTCAGCAGATGAAACGCATAACATTTGATCTGCTGAATGCATTTTGTTCACATGTGAGGGCTATTTGATTACACAACCCGTGAAAGGGGCACTTGTAACGAGGGTCTGGTTAGGCAACAGGCTCGCCAGATGGCAACCTAGGTCAACAAAGTAAGACCTTTGTTTGACACTTGTTTTGCATAAATTGCCATTGATCAGTACTGAGTAAATGAATCGTTTGTTTCGTGAAATTGGCAGAGTGTTTCCTCAGGAAAACCCCTAATAGAATATCTTAAAGACAAATTTAAACATTATGTTATTGAAATGGGAAAGTTTTGTAGGTTTTGTGATGGGTACCAAAACTTTGGAGGAATCTGCTGCTTCCATCATCAGGATAAAAAGTGTTGGATATCGACATTAAAACATCGAATCTCGAGGAAAACTTCAAAATTTATCAACTGCTATTTTATTCTGCCTCCCTAAAACGAAATATGTTAGAAGTTTGCTCAAATTTGTACTTAGAACATTCTAACAGTGTTTCTCGCAGTGTCCTCTGCAGCTCCATGGATACATTTCTGTTATGACTACTTTGAAGTTTTATTTGTTTGGTTAGTTAAAAGAATAACCTTTTATTAAAAATAATATACAAACTTAATTGGCCATGTGTGTATTTCGTGTGACCGTTAGACTACCTAATTAAGAAACTCCTGTACCCACAAAGCGACCGATAATCATTTTAATTAAGGTAATTAGTATCTATCTAAAAATCAGTCCTGAGATATAAATTCTTAGTTATTGGATTCCTGTCTTCCCTCCAGTCCGCATTTAGGTGAGCAAGGATTTGGATCCGTGATTATTTTTCGAAGCTAAGAGGGTTCCGCGAGGAAAAGCGTTTTGCGAGAAACTGTCGTAACGTACGGCTAAATGGTTCAAAATTGTCTTCAATATTCTGTTTTGGATCGGATAACTTTTTGAATATTATCATCTTAGACGAGAAACAAATTTATTCCAGCTAATGCATTGAAGAATGTTAGGGACCTGAATGGAGCCGACAGAGAAACTGACAACATTTATGATTAAACATTCAATTTTTTATGTTCCAGGCTCTGGTAATTGAAATATATAAACTTTTAAAGGCCATAGGATGTCGTTAGGTACCGTGAAGGGCGTCACCCAATCAGAATTGAATCATCGGTGGCCGTAGGCAAAAACTGTAATTTTCAATTTATCGCGGCCACTTGGAAGAACTAGATATAGATGTCAGGATGGCATTGCAAAATGAATTTTAATAAATAGGGTGGGTTGGTGTGCAATGGATTAACTCGGCCGAATATCAGGTAAAGGTAAAGGTAAAGTGCAACCTTGTACAGGCACTGGGGCTCTGTAGAGGCCGTACGGTCCATAGGGGGAGTAGAGGTATAGCTCTACTCTTTCTTGACCGCGGTACTAGAAGTGGTGAGTGGTCATCGGCACGCCTCGGCCGCTCTTTACCCCCGGGAAAGACCCAGTACCCATTGCACAGGAGGCTGGTTGGGCCCCAGGGCCGGTCTGGACAGGTGCGGAAAATCTCGCCCCCCCCCGGGATTCGATCCCCGGACCGTCCAGCCCGTAGTCACTCGTTATACCGACTGAGCTACCGGGCCCACTCGACGTCAGGAACGTTGACGAAATGTTGTGAAATTTCAGGGATGAATAAAATAAGAGGTATTTTTTGACTCAATGAGGACGCGGGGGTCTCCGCTGCATTGATTTCGAATTTATGGGTAATTGTTTCTAATTTCTGAGTATTTTTTCTTTTGTTGTTTCGTGAACATGACGAGAGTGCAGTAAGTTTGATCCACGTTATTTGACAGTAATGCTGACGCCAACAGACTCTGAAGGCGACTGTCACTTTCATTTGGAGTATGGCGGTCTGTTGCTAGACGTACGGGTTACAGATTATGGGGCGGCCACACAGCCTGATAGCAAGCAGGCGGCTTATCTGCTGAGCAATTTAACCTGAAGGATAGCGTGAAACAGGACTGAGAAACAAAGCATACCCTCCAGAACTTTACTGCATGATATGGCTCCAGAGTGTCGCGTAGTGAACTGGAATATGACTGCGTGGTGTTCCGCTGTCATTTCTCTGAAAGCGAAAGTAGAAACAAAACCTTAGGTAGTGTCTGATAACAAAAAAAATTGAGTCGGTGTTTTCTATTACAAATAAGCCGGTGTAGAACATTTGATATAGTGGCTGGGCTACTGGCTGAAGAACCGAGGTTTCGTGGATTCATTCCTGGTTTGAGCAACAGATTTTTTCTCCTAAAGATTGCGTACTGACTCGGGGGCTATATCAGCATCCCACGCAGTGTGTACCGCTGGCTCTGTCCTTTGGTTTAAAGTGGTCGGAACGTGGTCTGACTACTCACCTCTATCTCAGCTGAAGTTAAGAATGTGTGGTGCCCATTTCTCCACATTTCCTCACGGCGAGTTGCTGAATTAAGCACAAAAAATCTTGCTTGTCCCTGCAAAGAACTGCTCCTACCCATCTACCCTGCCGAAAGCGCACGCTATTCTATTGGAGCACTTCCTGAAATAGGCTATGTTGAAGAATGAAGTTTCTTATCTGCAGAGCGTCCTTTCTGTCGTGTCCCTGAGCACAGCTGCTGCCACGAAAGTTTGTCGAGCAAGAAGTCTGCTTCCAACGGCAGTTCAGAGTCCGAATTTCCCGAAGTTCAACTACTTTTTTTTGTAGAAGAGTCTACAAATTCTCTAAATTCCTGGAGGATCCAGACTTCCTATCGATAAATATCCCGTGTTCAGCCACAGGATAAACGGGACAGTCTTTATTTTGGTAATAATATAAATATAAACTGTATTTCGTTTTGTTATTTTTCTGTTTTCAAAGCTTCAATGCAGCTTAATGATCACAATAGGCTTTAGACGATTACTGAGACTCGGACCAAGAGTAAAGACAGTGTTTGCACTACAAAACATTTTATAGGCACCTGTGCAGACAATCCACATTTTACTGCCCCATTTTCCCCTTATCCTTTACCAGTTCCGGCCACGTAAATCTTGGTAGTGATCTTGAAATTTTAACATTATCCTTCAAAAGGACTTTGGGCTGGTTGGTATAAACTAGAGGGGTTGTAATGGAATACAACAGTGGGCACAGAGGGAGAACATTCTACCTTTTGCTTCCTCCACCTGTGGGGATTTGCTGTGGCCTCAGTAAAATAACGAGACCAAATATGGAGAAAAATTTTTGAAGGGATTTCTCATAGTGGCCATAAGAAGATAACACAGTGATGTTTTATCGAAACAACGACATAGTGTTATGTTTCTTACAAATTGTAATGGTAGGTTTAACTATGTACACCACCTGATGTATCGCGCTGAATTACGGCCTTGAATATCAAATTAGAGGTAGATCCGTAACGATGTGAAGGCCGTTACGTTGTTCACCATTTTAGTAATATTGTGAATAAGATATTTATCTAAAGCATTCAAATGACCGCCATACTGGTAAAACGAAATGTAACCAGAACGATTTTTTTATTTTCTGATTACAACCAACGAGATGCAACTGTTTTTTATTATTTATTTCTAAAAGGCTCTACATGTTTCGGGCGGTTCCTCCGCCCATCATCAGGAACTCATAACTTTACATTAATCTTCAGGTATTGTCAACCAGTACTTCTGCAGGTTGGTATCGTGAATCAGCCACGATACCAGCCTGCTGCAATATTGGCTGACAATACGTGAAGCTGAATGTACAGTTATGTGTTCCTGATGATGGGTGGAGGAACCGCCCTAAACATGTAGAGCCTTTTAGGAATAAATAACCAAAAATAGTTGCATCTTGTTGGTTGTAATTAGAAAATCATACTAACGATGCACGGACACACGAATATAAAAAAAAATATTTCCAGAACGTCATCAATTTTACTTTCTAGGAGAAGTCTGCGAAAATCTAATTACTTTCGTTTTTCTTTGGATATGTTCAATACACGTGGTCCTGTATGGCCAGCTGTTTGTCCTGCACGTGTCCTACTAGAATCAGGGAAGTTTGAGTGACTGTATTAATTTTAGTTTCGTTTTTTGGAAGAATTTCTCTATTTTATGTCTGTTACTTCATCCTCAATTCGTCTTTTTGAAGAATTTTGTAATATAACAGGGCACCTTGCTAAGGAACTTGAAGTTATCCAGTTTTTGAATGTTTTCCTTATTTTATGTTTGTGTTTTCCCCATTAATGTTCTACTTTTAAAATTCTCTGTGAAGGCGAATCTGTATTGTCTACATTTCATTTCCTTAATTCTGTGTTAAAATAGGACGTTGGTTTAATTTGTTCACCTGTTATGGAACAGCTGAATATTCTAAATCTGGGATACGGTAGGAACTCTTTGGAATAATGATATCAGTCTTCATGTTTGTACCGTGCACCAATGACAATTTAAACACTTTATTATCCAACAGATGCACAAATATATAATTCGTAGATACAATTAGAATTATTATAAAATATTTAAATATTTTATAATAATTCTACTTGCATCTACAAATTATATATTTGTGCATTTGTTGGATAAGAAAGTGTTTTAATGATGTCAGATTTTATGGTTTTCTAAACACGAAGAAGTGTAGTAAGCCCTTATTAATAATTAATTATTATCTTAACCCTTCACCCGCTAACGTGGAAAATATGGTGAGCTCGTAATAATGCCAGCAGTTGGCAGATGGGATTCAACTCGGCGTTTAAAGGGTTAACTTGCCATTTCTTGCCAGATGTATTCGAGTAAGACTCATATGGTAGACATGATCTAAACTTTGTCTACAGGAACATCCAACTGAGAATTCTTTAGGCTTCTCTGACGGTACTGACTTCGTAAAGATTTATACATGTATTGTTCAAGACTGAGAGGAGTCCAACTGTGCCACGTATTTAAATCAGATATCAGTAGTAATCTGTTACTTTGAAGGCACAGCAGCTCACACAACCAAAGGCCCAAATACATCGAGAAGATCTCTGAAGCTGCAAAAATGTCAGTAGCTAGAATTTAACTTGCGCTCCGATATTTAATGCAGAGTCGCGGATTTTTATTAAACTAAGAAATACTTCGCAAAAAAAAAGTACTGAGTTTGCGTTACAAATAAAAACTAAAAGTCATGGCGACGTGTAATTCAGTTGGTTTATTTAATATATTGGTATATAATTAATCATCTGTTTATTAATATAATTCAATCCTAGAAATTTGGCTGTACTATTGGATAAATTCATGTCACTAGTTTGAGTTGCCAGTTGCAAATCATACTTGACCACCAAATATACTGAGTGAGGTTTCTTCTTGGCTCAGTTACTGTAGGCATTTAACAAGATTATACCTTATATTAAACCATAGGGACTTCGTTCTACAGCTCTTGCGATACGTGGGTCATTCTCCTTGTGATTAGGACACACAAGGTGTAAGGAAAATAGCCGTCAATCACAACCATATTCTTTTAGTATGTTGTAGGGTTCTAACGCGACATGTTTCGACTTATATAAAAGTAGCCGTTACCAAGCTGATAGGGTACTAAATAAAAGTATTATGTAAATCGCAGTATGAGCAGGACCGCTATGAGAACACCAAATCCTTCCGGAATTTATTCTTTCTACTTCCATCTTGTTAGGAGTAACGCATTATTATTTTGTGATCTGTTTTTAAGTTTTCGAAAGAGACTGCGACTGTAGAACATATTTACCGAATGTTTTCCTTGGGAATGAACGAACTTCATACAGTGTTGCATCCTGCAATTAAGGCTATGCAGATCTTGCAGACAAAATTCTAGGAATATTTAATTAATCGTAGGCCAGCAAGAAATTCGATGTTCACGGTTTTTACGGTCACATCATACTTTAGACACGTGCTGGCACCTAGTGCAATTTGTAGCTGTCATCGGACTGTGACGTGGTAAGTAGAAGTAACGCAGCCGCTGCTATAGCTCAGACAGTTATTAGCCCCCTCTCCTCCCTCCCCTACCTCGAGCGCCTGGTTTCGATCCCAGAGCAGTCCATGGACATTTATGGTAGACAAAGTAGTCCTGGGGGAGGTTTTACACAGAATACTTCGGTAATCCCCTCTCATTATCATTCCACCAATGCTCCATAATCACATTTCATCCATCTGCGGCGGAAGTTGTGTGACAGGGGTGGCCACATAGACGAGTCTCCGAGACCCGTACTTGAAGAGGCAGCTTAGGCAAAAGGTGTGCATTACTATAGCTGGTAGCTTGTTATTTCTGTGTAACGAAGTACAGTCGGTTATATTCAGTTATTAATGAACCATAAAAATATTTTAAAACTCTATTTCTATAGTAAAACCAACTAGATGCACCAATGTATCAAATTTGTTTTATTTTTGAATGACACTTTACATGTTCCGGACGGTCTTTCCGTCCATCATCAGGAGTTAAAGAATGTACATACAGCAACAGGCATTTGTCAAACAGATACTGCTGTCTGCTTGCTAGCAAGCAGACAGCAGACTCCTGATGATGGACGAAAAGATCGTCCGAAACATGTACAGTGTTACTCCAATAAATTTAATTTGAGACATTGATGCACCTGGTTGGTTTTACTATAGAAATATATTACGATGCACGGCCCTATGAACGTCAAATTTTAAAACCCGTTTTGCGGCTAGCTTCATGTGCGTGAGGTAAAGTTATAGCAATCCCTGCACAGGCCTATTACAGGCCCAAAGGTTTCCAGAAGGTTGAGGCTCCCAGATTTCAAGACAATCGGCACATGAAAGTGGTATGTTTGTCAGACCTACGCACCGGGCGCCTTTACCTCATCCCACCACCACCC
>Ga0123352_10011789_pt1 | contig 13796 bp, 16 predicted proteins | sample TergutLab28metaG_FD_89700 | JGI IMG/M metagenome (GOLD analysis project Ga0123352, IMG submission 89700) | Labiotermes labralis P1 segment gut microbial communities from Petit-Saut dam, French Guiana - Lab288 P1 | ecosystem: Host-associated > Arthropoda: Insects > Digestive system > Gut ...
ACACCAGGCATCTACGGTCTCCTTGGTCCAAATGGGGCTGGAAAAACCACGCTAATGCGTTGTATGACAGGTATCTATACAGTGAAAAGTGGTACTATCTTATATGAAAATCAACCGATTGGAGTGCATCAGCAGTATTTCAACGAAATGAGTTACTTGCCACAAAAATTCGGATTATTTAAAAACTTAACCGTTAAAGAAATGCTATTGATGATGGCTTCTTTAAAAGGGGTAGATGTTAAAGCACATCCTGATGTCGTCGAAAAATGTGTTGAAGTTGTTAACTTGTCGGAGAAATTGAATGAGAAGGTTAAAACATTATCAGGGGGAATGATTAGACGATTGGGGATTGCCCAAACGTTACTTAACGATCCAAAAGTGATTGCTTTGGACGAACCGACGGCTGGTTTAGATATTGAGGAGCGGTTACGTTTTAAAAATATCATCACTGAAATCAGTAAAGGTAAAGTCATTATTATTTCAACGCATATTGCATCTGATATCGAAGCACTTTGTGATGAAGTGTTGGTGATGAAAGATAAGCACATTTCTTTTTCTGGAAGTTGTGAAGCGATTCGTCAGCAGGCAAAACAGAAAACTTATGTTCTTCCGGCAGAGCTTTTGCAGTCGATCAAAGGAGCGTATCACATCCAAAATAAATTTGAAAAAGAAGGTCAGCTATTAGTTAAAATTTTGATGAAAAATGCAGTAGATGTGACGCACTTAGAACAGGTTGAGCCTACAATTGAGGATGGTTATATATGCTTACTAAAAGACATTTAAATCCCTATTTTATGCGACTCTTTTATTACATGAAAAACATCGGTGGGGCCTTCTTTGTTTCCTTCTTTGTTTTCATGGGTCTCATTCCGATTTTAAACTATTTGGAGTACACGATAACCGGCGTTAGTCTGGCATTATACTTTAATATTAGTCAACATGCGCAACAGCTCATGCCATTTTTTTCCGTTTGGCATGTGTTGTTTGTCTTACGTGAATCCGTTGAAGCGGAAGGATATGAATGGTTTTATATGAAGCAGCAAGGCATCAAGTTGTCTGATGTTTTAGGTATTCTTTCGATCAACTTTATGTTGATAACAGGTTTATTTATTTTTTATAACCATCTCTTTGATAGCGCCGTATTTTATACTAGTAGTGGATCGATTCACATTAATATGTGGTGGGAGTATGTTCGTATTTTAAGTATTTGCTTTTTATTCTTAGGTATCACTTATGGTGTAACGAACCTATTCAAGTCCATTACTCCAACGATCCTTCTTTTGTTGATCTATACCGTAGCTTCTATGGTCTTTTATGCGGACTTTCCCTTGTTTTTCTTTAAATATGAGGTGATATCCTGGGAGCTACTACTTGATCACTATTTGGTTTTAGTTTTAGCAGGTGGTGCTTTTTTCTTCGTTGGATGGCGTGCAAGTAAAAAATATTATTGACGTGGTGCTAGTGAAGTATCAGGATTTTGGGGGGAAGTTTGAATTTCCCCAAAAAGGTTGAAAATTACTACTTTGGGGGAAAATAAGGCTGTTTTATCGCCAAATTCCCCCAAACTACCTTTAAAGCAGTAATTTAGGGAAATAATAAGCTAAAAACAAGGGAAAATTCCCCCAAATGCCTCTAAAAAGGTACTTTGGGGGAATTTAGTCTCTAAAAGTTTAGCCCATTGAAATTTTGTCTAAAATTGACTATAATAGTGGTACTTTAAGCTTTGCTTAATTAGTATCACTTAATGCCACTCATGGAGAAACTAGGGAATGTTAATGACCTTAGTTGAACATGATAGGTATAATAGTAGGATCTCAAACTGTAAGTTTGATCTGATCCTACTCAATGCCACTCATAGAGAAACTAGGGAATCTTAATGACCTTAGTTGAACATGACAGGTATAATTAAGGAAGAGAAAAAGGAGCGATCATCGTGAGCAGACATGCAGAACATCAATATTTAGACTTAATTAAGCATATTTTAGAAAATGGGGAACAGAAAGGTGATCGCACAGGGACCGGAACGACCAGCGTTTTTGGTCATCAAATCCGTTTTGATTTAGCGAAGGAGTTTCCACTACTTACCACAAAGAAGGTTCATTGGAAGTCGGTTGTTCACGAGCTGTTATGGTTTGTTGCTGGCGATACCAATGTTAAGTACTTGCAAGACAATGGCGTGCGCATTTGGAACGAATGGGCAGACGAAGAGGGGAATTTAGGCCCGGTATACGGACACCAATGGCGCAGTTGGGAAACCGTAGATGGACGCGTGATTGATCAATTTTCCGATGTGATTGAGCAAATTAAAACGAATCCCAATTCAAGACGACTTTTAGTTAACGCCTGGAACGTAGGTGACTTAGATAAGATGGCTTTGCCACCGTGTCACATGATGTTCCAATTTTATGTGAGCAATGGCAAACTATCGTGCCAACTGTACCAACGTTCAGCAGACGTGTTTTTAGGGGTGCCGTTTAACATTGCTTCTTATTCGTTGTTGACCCTAATGATCGCTCACGTCTGTGGATTAGAACCAGGAGAGTTTGTTCATACTTTTGGCGATGCCCACATTTACGAAGACCACATGACACAAGTCAACGAGCAAATCGCACGCGAGCCAAAGCCGTTTCCGAAGCTAGCGATTAACCGTCAAGTGGATTCCGTGTTTGACTTTACATTCGAAGATTTCGATTTGATTGACTACGATCCACACCCGCTCATCAAAGGAAAAGTGAGTGTTTAAGGGTTAATAAATAGTTTACACAGATCGATTATACTAATAATAAGGTGATGTATTTATGATTTCAATGATCGTTGCATACGATGAAAATCGGTTGATTGGTGCCGAAAACAAGTTGCCATGGCATTTCAAGGAAGATTTGCAATATTTTAAAAAAGTGACCACTGGTCATGATATTTTTATGGGTCGTTTGACCTTTGAATCGATTTTGTCTTACGGCAAGCAGCCCTTACCAAATCGCCATCACTACGTAGCAACTAGAACGCAAGTTTATGATTTTGATGCGGTGACCACAGTGGATGACATTGATGCCTTTGTCAATCACTACCCGAAAGAAAAAGAGCTCTTTGTTATCGGTGGTGCTAATATCTATAAGCAACTCTTGCCCGTAGCAGATCGTTTATACGTAACCCATGTGAAGCATGCCTACGAAGGAGATGCTTGGTTTCCAGCGGTCGATCTTAAAGTGTGGGAAGCAACTAAAATTGACGAAACAGACGACTTGTGTTTTATGAGATACGAAAGGAAGTAGGATTAGTAATGGCTCAACTTTTAATATTTGGTGTAGTTGCATTAGCACTGGCGTTGGCTTTTGTCCTGATTAATTTAACGGCTCAAATCTTCGTTTTTTTAGGCGCCATCATTGGAATACTTGCCATTGCTTTTGTCCTCATTGTTGTTGGGCTAAATTTTGGCTTTGTGATACTTGAGGGTGAAAAGTATACGGAGGTTGATCGTTGGAATTTTGCCAGTTGGATGTTCAGTTGGACAACTCCCGTGTTTACCTTTTCACGTACAGAAATCGAAGGCTTGGAAAAGCTAGACGTTGAACGAGTAAAAACAGGTGTGATTTATCCAAATCACCAGAGCATTTGTGATGTATTTTCCCTCGGTAAGACCATCAAACGCAGACACGTTTATGTGGCCAAAAAAGAAGTTGGTGAGGTTTTTCTCCTCAGACGTGCCATGCAAGCCACTCGATGCGTTTTGTTAGATCGTGGGGATCCACGTGCTGCGGTGAAGAGCATCAATGAGATGGTTAAAGTTGTTAGAGAGGGAATTTTGATGGTTATTTTCCCAGAAGGAACCCGTGAAATCAAAGCACCAATGGGGACGTTCAAAGCAGGGAGTTTTAAAGTAGCTCTCAAAGCGAAAGCAGATATTATTCCCATGACCATTTTTAATAGTTACGAAGTGGCAAAACGTTGGCCACTTCCAACGACCATTAAAGTAAAGGTCCACGATCCAATTCCTTATGAAGCGTATAAAGATATGGGGACTCATGAAATTGCTCATATGGTTGAAGGCATTGTAAAAAAAGAACTCGTTTAAAAAGCTGAGCGTGACTCAGCTTTTAAGCTTTATCCTATGAGGTGGTCAATCATGTTAAACATATTACTCGTCGAAGACGATCCAAACATTAGCAAGTTAATGCAGACGGTTTTAGATCGGGCAGGCTACAAGCCCCATCCGGCGATATCGGCTGAAGAGGGGTTAGACATTTTAGATAAAATAACCGTTGACCTCATCGTTTTAGATGCAATGCTCCCTGAAATGGATGGCTTCGAGTTTGCAAAAACGTTGCGAGAACACAACATGGATGTTCCCATTTTAATGGTGACTGCTCTAGGTGAAATGTCAGACATGACCAAAGGCTTTACCGAAGGAGCAGACGACTACATGACCAAGCCTGTGAACGAAGAAGAATTTCTTCTACGCATCAAAGCCCTCTTAAGGCGTGCTAAAATATCGACGGAACATGTGCTTACCGTTGGGTCGACCACCCTTAATTACAATGAGTTTTCTGTGGATTGGGAAGGGAGTAAAATAACACTCCCTAAAAAGGAATTTTTACTTTTGTTCAAGCTGATTTCTTATCCTGACCAAATCTTTACACGTCGTCAATTGATCGATGACATTTGGAGCTTAGAGAGCGATACCGATGAAAGGTCGGTTGACGTTCATGTGAACCGGATTCGTGATCGCATCAAAGAAAACAAGGATTTTGATTTATTAACGGTTCGAGGTCTCGGTTATAAGGTGGTTATTAATTCGTGAGACGTTTTAGAGTTAGAACCCTCAAATTAAGGCTGATTATTTCCATTTTTGTGATCATTACATCGGTTTATGTTTTGGTTGCCATGATGGCATTCCTAGCTCATTATGCAGGCTTGTTCAAGCCAGATAATTTGTATTATATGGGGACGTGGAGTGTCCTGTTATTAGTGGTGACTTTCTTTTTTGCCAGTGTGGTGATTGGACTATTGGTTTTCTACCGTTTTAGTGAATTGTTTTTAGATCCGATGAAAGAATTGGCGGTGGCATTAAAGGAAGTTGAAAAGGGAAATTATAACGTAGAAGTAAGCACGAACGTTCAAAATCGAGAGCTGCGGTCGGCGATGAAGCAGTTTAACCGTATGGCGAAAGAAATTTCCAGCGTAGAGATGTTAAAAAAAGATTTTATTAGTTATTTTTCTCATGAATTTAAAACACCGATCACCTCCATCCATGGGTTTTCAAAGCAAATGAAAGACCATCAGTTGGATCCAGAGAAACAAATCGAGTATGCGGATATTATTTATACGGAATCGGAGCGTTTAATTAACATGTCAAGCAACGTTTTGATGTTAACGAAACTTGAGCATCAAACGAAGCTAGTAGACAAAAATACTTTCCAAGTGGACGAACAAATTAGAAGATCGTTACTTGTTCTTGAGAAAAAGTGGACCGCCAAAGATTTAGAGCTGGACCTTGATTTAGATGAGGTGAGCGTTCATAGTAGTGAAGAGCTGATGGCGCAAATTTGGTTGAACGTCATTGGGAATGCCATTCATTATAGCAACGATGGCGGTATCATTTCCATTACTGCTAAATACGATGGGGATTTTGTCAAGGTGCGCATTTGCGATTCAGGCATGGGGATGCCCGATAAGGTGCGCGAGCGTATTTTTGAGAAATTTTATCGGGGGGAAGGGGTTGCAGCAAAAAATGGGAATGGATTAGGGATGGCCATTGTTAAGCGTATTATTGACTTGTGCGAGGGTAAAATAATTATTAAAAGCCAGAAAGGGAAGGGGACAACTGTGGTTGTGTACTTGCCGAGATAAGGAGTGTCAAAAATGAAGAAAAGTTTGAAGTTTTTACTATTGGTGGTTTTAATGTTTGGTTTAGTGGCTTGTGCCAATGAAGAGCAGGAAGAGGCAAACGAAACGGAACCAACGGAACAGACGGAAGCAGAAGTAACAGAGCCAGTGGTGTCTAACTGGATTAATGTGAACGATCTTGCAGTTAACGTGGACAATCCTCAGGTTGAAATTTACATGGAAGGCCACGGTACCATTACGGTGGAGCTGTTTCCAGAGTATGCCCCAATCACAGTGGAGCATTTCTTAAATCTGGTGGAAGATAGCTTCTACGATGGGTTAACCTTGCACCGAATCATTTCTGGATTTATGATGCAAGGAGGATGCCCTTACGGTCAGGGGATCGGTGGTAGCGGTCAGACCATCGTCGGTGAATTTGTTAACAATGGCATTGACAACCCAATTATGCATACGCCAGGGGTGCTATCGATGGCTCGTGCACAGGATATGAACGGTGCTAGCTCGCAATTTTTCATTATGCATGGTAATGCCTCTCATTTAGATGGCGTTCACGCCGCTTTCGGACGTGTGACTGAGGGGATGGACGTGGTAGAGGCCATTATCGCAAGTGTGACACCCATTGATAACAACGGTAGCCTTGCACCAGAAGATCATCCCGTGATTGGTCATATGCGTGTAGTGGAATAAAAAAGAAAGAGCCATGGGCTCTTTTTAACTAACGTTTTGCTTTGGTTGGTTAAGTTGCATGATTTGATTGATCACGACATCAAGTTCTTGGCTCTTTTTCACCGTTTGAGGGTGTGTCAAGCCAAGGCGTTCCGCTCGTTGCTTCAATTGCTGAAGCAGTTGTTCTTTTTGCTTGTAAAGGTGTGTCATTTGGAAAACTCCTGTTTTAATAAATTCCCCCCCAAGACTCCCACAAGTTAACAGTATAAGACAGAATTTTACGAAAAGAAAGTAAAATCGTCTGACAAAATTCGACATAAGGTCTAAATGTGAGGTGTTATCATGAAAGGGATTGGCGTTGACATCGTTGAATTTCAACGGATAAGAGAGATTAAATATCCTGCGAAATTTGTCGATAAGATTTTAAGTGAAAAAGAAAAGGCAGTCTATGTGACCTTTGCAAACGCCAAACGTCAGCTGGAATACTTGGCTGGACGCTTTGCCATGAAAGAAGCCATTTATAAAGCCATTCCTGTGGTAGATGAAAAATGGCGTTTCATAGACTTCTCCATTTTAAACGATTCGTCTGGCGCCCTTTATTTAGATGAACCGTCTGAAGTTAAGACGATGCTGACCCTGAGTCATTCGGAAAACTATGTGGTAGCAATAGCGGTGTGTTTATAGAGAGGGGCTATTTTGCTTGGCAACTTCTTTTGAGGTTTATCTAGTTAAAACGATCGTAGAAACATTAAAATCTATCAAATAACGATGATTTTTTGACTAACTATTCCCCAAAATCATCGTTGGAATAGAGAAATACGTGAACCAACGATGATTCACCTTCAAAAATGGTTTAAAATCATCGTTGGAGTATAAAAAAACACGATTCAACGATTAATCGCTCTTTCAGTGCAGTTATATCGGGGAATCGAGAGATTAAGAATGGAACTCGTTTATAGAGGCACAACGGCATTGTATTGATGGTAGGAATCGGATATAATATAGGGGTTATAATAGGAGGATTTAGTTAATGAATGAAACCGTAGAAAAAATTGTAGAAGTACTTGAAAAGTTAAGACCGTATTTGCAACGTGACGGTGGTGACTTAGAGTTTGTTCGTTTTGAAGAAGGGATTGTCTACGTCAGAATGTTAGGTGCTTGTGTGGGGTGTGCTTACATGGAACAAACCCTTTCAGGTGGCATTGAGGCTGCTTTACTTGAAGAAGTACCAGGAGTGATAGGGGTCGAAGCAGTCGAATAAGGACGTGAGGCTTAATGGGTAAATATGTATTTGGTGTAGACGTGGGTGGAACATCGATCAAATTTGGTTTATTTCAGGTGACTGGTGAGCTGGTTGAAAAGTTTTCCATTGATACCAATGCGAAAGAGGGGGGCCGTCATTTGTTACCAGATGTTTCCCAGGCCATTTTAAATAAATTAGTGGGACATGGGTTAACGTTGGATGACGTAAAAGGGGTGGGGGTTGGTGTTCCATCTCCCGTGACCGATGCGGGCGTGGCTTTAATTGGGCCGAACATCAATTGGAAGGAACCCGTTCCCGTAAAGGAAATCTTAATGAACTTGTTACAACTGCCTGTTTATGTGGCCAACGATGCCAATTTAGCTGCTCTTGGTGAATTGTGGCTCGGTGCAGCAAAGGGAAAGACAAGTGTGGTATTGTTGACCCTTGGTACGGGCGTTGGTGGGGGTATCGTCGTAGATGGAAAGATCGTTAATGGCGCAGGAGGTGCCGGTGGGGAGGTGGGCCATCTAGTGACGGTTACCAAGGATGGAGCACTTTGTGGTTGTGGGAAGTTTGGTTGTCTTGAAACGGTAGCTTCTGCTACAGGGATCATTCGGTTAGCGAAAGCGCAACTTTCCAACTTCAAGGGTGAGAGCGTTTTAAAACGTGTCGACCACATGCAAGCAAAAGATGTGTTTGACGGGGCCATAGCAGACGATGCATTTTGCCTGGAGTTGGTCAATCAAGTGGGGGATTATTTAGGGATGACTTGTGCGAATTTAGCGGTTACCATCAATCCAGAAGTGTTTATTTTAGGTGGTGGCGTCTCTCAAGCAGGCGATGTTTTATTAGATGCGGTCAGCACCCATTATGAGGCGTATGCTTTTTCCAGTGTCAAAGGGACGCCCTTTAATCTAGCCACTCTTGGAAACGATGCTGGCATGGTTGGTGGTGCTTATTTGGCCATGTGTGGGGAGTAAAAAATGATTTAAAATAGTTTATCAAAGAGGTGAGCAAGATGAAAGTATATCCACTACCAGTTGGAGGCTATCAAACGAACTGTTATATTTTATCGGTAGGCGAGCGTGCGGTGATTGTTGACCCAGGTGACGAGGGGAATAAGATTGTGACGTATTTAGAGACCAATGGCTTAAAGCCAGAAGCGATTTTAATTACCCATGGCCATTTTGATCACATTGGTGCCTTGGAAGAAATCCAGAAGAAATACGGTGTCCATGTCTACGTTCATAAAAACGAAGCGGCGTATTTAACCAATCCAGAGTTGAACTTGTCTTTCCGTCCAGGTCGATCAGGGATTAGCATCGAAGATTTACCTTTGAAGGTCATTGAGGAAGACGGTTCGATGGAATTGTTAGGTAAGGAAGTTCAAGCGCTCCATGTACCAGGACATAGTTTAGGTAGCGTGGTTTTCTATGTTCCTGAGGCTGGATTTGCTATGGTTGGTGACGTGTTGTTTAAGTCGTCCATTGGACGATCAGACTTCCCTAATGGAAATCACGAACAGCTGATCTCAGGAATTAAATCGAAGTTGATGACTTTACCAGAGGACACCATCGTTTATCCAGGTCATGGTGGGGCCACGTTGATTGGAACAGAAAAACGGAATAACCCGTTTCTTTAGAGGAGAAGCACGTCTACGTTTGTAGGCGTGTTTTGTTTGGGGAGCTCTTTGTGGGGAGGCTACAAGCCGAAAAGCCAAGTGTTCGGTTGTTTTTGCTCTTTACTTGGCCTTTAGAGAGGCAATTTTGTGTCTCGAAGCCAACTTGTTAGGTATATTCAGCTTTCACTTGGCTTTTAGGCTTACAAAATGGTTTAAAAAAGACAAGCAATCAGTACTTTCTACTCTTTACTTGGCCTTTGCTCACAAATGCTTGAGGAATAAATCTTCGATCAAATCAGCGAGTAGATGGAGGTACATCGCTAGGTTAAGAATCGTTTCGGGACGCTCTCGTAACTGAGCGATGTTAATTTTTGTCATATTCCTGGCATATACTTGTCGTAAAGGGGCTGGTAGGGTGTCCAGGTTGCGTTTGTTTTTGTTTAAGCAGTATTTTAAAATTCATGTGTTTTGTCTGTTAATGATCGTTACGTTTCGGCTTTTTATGAACGTGCGCGTTGGCTTTCTTTTGTGGTTGGTCATTGTGATATCGGCCTGCAATGTTTTAATTGGGCTAGCAACGAAGACGTATTTTTTAAGCAAGGACGTTTATACCATTGTAGCCGCTTCGGCCTGTTTTTCATTGTCTTTGATTTCCTGGCGGTTTTTATGGGTAGCTTTAGCCATTGATTTGAGAAACATGTCCCATTTTTTAATTGCTATGTTACTATTTGCTGGGGTGACCTTTGTGATCACAAAGTTACTTCCTCATCGAAAAAGGCGACCTCGGAAATCGGGACGGTTGATGCGTAAGTTACGGTATACGGGCTGGGCGTTATTGGTGTTTTTGTTTTTTTATCAAGTGGTGTTAAGTTATTTGTTACGTCCTAATTTCTTGACGGTACTTAGTTTATCGGTCTCTCATGTGAATTTATTAGTTATTATTTGGACGTATTTTGATCTTAAAAAGTTGCATCGTTTGCAAATTTAAGGTAAAATTGAAAAATAGATCGCAATCTCCTTTAAAAATGTGGCAGACTGCGATGATATAGAAATTTAATGGAGGCGAGAAACAGATGAAAAGTAAAACGTTAGTAATGATTCCAGGACCAACGCCAATTGTTGAGTCGATTAAATCAGAAATGGGACGTGAAGTTCAAGCATTTGGTGATCCACGTTTTGTTAAAGACTATAAGGAAGTGATCGATGACTTAGGTGAGTTATTTGGTTGCGACGGCAAGACATTTGTTGTAGCAGGAAGTGGAACGTGTGGGATGGAAATGGCCATTGCCAACACGACGAAAAAAGGCGACAACGTTCTTATTATTACGCATGGTTTCTTCGGAGATCGATTCATCGAGTTATGTGAGCGCAAAGGGTTAAACGTCGACGTTTTACAATCGGAGTGGGGTAAGACGGTTCCTTTAGCTGATATTGAAGCAAAGTTAGCCGAGAAAAACTACGCTGTTATGACCGTTAGTCACGTTGATACGTCAACGGGTGTTGCAGCGGATGTGGCTGGTATTGGTGAAATCACAAAGAAATTCCCGGAAACGCTGTTAATCGTTGATGGAATCTGTTCATCGGCCGCCCATTACGAGAATTTAACGGAAATGAACATTGACATCTTATTAACGGGAACGCAAAAGGCATTCGGTGTATCACCAGGTTTATTCATGCTTTGGGCCAATAAAAAAGCGATGGCAAGACGTGAGTCTTTAGGGATGATTCCTGAGTATTACGTTGACTTTGATAAGTGGGTACCGATCATGGACGACCCATCGAAGTATTTTGCGACGCCAGCGGTTCATTTGGTTTGGGCGTTAAAAGCATCGGTAGAGATTATCAAAGAAGAGGGGATGAAGGCGCGTGCTCAAAGGCACATTAAAAATGCACGTGCGGTTCAAAAAGCCCTTGAGGCGCTTGGATTTACATTGCTTGCAGATGAGTCTTGTCGTGCTGTAACGTTGTCGAATGCCATTTACCCAGAAGGCGTTGATGACATGGAATTCAGAAAGAACATGCTAGAAGACGGCGTTGTGGTTGCAGGTGGACTAGGTGCTTATGCTGGTAAAATGTTCCGCTTAGGACACATGGGTAACATTGAAACGGCTGATCTTGTCACTGCCATTTCTACCATTGAGCGTGCTCTTGATAAAGCTGGAAAGCTTGAAGCGTATGGTGTAGGGGTAGGAACTTTCTTAACGGAAGTTGCAAAAGGTTAAAAAGATAGTCATAACGAATGGAAAGACGATCATAGGTTGTAAGGAGCCGGATCGTCTTTTTTGTTGTTAAACATTCACTCATTTTGGGTATAAATTGGTCGACCGATTTTAATTTTTTTTAAAATGAAGAAAAGTGTCTTAAAATGTTGTCGTAAGCAAAAGTAATGTGATATAATGCGTTTTGTAAAGCGAAGTGCACACGTTTTGTTGTTCACAAAGTTTGTGCAAAAATAAGAGGAGGTTACAATATGATTAAAAGAAGTGAAGAGATCAACGAGCAGGTTCTAACGGAGTTTAGAGGCGGAATCGGTGACGTTTCCATGTTTCATTTTATGAATGAGCAGGAGGCAAGAGGGGCTGGAAGGCTGTTTGTAAAAACCGTTATCCCACCTGGAAATTCTATTGGAGAGCACACCCATGAAGGAGACATGGAAGCTTATTACATTTTAAAAGGGAAAGCTTTGGTTATAGATAACGGAGAAGAAGTGACTCTTGAACCAGGGGATTGTAACATTTGTCCAGATGGTCAGTCCCATGGCATCAAAAATATCGGTGAGGACGATTTGGAATACATTGCGATTATTTTGTATACCGAGCAAAAAGAAGTGTAGATAGAAAGTTTTGTTTTAAAGCTTTGAGTAAGAAGGAGAGTAGTCATACATGGAAGCAAATTTTATGTCATTGGTTGTTATGCTTATCAGTCTTATCGTTTTAATTGTTTCGATTACAAAGTTTAAAGTCCATCCATTATTTGCACTTATTGTAGTTGCCATCGTTTCAGGTTTTGCCTTTGGCATTGACATTGAGGAAGTTATTCCGATTGTTATGCGTGGATTTGGTAATACGATTGGTAACATTGGTATTGTTATCATCCTTGGTTATACCATCGGTGTTTTCTTAGAAGAAACGGGAGGAGCCCTTGTATTGGCCAACTCGATTCTTAGGATTGTTGGAAAATCACGCTCACCCCTTGCCATGGCGTTATCTGGTTATTTGGTTTCCATTCCAGTATTTAGTGATTCAGCCATCGTTTTACTTAACCCGGTTGCCAGATCTTTATCTGCCCGTTCTGGTGTTCCACTTGTTGCCCTTGTCGGATCCCTTAATGCGGGAATCATGGCAACTCACACCATTGTTCCACCAACACCTGGTCCTTTGGTTGCCGCAGGAACCCTCGGTGCAGACCTTGGGATGCTCTTTGCTTTAGGGTTGATTCCATGTTTGGCTTATGCCTTAGCAGGAATGTGGTGGAGTAGTAGCAAGTTTGTCGCTGGTAAGTACCCTGAACCAGCTCAAGTAGAAGGATTAGACGAGGTGATGGGCGATGACTTTACCATTAAGTCAGATCGCAAGCTACCGAGTACAGCTATGACCTTTGCTTGTATTCTAGTTCCAGTTATTCTCATTTGTTTGAATTCATTTGGCCGTATGTTAATGGCAGAAGATACTGCTATTCTACCGTTTCTTGGTATCATCGGTCACCCGATCGTTGCCCTTGGGATGGGGGTTGTCATTTGTTTCTTCCTCGATACAAGCTATTTGAACAAAGAAAAGATCGCCGCTTTCTTTGGAAAGGCCGTCGATGGTTCTGGTTTCATCGTGTTAGCAACCGGTGCAGCAGGTTCTTATGGACTGATTCTTAGAGAGTCGGGCGTTGGTGAGTACCTTGGCAACTTGATTGCGGCTACTCCACTTCCAGCCATCTTTGTTCCGTTCTTAGTGGCGTGCCTCCTCGTTATTTCCAATGGATCTGCAACGGTAACCTTAGCAACTGGTTCAGCCATTATTTTACCGTTGATGTCTTATTTAGGCCTTCATCCTGTTATTGCCTGTTTAGCTCTTTCAGCAGGTGCCTCGTTCGCTTATCATACTAACGCCAGCCATTATTGGGTGGTTGTCAAGGCGAATAATTTTACAGAGAAAATGGGGTTTGGCGTGGTAACAGGAGGGACCGCTGTTGGATCGGTTGCCGCCTTCTTGGTCGTTTGGGTCATGTCCATCTTTATTACTGTGTAGCCTTTCTTTTAAGGAGATTAAATGGTTTGCCGTGGTCAATTTGTTTTGACCACGGTTTTTAAATAGTCTTTAGTAATCCACCCGCTATGCGGGTGAGACATAAAGAGCTTCTAGCGTTAGTAAGAAAAAAACATCTCCCTTTGATATACTGTAAAGTGGCTACCAACCAAATTACAAATCAAAG
>Ga0123352_10011791_pt1 | contig 13795 bp, 5 predicted proteins | sample TergutLab28metaG_FD_89700 | JGI IMG/M metagenome (GOLD analysis project Ga0123352, IMG submission 89700) | Labiotermes labralis P1 segment gut microbial communities from Petit-Saut dam, French Guiana - Lab288 P1 | ecosystem: Host-associated > Arthropoda: Insects > Digestive system > Gut ...
AACAAATAATTACCATAAACTGTAATCAAATATAAATTTCTGACACGCACACACACACACACGCACACACGCACACGCACACACATCACACACACACACACACACACACACACACGGGTTTATCTAGAACTTAGCGTATATGTAACTGTGGGTACGTATGTGTTGCAGTTATGTATAAGTATCTGTTTGTATGTGACTCTTTGTGGCAGTGTTCATGTACATGTTTGTGTTATCACAGCAAGCAATATGCCTACATCATATTGTATGATATTTGAACCAAAACTGTAACTTCGTAGTGTGGACAGTCTGACTTAATGATTTAATAATATTTATTTTCTTTACGTAAGACAAACATCCTGTTTGCCATTCCACCAACCTATATGCTGTTTAACGATGCCCATATTAAAATTTCTTTGAACTTGATGTTTGTGAGACCGTGCATCAGTAGAACAACGATGTAAGCAACCAACAAGATGTAATAAATTCCGTTTATTGATCTTTTTAAATCAGCTCTACATGTTTCGGGCCACAAACTCGCCCATCCTCAGGAGCACGTTTTGACTGTATATACAGCTTTTGGTACAATGTACCGATATTGCTGCCGATCGTTCGGCAAAGGTACTACAAAAAGCTCTATATACAGTCAAAAAGTGCTCCTGAGGATGGGCGAGTTTGTCGTCCGAAACATGTAGAGCTGATTTAAAAAGATCTATAAACGGAATTTGTTGTATCTTGTTGGTTGCTTACATCGTCGTTAAAATTTCTTTTATGGAGAGGTTAAAGAGATTTTCATAATGTACTTTAGAAGCAAGTAAAATCCTATCCGCCTTCACATTCTAGATAATCACAACTATTTTTTCTTTTAAATTGCGACAATTTAAACCTGCAGCAAGAGCTTCTTAGAAGACCTGGTCACCTGAACTTGCACCACAGCATTAAAGTGGACTGAATTAGATGTAGAACTGAAGATACAGTGTAACAGTTGGAAGTAAAATGCCACAGTCTTGTAACACATTTTTAACAATATTCTCTATACTGACCTTATTCAAATACGGATCATACGCTGCCATATATTAGCCCTTTATGAATTATTTTGGTGTAAACAGGGACGGTTGTATTATCTCCGCTTTAGCAAACACAGGAGTCACGTTTGTGGATATGTATTTGCAAAACATAGAAGCACAGAAATACACACACATACATTGAGAGAACATACTTGTAATGTATATAAGTACGAATAAAAGAAGCATGATCATATTGAGGGAAGTATATTGAAATTGTAGGGCTCTCGTCCGTTACATGACATTTACATGCTGTAAACTCAGATTGCGGAAGACTGTCAAGCATCTCGTTTTGGCAACAAACTGAATTTCATATTTGCATCCGAAAACGTACAGTCGAAGAAGAGTCTTCATATAATCTGGGGCTATGGTTGTAGTCGATGTGCGCGGTGATGAAAGTTCTCCCCAGTCATTGCACATCATCACGGTCACTGATTCGTGTCTGACTGCCCTCTGTAAATGCGGTAAAATTGACGTGTGCACTTTGAAGTCATGTGTCTTTCGCATATGATTAACCTTTAGACGCCTAACGTCAACTATATTTGATGTACCGCACCGCTAACCTCCAAAGTTGCATTTTATGTATTTATTCAACAGTTATAAGTACCGAATAATTTAAACATGATATATACTGTCCGTTTTTTTCTCTTCAAAATGCAGTTTGTTTCATAATTCGAACGTATTTGGTTCCTGTATTATTCACATTTTATATACAGAGTGTGCTAAAATTAAAAAAAAAAATAATTCCGGCGCCAAAAGGTTAACGATTTAGGATGCAGGTGTGTTGAGTTCAGGGATGAGATATTGTGGATTAACTTCGGTTTAGGTGAAAACGTCCACTGCTGGGGTACTGAAGCACCGAAGCTGACATCGAAATAAGGCCCGAAGATCGACACCAACAGCGTATTGTGAGAGGAAGGTTGTGGAAGGCTGAGCACGTTCAGGGATTACTGCAGGCGTGATGTTGAAGCGACAGTGAAATAAACCCATGACGAGACAGAATCGCCATCCGGGGGGTGGGGGGAATGTAGAGGTTCTTCTTGAGTTACCTTCCCTCCTTCAGTCTGAAGTTAGGGAATTGCTAACACTGGATAAAGTACAGTACAGTCACATTTTGCATTCCGTGTGCATCAAGTATCGATTTTTTCTTTTCTTTTCTTCTCCACTCGATATCTCGCACGAATGTCACGTCGGACAATAAAATCGGCTACGGGTGCATGGAGAGGAAAGCCTATTGCCTGTTATTCCACACTATCGATCACTTTACTTCGATATCTCTTTTCCTACTCTTTCGTTTCTACGCTTCAGTATCCTGTCCTTCATGTTTTGCCATCTCTAAATGTTGTATCACTCCTTTCTTTAGTGTTTCATATCTTTGCCAGTTGTTTTAAGAGTTTTATACTCAAACTGACATCAGAAACCATAGCCTGGACCAAGTGTGCTCCATATGTCAACTGTAAGGCTAGACAAAGTTTCAGAAAGGCAAGAATTCTCTAATGGCAATGTCTTTCTTGTGATGTGGCACGTATTTTATGTTATGCTATTTAGAATTTTAGTACCGCTGTTACGTAAGAAGTGCTGCATAATTTACGGGCTCCTTTCATCCGTTTCATTCCTTATGTGCAGGCATAATGTGAATTTTCCATAAAAGTAGCTTTCAAAGCCTTTTTTTTCCGAGAAAAAGCGCAAGGATGTGGTGTTTAGTAACGGAGATAGCTAGCGGGAAGGTAACGAATAATATTCCCAACTGGCTGATTTCATCTCCAAGGTAATTTATGTCATCATCCGATTTTCGTAAGGAGTAGCCACCCATTTACTAGTTATTTTCGAAAATTATTAATAAATAATTTTTCCGTATATGAATTCTTCAAAAGAAATTAATGTGCAGTCTTGTATCAAGGCATAGGCCCCCATTTAAAATATTGTCTTCTGCTAGGTAATGTTGTGTACTCTGATAACAATTTTCCAGCTTTTTGGAGAAACTGCTGCCTCCATATTTACTTTTCTTTACTGGATGTAGAGGCAGTAAGAACGCCACATACCAGGAAACGTGTTCGCCATAGTGAAAACAGTGATAACCTAAATCCTTAAAAGACACGTACTGATTATGTTTACGTTCTTTCCAATGCTTTTTCTTCCTCGACGATGTGTTTTCGTAAAGTCGGTGGGTGTTAGTAACATCTGACTTTATTAAAGAAATTTTTTCTTCATTCTTACATTCAAGATATTATCTGTAGTTCCACAGTAGTCTTTGACACGATGAAACGTTATGCAGCGCAAGAGATTAACATTTCCTTTGTGCAGCAGTAGGTTTCATATATTTCTAAAACACGCAAGTTTTGCAAGATGGCTTGCTTATGGGAAGATTTACACCGACAACGTACAATGATTATAGTGCATATACTAATTCTTTCGAAATATCTGGCTGGGCGACAAAATTGTTTGAAAGATAGACATTTAAATCTGCAGTGATTTTTCCCCCGTTTCGCAAAAGCCCCTAGTATGGCACGGCCTCCTCATTATCGGGGCTTCACGATCACACTCGGGCACACCACACTTGGTAGAACTCCTCTGGATGAGTGATCGGCCGGTCGCATAGACCTCTACCGTATAACACACAACGATCACATGAGACAGACATCCATGACCCCGGCGGTATTCGAACCCACAATCACAGCAATCGAGCTGTTGCAGACCCACGCCTTATACCGCGCGGCCTTTGGGATCGGCTTACAGTGATGCAATCACCGTAAATTTGAGTTGAAATATTAAAGAATTCCAATTAAACAAGATTGTAGGTGATAGTAGGCCTCTAGAAATATTAAATATTCCATTTTTCTCTTACGCCCCTAGCTGAATATAAAATATTGTCTTTTGGGTTTGCACATACCATATAATTGACGTAAATGGTCCTCGACGGAGGCTTGGACAGAAACAAAGGAGGCACATTATGCCTACGAGAAAGCAATTTGGCTTTCTTTCAAACTTGCCTTCAGTTTGTCTCTTCATCACTTTGTTCTCTCGCAACAGGCGGCAACACCAGTTGGTTTTTGAACAAATGACTCTCTGCTGCGACCTCATTCGCGAAAAATGATGACACTCAACTTTGTCCTTATGTGCGTCGCCTGGCGACACAAACTGATGTTCCCTCTTTGTTTTGTACCTATACTGCCGAGATAGATGTCGACATGTGAACAGCCTGGGGTCCATAGTGCTTGGTTCTTAGGCCGTGAAGCAGTTTTTTTTTAAATGTGTAGATTATGTACTTTATAAGAACATAGAAGACGAAAATGAAGAGTGAATTATAGATATAAAATGAAGAGTGAATATGTAAGGACTGGTAAGGTTAGGTTCTGTACAGTTTCAGTACTGTGCCGGTATTACCCTACAGTGACTGAATAAAATTACGACAGACCTCAACCATAATAAGAGGTGATTTACAAGAAATTCGGATCTCAGAACTCCTGGGTGTAACCTACCAGCCCGATCAGTCACTGATGAATCTAATCATATTAATGTCAAGGAACTGAGGGAGTGTTTCCTTCAGTTTGCTCCACCTGAATACTAATGGAAGTTCGGCATATTAGATAGTTATGTCTGTTGATCGTTTTATTTCATCTACATTTTGTGTTAGCCGGTCCCAGTGGCCGCGCGGTCTAACGAATAGGTCTGTGGCCGCTCGCCTGCTGAGATTGTGGGTTCGAATCCCACCGGGGGCATGGATGTTTTTCTGCTGTAAATGTTATGTGTGTTGTCAGGTAGAGGTCTATGCGACGAGCTGATCGCTCGCCCATAGGAGTCCTACCGACTGTGCTGCGTCCTTGTGTGTGATCTAGAAACATCGTGAATGTGGAAGCCATGGCCCACTGGGGGGCTGTCGCGCCAAAAACAAACAAACAAATAAATATTTTGTGTAATTCAGTGCTGGAAAATGTTCGTTTCCCATTCATGTACTTAAAATATAGTATATTTCAGATGCTAAATGGAGAATAAAATCCAACTAGATGCCACTTGTTACTAAATTGTGTTTATGTTAGGCTCAACATGTTTCGCGTATCATTATGCCATCATCAGGAGCTCATGACGATAGCGTTGGTTACCACATAGGCCCCTGGTTCTGGTGTTGCTACTGGTTGGAGGGTTAAGTGCAGGCAGGATGGTTGAGTGTCCGGACCGAAGGCTGTAACAGCCTTCGGTCCGGACACTCCATCCTCCCTCCAACCAGCAGCAACTCGAGAACCAGACGGCCTATGTGGTAACCAACGCTATCGTTGTGAGTTCCTGATGAGGGGCATAATGGTGCCCGAAACATGTTGAGCCTAACATAAGCATAATAAAGTAATAAGTGGCATGTAGTTGGATTTTATTCTTCAGTTATCAAGATGATGCACTGTCCAATACACATCAAATTTGAAATTCTATTTAACAATACTGCTAAAGTCAGCAGATTATATTAGACTGTACAATCTATTTCACTTAAACTTGTCATCTTGCATCCTTCATCACTCAGTAATCATGCTAGAGTAGCGATGAGTAAGAACAGTCATTCAACTGCGGACCAAGAATCTATACGGAGACCCCTTAGAATTTGACATAAATTAATTCATTGCATTTTTCTGATCAATGATTAGCGATGTTTGGCAGGAACAATAGAATTGCATGACATACAAACGTTATTACAGTTAGAATAAGTGGAATATGTTAGAAACGAGTATGTGGAAAACGTGATGTTAGAGCTGGAATTTTATATGGACATAGAACAATTCATCATTGCTATTTATTTTTAGCTTTTCTTATAAAATATTCGATTCCAAAAGCGTATAAGTCAAAATGTTTGCTCTTTTATTCTTATTGATTCTTCGGAGACAAGCGCTACTTCCTGACTCAGAGTAACTTAGGCTGCACAAGAAGGATGGACATTGCTTTATATTGTGTTTGTACAGTGCTAAAGTATAGTATCAGATATTTCTTCCAAAGACAAATAAGTGAAGATGTATAGAAAATATACGTTGTCCTGTGTAAATAGATTTACGGTGCGTTTATCCACAGAGGTTCCCAAGAAAAGCACAAACGACCACGCTATCGGCACGTAATTTCTGAAGTTTTGGACTTCCTGTATGTCGGTTATAAAAAGGTTTTACAATTTCATTCTAACATAAGAACGGTTGTCTCTTCTGGAAAAAAGACATTTCTGTTGGTGTTTCAAAAGGCACTCAAACCTGAAGAAAGGAACTCTTAATCCATATAAAATTTATAAACCGATATGTGATGAGGGTGTTGATTTTTTTCTGTTGCTTGTTGCCAGAATTCTACAAATTATTTTGATAGTCTGAATTTTTAAAATGATACGTTTCCGAGATTCTTCGCACAGTACTATCTGAAGCTTTGCTCAGCACATATTCCCTGTCGCTGTAGAAGTAAGGAAATTGCTGTTTATGGAAAGCTTGAGGTTCTCATAGCAGCGTTGATGAAAAATAGTACAGAATTAAATCGGACAAAAATGGACGTAAGGGCAAGCGGTATACCTGATCGGATAACAACTAACTCCATGGAACAGGGGGAATGAGGTTGGTTGGGGTACTGCGCTACAAGCCGGGTTCGATTCCCGGTATTGTCATTGGAATTGTTTATTGACTTAATCCTTCCTGCGGCACCATGACCCAGGAATCGACTCAGCCTTTTAACATAAATGAGCACCGGGAGTATTTCATGGCGGGGGCGGAGGCGGCAGGTGGGAGGGTTGACAATCTCACCACCATCATGAGCCGATTGTCTTGAAATTTGGGAGCTTCAGCCTTCTGGAACCGTCAGGTCCTGTCCAGGCCTGTACAGGGATTGCTTGATGTTTTTACCATGGAGCAGAGTCGTTCTTGAAAAGCTAATAATTCTCTGTTCGTCAAGAAATTACCCGCATTTTTGTATGTTCTTCGCCGCGTTCACAAGAGCAGCCATTTTTTAGCAGTAACAATAAAGCATAAATATGGGCAGGAAGTAAACTTTCATTTCTAAAGTTGAAGAATTGATGAATGTGAACAAAACCGGTTAGCAGTTTAAATACCGACATTTATGTAAATTATGAACAAATATCCGCTTCCTACCTCACCGCGAACACAGTCTGTGTCCATTATAAAACAAGTAAAAAAAGGTACAGCAGTCCCGTTACAGGCGTGGAGTGGCCCAGAGGGTTCCAGGAAATATAGGTTCCCAGATTACATGACAACGGCACAGGATGGTGGTAAGGTTGTCAGCCCTCCGCACCGGCCGCCTTTACCCCCAGAAAATGCTTCTGATACTCATTTCTGTTAGAGGCTTAGTCGACCCCAGGGCCAGAGTGGGATCGAAAGAATTATGTCAATGAAAAATTCCAATGACACCATCTGGAATTGAACCAGCGACCTTCCGATTTGTAGCGCAGAACCTGAACCACTGTACCACCGCGGTCACCATAAAAAACAAGTAGGTTAATTTTTTTCAGAAGAACAGTAGGTGTACGTGATAATCAAATAGAACACAAAAAGGAACCCTGCTAATAACTTGTAAAGTTCCGGATTGTTACAGCAGACGTAGGGCTTCAGATATTTAATGCTCATCACTGGAATGGACAGCGACAGTCCCCAACAAGACAGGCAATATATATATATAAATTAACAATGAGGCGGCTTCGCATAACCATTGTTTCCGTGGTTGAGTAATACAAATTACATATTCTGAGTGTGGCTATATATTTGCCTTAGTTATCCGGCATGCAGATTGCATGAGCCATGTTAGGTTGTCATCTGTGGCCTCTCACGGTTTACAAATTTTTTTTTCACATTTTATCATAAAGGGCATGATTTTCGAAAAAAAAATTTATTGAACATAAAATGTGCGTTTTGATTTTCTCTACCACTTTTGTTTGAAACATTTCTCATTCTAAGAAAAACTAAACGAGATATTATCACGAATATTCATAAGTCTTTATGTAAATTACTCGTTATTCTTGTCAGTTATTTTATTGAAATTTGAATTTTTTCGACAAATTTATGAAAATAGTGAAATATAATTTTTTTTTGTTACACCGTGCATGTTGTCGAGTTACCCAATTATTACACCAACCATTGCACATATATAAAATTTACACATTAAAATATTAAAAACGCTCCGACATGTTTCGGTCCTAAGGCCATCATCAGGGAGCTATATATTCCTTGCTAAAGTCACGCTAGAAATAGTCACAGATTAATTTCGTTGTATGAGTTGGGTGTTGTGGCAGCCTGCTGCCACAATACCCAACAGCGGAGTTGTTCCACGCGGACGGACAGACAGTCTTGACGAAGCTAATAGTCGCTTTTAACAATTTTGCGATCGCGCATAAGAACTTCCTCTGTGTTACAAAACGAAGGTGCGTGCCCCCGTAGATATAGGGAGACGAATGAAATGCGCCTGCAGGTACACAGAGAGACTAATAAGAGTATTCCTGCAGAGATACAGGGAGGGTAATAAGAAGTACGACTCAGAGATACGAGTGATTTAGCAAACATTTCCTACAGAGATAAAAAGAGTTTGACGAAATCATGTTTATGAAGTGACAAATTCTTAAACCTAATCCACGAAAAGCAGAAGAAGAAAAGGAATTAAACTATTCTTTACATGCAAATTGAAATTGAAATAAAAGTATTTAACTGCTTCTGAAACACATTGGAATTAGCGTTAAAAATTTTGCATCTGTTCTACAGAATGTGTTTGTTTCTTATAATTTCTGCAGTAAAGTACAGTTGTTTCTTTAACCAGCGTTTTTTTGTTTTTGACCCTGAATTCTTCCTGGATTATTCATGGCTTTGACCAACTATAACGTTTTGAACGATATCTTGTAGTTTTGTACTTGAACCGTATTGTTGAGTTATGTCTGTTTCAGAGTAATTTTATATTTCAACAATTCCGCATGTGTAACGTAAGTGCACTGGAACAGTAACTTCATCAACACGCAGCTGACGTGAATGTGCCAAAGTCTTAGCATGTGTTTATTGTAATTTTAGTACTTTATCAAATTTTGTGTAGGAATGAAAGACGTAGTATTGATATATGTCCAAGTAGCTACTCTTGTTAAACACAAATTAATGTGAAAAATAAATAAATAAATAAATAAGGTACGTGTAGTTGTTGGCCGATCCCGGTGGCCGTGCCGTCTAAGGTGTAGGTCTGCGTTCGCTGGATTGCTTGGATTGCGGGTTCGAAACCCGTTGAGTTCATGGACGTTCGTTTCTTGTGGTTGTTGTGCGTTGTGTAGGTAGCCGCCTCTGCCACCAGCTGATTACTCATTTAGAGCAGTCTTGCCGGTTGTGTGTGTGTGCGTGCGCGCGCTCCTAAATGTCTGTGGTGTAGAAAGAAATCTTAACAATAAGACGGCTTGGGCCTGATGTGGGCAGTTGTGTCAGAGAAGGAGGAGGAGGAGGATGAGGAGAAGAAGAAGAAGAAGAAGAAGAAGAAAAAGAAGGGGGAGGAGGAAGAGGAGGAGGAGGAGAAGAAGAAGGAGGAGGAGGAGGAGAAGAAGGAGGAGGAGGAGAAGAAGAAGGAGGAGAGGAGGAGGAGGAGGAGAAGAAGAAGAAGAAGAAGAAGGAGACGAAGAAGGAGGAGGAGGAGGAGGAGGCGTAGTATTTGAATAAAATACTCTGCAGGTACAAAAACGTGTTCACGGGTGGCCATCTGATTTCTAAGGGTTAGGAAGTGTTTTAATCACCATTAGCCATAAGGACATCGTAACGGAGACGTAGTGTGATTTCTGTGAATTGCGAACTGCACGTTTACGAATTATGTAGAAGAATTTTGTGCTCAAAGGTTTAGGAACTACGTAAGTATTGTGTTCGCTGCTGTAAATAAGAGACTTACCTTTGGATGCTGGTCACTACAGAAATATGAGGGACGTACGTAAGGATCGTGTTCACTGCCTGAACATCAGGGGACGTACTGAAGGGACTTGATCTCTATCGGAATGTAAGGAAGTAGACGAAGTGTCCTGATAATTAGAAGAATGTAAGGAACTCGAGAGGTCCTGATGTCTGTGAGCATAAGACACGTATCGAAGGGTCCTGATTTCTAGAGGAATCTAAATGAATTATGAAGAGGTCAGGAAGTCTATGTGAACTTAAGAGACGTATCGAAGGGTACTGATCTCTGCAGTAGGTCAGTGGACTTACCGTACAGACGAACTGTGCCATCCGCACGCCCCAGCGAGTTGGTAGACACACACGTGTATGTGCCCACGTCCCTTCGGTTGAACTGGTTGATTGTTAGCTTCAGGTGTACCTTGTATGACGTTCGATTCTCCACAATCGAATGTTTAGTCCTGGAAAAGAAACCCTCTTAGTATTAGACACAGATATGAGCAAGAACTGCCTTCTAAACGCGTTATTGACGAAAATATGTAGGGAAGGATAGAAGGATGGGTAGACGTGGAAGAAGACGTAAGAAGCTACCGTTTGATCTTACGGAAACGAGAGGACGCTGGAAATTGAAAGAGGAAACAACAGATTACGCGCTATGGAGAACTCGTTTTGGAAGGGGCTATGGACCTTTAGCAAGATAGAATACGGAGTGAATGAACGAATGAGTGAATGAATGAATTAACAAGACCTTACCACCTTATAGTAGGGAACTAGGGAACAAATTATTTGGAAGGAAGCAGTAGGCTTCCATTGGTGTGTGACAGTTTTTGTGTTCTGTCGGTAATATCAGTTTCATCCAATTTTTACTATCTGAGAGCTTTGTACTTATAATCACTCACTCACTCACTCACACACACACACACACACACACACACACACACGCGCGTAAGTTTTTACTGTGATTTTGTCGTGGATTTTGATTTGTGTTTGTTCAAAAAACTGAAATATGTAGCTAGGGAACCTGGACGATTTTTTAAACGTATCCAAGGTCCATGATGTTGGATTAAGCGGTAATACGTCAATATGTATTCCCATTTGTGTCGGAAGACAGGTTACTTTGACAGTTTTTAGGCGCGTTCGCAAAATTGCGGAAAGCGACAATTAGCTTCGTCATGTCTGTCTGTCCGTCCGGCCGCATGGAACGACTGGGCTTCCGCTGGAGAGATTTTTATGACATTTAATACTTTAGTGTTCTTTTTTAAATCTGACAAGAAAATTGAAATTCCATTATAATCTGATAAGAATAACAGGCACTTTACATGACGACCACTTTACATTTTTGATCATATCTCCGTCAGTTCCCTGTATAATGAGACGTGTTTCAGACAAACGTTGTAGAGACTATCGTAAGACACATTTTGATTTCAGTAACTTTTTTGAAAATCGTGCAGTTTGGAGATAATGTGTAAAATATTGCAGAGCCGGACAGGCCACACATGACAATATAACATGCGACACTCGTATTGCAGGCTGTGTACTTAACGTTAGAAACACACAATCAGAATATGTAATAGTTACTGCTTTTCACGGCAACAATTGTTACACCAACGCGCCTAACTGTTGCATTACACGTACATTGCCTGTTTTGTTTTTTCTTTTTGGTACTGAGTCAAACCGTGTACAGGTACTGGACCGTCTTCCTACTCAGTGAGGAACAGACGGTTTTCCAGGCGGATAAAAGGTCAAAGCTGCATTTGAACACACAACTTATGTATTTCTTATGTTATATTGTGTGGAGCTTTACCTCCATTGTACGTTACTTTTTTCATGATGTCCTCTGACACTAGGGCAAATTCACCTTCAGGAAGACAATGGCATTCTCTTTAGCTAAGAACAAAGTTATGTGGCGGAAAATATTAGGGAAGGTCTTAAATTAATTTTAATTTTTTTTGCATCGACATTTCCTTAACTATGTGACTTGCAAAACTTCAGGCACTTGTACAAAGTTTTGACATTTTGGATGTAGAATTTCTAGAAATGTGTGACTTTCGAAAGGGATTTGACAGATTAATTCATGCAGTCCAGATTTCTTGAAAAACTGACAAGTAGAAACTTCTTGCGATTTTTTAAGTTAAATATTTTTTTCTGAAATTTCAAGGAATTTAAGCTTACCGCTGCTGCTGCTACTACAACAACAACAACAATAACTACAACAAGAACTACAACAAGAACTACTACTACTAATACCACCAGTCATACTCCTCCTACTACTAGTACTACTCCTCCACCTCCTCCTTCTATTTCTACTACTACTACTACCACCACCACCACCACCACTACTACCACTACTCCTCCTCCTCCTCCTCCTCCTCCTCCTCCTCCTCCTCCTCCTGCTACTATTACTACCACCACCACCACCACCACCACCACTACTACCACTACTACTCCTCCTCCTCCTGCTACTATTACTGCTACTACTACCACCAGTCATACTCCTCCCTCTACTAGTATTACTCCCCCACCTCCTCCTTCTACTATTACTACTACTACTAATACCACCAGTCATACTCCTCCTACTCCTCCTCCTACTACTAGTACTACTCCTCCACCTTGTTACTACTACTACTGCTACTACTACTACTTTTCTTCTTCACGAGTATTATGTTTTGGAGGAAAGGAATTTTAAACAGCAAGAACTTGGCAGTTCTCAGTTATATTCAACATGCATTTATGAAACTGTACATTGACCAACTTTAATCAGTACAAAAGTGGATCAAAATTAAATAATCTGCGAGCGTGCGAATGACAGCCGTCTAATTTTCAGAACTCGTAGATGTTCTCTGCGATGCATGCCGAAAAATTGTTCCTTCAAATATGTGCTGCGGCAGCACGAAGGAATATGAGTAGTTAGGTTCAATGATTAAAAAAATGCACTGCCTAAAACGAAAATATATCATGGTAATGTTCCGACGTATTAATTAAGAGTGTGTTTATGTGGCTTTTGTTCACCTCCTGAATTTTTAAACTTCCGCGCTTGGAATCTTGCTATGATTGGTTTGAGTGTAACTCTGTCTGGGACCGAATAAAGTATGGTTTTATTCACATAATGAACCCGGATCCTGTTCCCGAAACGTAGTGGTTAGAAAACCTGGATCAATGGGTAAAGTCCAAAAGAATGGTCTTAATCGATCTACACCCTCTGGTTCTTCCAGACAATATAATACGTTTAGCCAGCGACCACCTATTGTAATGCGCATTTAATATAATCTCCGATGATGCTAAGCACCATAGCACTCAGTGTTTAGTGGCCTTTGTTTATGTAATCACTTAGTACTTTGTTTTATGCTGCGATATTCAGGCTGATTATCACGTAATCAGAACCAAACACAATAGCGCTTTCCACTACACTTCACCACGTGCAGTTCTTAAATCTATTGTATACTGTGGGGATCACAGTAGCGTACATTTTAAACACTGATTTAAGAGTGCGTGGTCAGTAATAACCTCAATTTTTCTAAGAAACAAACCCACGCAGCAGTTAGAATTAGAGTCATTCAATCAGAGTTATCCGTACTGTGGCCAATCATTTTTAGTGTAGTTGTTTCTTAGGATTTCTGGCATCAGTTACGGACGGTTTATGGTATGCGTTGTAAGTTAATCTGTCAACGTATATTCAGGACCGTTGGTGATAGGTAGGAGGGGAAAGATTTAAATGAGGAAACGTTAGTAGCGGACAACGGACGCTAGCAATCCAGTGCGAATTCAGTCGCGTACGTGTGTGGTGTAAGTGGGAGTACAGACAAATGACTGTGTCAGTTTCGTAGAAATGTGATCTAGTTGTTTTACTGGATGTAGCGCTCCATTATTTTATAT
>Ga0123352_10011793_pt1 | contig 13792 bp, 18 predicted proteins | sample TergutLab28metaG_FD_89700 | JGI IMG/M metagenome (GOLD analysis project Ga0123352, IMG submission 89700) | Labiotermes labralis P1 segment gut microbial communities from Petit-Saut dam, French Guiana - Lab288 P1 | ecosystem: Host-associated > Arthropoda: Insects > Digestive system > Gut ...
AATATCAGTCAATAACAAACTGTCAATATCAGTCAATAACAAACTGTCAATATCCTCACTATGCTGTCGCCTTCATCCTATTACTCACTCTCTCACACAGCCGAACAATTTATTCGCCCCGAAGTATCGCCCAAGGCCTGTGTAACATTACACAATATATTTTGTACTGAGAACAGTTATTAGTCTCACATCCAGCCACCAAGATGCAGGATCGCCCATTGATTGCCGTTAAGATAATTTACAAAAAGTAACGCATTAATTCATTAAGTTTACTGACACTAAAAAAAACCCCAGGTCAGCGGTTTACAGCATCTTCATACTTCGACATGAAACGAGGTTTCAACGACACCGTAACAAGTCTGTTGTCTTTTAATTTATGACGTCACGCAGTCATACCTTCAGGCGGAAGCAGCAAGATCCTCCGAAACCTCAAGCTCTCTATACATGTGCACATGTCTGTTTTTTAACGATGCTGCCAGTAGCTCGGATTGCACAGGTCAGCACGTTTCAAGAATATTTATTTGTAAGGGACGTGGAAGGAAGTGGTGTACTAGAGGGACTGACGAAAACCATAAACAACAGCAGCCACAACAGGCGGTGTCCAGGCCGAGATTCAAACCGGGAACTTCCGAATACGGAACATGAATGTTGCCGACTCCGCAGTTTTGTAAGCCGTGGGAATACATTCTTACTTTTCAACACCTCCAGACCTCGGACTTCAAAACCCCATAATCTGATGCTCAATATTTTCAAGAGCTCTTCAGCATTAAAAAGTAACCTCAAGACCCTTTGCAACTGTTCCAACGGTACCCAATAGTCTCTCTCAACTTACAGCCTGATGTTACGGACTGCCGATGTAGTAATTGTATATATTATTGTTGAATTGGTTTAATTATTGTTTACTGATTTTACATGGAAAGTTCTATATCCAGATATTTCGCCTAGTATGAATTTATGAGAATGAGTAAAAATATCATACCATATATGATACCATATCGTAACAGCGCTTGTGTTTTTTTTAAATGATCCATGCCCCGCCACTGATGATTTATTATGAGAAATAACCAACAAATGCACATACAAACATGTAGGTTTATTATATTACAATCATTCGAGCCTCCTACATGTTTCGGCCACCTATTGTAGCCATTCTCAGGGAGGCGTTCTTTGAAGGAATATTACATGGAACGTCAAAAGGATTTACTAATATGCAACGTTAAGTTTTAGGTTTAAAATATGTTAAAATATAAAATACTGAAAAAATTATTTGTGTTGAATTGTGTGTTTGTATGCTGTGTGTATGCTGTGTGTATGCTGTGTGTATGCTGTGTGTATGCTGTGTGTATGCTGTGTGTATGCTGTGTGTATGCTGTGTGTATGCTGTGTGTATGGTGACATTGTCCTGAAATGTAAGAAACATTTTATAACCGGTGGGAACAATTATTTGGTTAGAAGGTACAAAATTATTTTCGGAAATGTAGGAATACACGTGTTTCCGAATGAGGGCAGTCAGAGGCATCTGGTAAGGGATACAAAAGGTCAGTTGAATAGCAAAGAGAAGGATGGTTACAGGGCAGAGAGTGAGAAAGATTCATGTGTGAAGTAGGATAGACAGGTAACTGAAGAAAGATACAAGTAGAAGTTAGAATAGGATAGAAGGTGCGGTAAGCATTTCCAAAAGAGAATTTTAGTTGTTACGTATTTGTCAACGTCAAGTTTAATGGAGTTTTGAAGTCTGCTGGGACGGCCAAAATTCGAGGGTTTGATACTTTTTCGAAATGTGAATCACGAGGGGGTGGATACCGTGCTAGTTACGGTAGCATATTAAAAATGTCCAGTAGAGCACCCTTCTACGGAGGTTACATATGTTAAGTTAAAATATATCGCGTCGGTCATAAGAACCAATGGGGAGGAAGAATACAAAATTTTGAAGTTTTCGGCCTATTACGAGAATGCTAAATTTACAGGGGACCAATCAGAATTGTTATGCAAATTAGAGTAGGCGGAATTTTGAAACAGGGAAACTAACTTTGCATATTGTAGCGAACGAGACACAAGTTCTTCGATTGTCGTAGGAGGAGAACGCGCGTGTGCATCGCTCCAGATTTAGGCCAGATTAACGGACTAATCAGATAATTAGAAATTTATAAGTGTTTCTACGGGGGTACAGTTTTAAAACAAATAATGTTAAATTGGACATACTCGGTATTACCAAGTTTCGGACAATATAATTTTATTATTCCTTAAAGGTTAATATGCAGTGAATACGCTACGTGAGAGAGTGATCCGTGCTACGTTTATTGTATGCAATAAAAACCTGTACTAAATTAGCGCTCAGTGACTGAAAATAAAATCACAACAGATTCTTCAGATTGTCAATTCAGGAAATCGTAATAATAATTCATCTTCACCATGTCCATCAAACTCAAACCACGGTAGTCCCTGAAAATTAGGTCTCATGTGAACCGAATGAGCTAGAAAGGTGAGTCGGACGGTTAAAATTTATTACAAGGAAACTACGTGGAATACAAACATATCTTTCTACTATTACTTAAGTTAGTTTCTAAACTTTTATGTCATGTGTTTACTGTAACATTCGAAACATTTGGTTTTTGGATGCAACATTTCCAAACAGGTGGATTGGGAGAGATGGTCCGACACCCTGGCCACCACGATCGCCGGATATCACCCCTCTTGACTTCTTTTTATGGGTGTATGTTAAAGACAATGTGTTTTCGACACCAATTCCAAATATTACAAATTTGAAGACAAAAATAACTGAAGACATGTTGGAGAATACGTGGAGAGAAATTAATTATCGATTAGACGTTCTCTGTGCAAGAAAAGGTGCACCTGCTGAAGTGTACTAATGTGTCGTAAAAAAACTTCTTGAGTACATTTTAAAAAAAATAAGTTTCTATTCCACGTACAGTAATAAATGTTTGTAATCAGGGAAAGAATTTATGCTCACCTTGTATAAGAATGTGTTTAGGTAGGTAGGTTTTCACCCTTTTCATAGGCACGAAGGCCCTTAGGGTGAGTAGTGGTATAGCTCTACTCTTTCTAGGACCTCGGCACACTAGATGGGGGTGGGGGGTCAGCCCCACGCCCCGGCCGCCTCTACCCCCGGAAAAGACTCGGTACCCATTGTATAGGAGGCTGGGTGGGCCCCAGGGTCGGTCTGGACGAGCTAAGAATGTGTTTAAATACTGATAAATAAACAAATCTATATAGTTTAGCGCGTATTGGAAATGGTTGACAGAATATACGTACCAAACGGAGGTGGTGGTGTTGTGTCTGCTGGTCTTGCTGTACTGAAATGTGTTATCAGATGGGAGAAAGTGAAAGTGGGTTATGTGCACGCGTGTTTAAGTTGTATATCGTAGATGAGATCAAAAGGGGGTTTTTCATAACTATTTCATATTTTGACATAGATTTGAATTTTTTACCTAAAACTTAACTTTTTATATTTTTAAATTGTTTCAACGGTCGATGTAATCTTCAAAGAACGCCTCCCTGAAGATGACTACAATAGTTGGCCGAAACATGTAGGAGGCAACGCTCTTTATACTACAAAAAATCTACATATCTGTATGACACTTGTTGGTTACTTCTAATAATGGCTTGCGTTATTCGCAGTGCAGCGTTCCAATGACCGGTATGTTTGACAGAGGGACACGTGACTCTGCACGTGCAAGGAACCAAGCGGATAACTGTCACATTTTCCGTGACTGCTCTATTTGGCAAACAATCGTATTCGCAACAACATGTTTCGACTTTATGAGTAAACAAATATTGGCAGTCCCTTCAACCTGCTTTACATTTACGAGGGTTGGTGGAAAACGGACACGTGGTTAATGTCTCTACAAACGCACCGTTCCCACGAAGTGCCAAATGTCTCTCAAATATACAAATCCCAGGAAAGCAGAGTTCGATTAACCTAAGGTTTAAAAAAGCTATCAGTTTTTTAATTAATCTGATTGTGATCTTGGTTCCAAAGCTAGATTGTACTCATGCAATCTTACTTATCTTTCTTCTTGCTTACTTATCTCACTTATCTTACTTCTGAGCAATATGGACTTCAAGTATGTTAATTCTTCATATGTCTCTTTTCTTTTCCTTTACTTTCTTGTATCTTTCTTCCTCCGTCTTTCGTTTATTCACACATAACAGTGGCTCCCATACATTCCGGCTATGAGGGCCCCTTCCTAAATTTACAGACATTTCGCAGACACCCGCAAATAATTTAACTCTCAGGCTCCCTTAATTTAAAACACACGACATGGAGCTTTTACGAATTCACTAATCATCACAAATCAATTCACGCACAAAGCCTTGAAACCCAGTAGTAAATATGCAAGACGGGAAGTGTATTTTGCACACCCCTTGGAATAATCCCCAGACAGCCCACAACCCCCCCCCCCCAAGCGTTCGCGGCCCATAGGCTGATAACCATTGATATATGTGTATGTGCTATATACATGAAAAAGCGTACTTGTGAAGACTCCAACGACGACCCTCGGAGTAGAGTTGAGCCGACGAAGGCCGTCACGGTGCCGATCTTCCTTGTGTCTGAACAGGCAACTGAAACTTACAGACAACTGGCATTGGCGTCTGGACGTGAAGTCTATGATAACGTCAGCACAGTTGGCACACGGTGAATATGTAGAGTACATTTTCACAGATCTGAAACACAATAGGACTTCCACTGGACATCGCCACTGTCTGGTATTCGAGAGGTTGTTTTCAACTTCAATTCGATGGAGCGCTAGCAGTTGGGTCATTGTATTTTCAGGATCAAAGCTGAGTTTTGAAACAAGAGTCCGTCGATTACGCTAATATGTTTCAAAAGTAGTCTTTGTTGTGCTGTAATCGGACCTGGTCGCAGCTCATAATAACAATACAGGCAATGTACGTACCACGTAACAATGAGGCGTGTTCGTGCAACCATTGTTGCAGTCGAAAACAGTAAGTATTACGTATGGTGAGAGTGTGTTTGCAACATTAGTTATGCAGCATGCAACGTGCATGCGCCATATTGTCGCCTATGGCCTGCCCGGCTCTACAGCATTTTTCCATATTCTCTCTTAAATGGCATGATTTTCGGGGTGTTTTTGACAATAAAATGTATTTCGATTTTCTCTAAATTTTGTCCGAAAAAAATTCTCATTCTAAGAAGGACTGAACGAAGTATGATCAAAAATGAATATTGGTCTTCATGTAAAGTGCCCTTTATTATTGTCAGATTTTAACGAAACTCGAATATTCTCCATAGATTTTCAACAGTTACTCAAATATAAAATTTCGTGAAATTCCGTCTAGTGGGGTCCGAGTTGTTCCATTTGGACGGACAGACAGACAGACATAACAAAACTAACAGTCGCTTTTCGCAATTTTGCGAACGCGCCTCAAAATGGTCCCTCGTCGTGATTCTATGGTCCCTGTGTAGCGCAATATTCCACATAACAAAACTACATAACACTTATAAGTAAATTAAAGGTAAATTCAATCATATAACTGCGTATATTACAGGATAATATTAAAATAAATCACAAATAAATAGTTTCGGACGCTGTAAACTAATTCTTCTGGCTCATGAGAGTGACTAATGGCAGACTCACGTGAAGACGGTAATGAAGTTATCGACTTCACAAAAGGCAGTGTAATGATCGAAAGAGCAAGTGTTCTTTTCCCACAACGAACTCTGCCCCATGCATTTCGTTACATACTTTCTTTCTCGTTTGTTGGTAGGCTGGATATTTAGTTCTGAGTTCTACTATGATCTTAGCAAGTCAACTTGTTAGTTCAACACTACGATCAGATACAGCGCACGTATTGTCATGTCGGGCCCTGGAACATCTCAAACGAGCCCCAATATCTATAGCAGAAGGTAGTTAAATGTGCAGTCCAGCACAGCAGCTCACAAAAACACGGTTCATATGGTTATACCTACGTTCGTGAGTCTGGAATATCACGAAGGCGTGGAGAAACAGTCTGAGGCCGCCGTCACCTCATTATTGATTCGCACAAAATGATACATATTGATAGAAACATTAAGGTAATGCCTCCCATTCTTATACGATATTCGTCCACGACTAAAGGTGGAAAACATGAGACAGTAGAGTTACATTGCCCCGTGTTCACAAGAGCCCGTCACTTGTCCCTGTCCTCAGCCACTTGAATCCGGTTCGCACACTCACTTATTTCAGAATCACGAGAGAACGTCAAAAGGAAAGAACCCTCAAGTGGTCTCTTCACTGAAGATTTTCTGCTAAAATTATTTAGGCTTTTTTTTTCAGTTCTCCCACCTTTACTACATTCCCTCTCCATCCGAGCACACTAATGACGTTGTACTGTACAAATTATGACAATTATCATAATACAATTTGCTATTTTTTCCTCTTATTAATTCCCTTTTACGTTTCAACATTACATTCAGCAACCTGTTCTCAAACACACTCAAAGAACAAGTCACTTTTCCCTCATACAAACAAAATCCGGATGTCTTTGACGTGTACATCAAATGACCGATTTTCATGAAATCTGCGAAAAAGACAGAAGCGCCCCAACACCCACGGCTCATTTTGGATCCGTGGTACCACTGAAAACATTTGGAGGACCAAACCCATTGTGCTATCGTCCAAAAGCAGGGTCTACATCAGTACCGAACTGTCGTGAAAGCCTGAAATTGTCTAAACCCGTCACTGCAATTATGCATATGAAATGTTTACACTTACGGTGAACTCAGTGGTAATGAAATTGTCATCCCGAAGCGTAAAGACTTTATCCTGTAACAAGTACGGTGACAGCTCATGGCGGTATTTACCTTGCAACAGTGTTAAGGTCCTCCTCCTCTGTAATAATGTTCTTCAGAGCCTTAACCTCTGCATGTTCTCCAGACAGATGACTGTGGCTCTCCGCCCAAAAACTGCAGTTACCCACTTCAAATGTCACATCACATAACAGTAAGCAATTTTTATGGAACATTGGTCGTCCATTTGTCACGAATGTTCTCCATTTCTGTTGCTTTGTATATCCGTAAGGTATTCTGGTCGTATGTGCATTCCGATTTGCTTTGGGTTTGGGACGGCCCAAACCAGAGAAGGACACAAACCCACTTCTTGTTGCAGTACGGGGGCGGAGTGTAGGTCTCAATGGCCGTTGAACACGTGACCTCTTCTGGCCCATATTTTGTATTGTGAACGAATATCTTCCTTTTTTTACATTCACCTTGTCCAGTTGAAAGTGTAAAGTGTACGTATTGAAGTGTAACTGCCACTCGTACTCCAGTTCATCGACAGCTCTTACAACAAAAAAAGCTCTGCCTAAATTTTAGGTAGGAAATTAAAAACACAAATATTTTTTTCGCTTCACTATATGAAAACACCTTCTCACGCCAACGAAACAGTCACATTCTTACATTATGCAATACACTGTCAAAACATTACGCCTCACTAGCATCCCCATACATTCAATATACAGTAATACTACCTACTGTGCTCGGGTAAAGGTGTAACACTCATCGGTACATTAGAAAAGACAGACTAATACGTCATGCAGTGAGAAATGTCAGTAAGAACGTTAAATCACAAAGATATTAGGCGTTCTTTCAGTCCAAAACATATGAACATAAAAGTTTATCAGGCATCATCTGAAATTATATCAAATACAGACTGTTGGAAACACACATTTAGCCAAGGTCTGCCTTTTGTGAATAGAAACTGACATTATAGTTAACCACATGAGAGCTCAAGTACGATTAGCGACCGGTGGCTGCATTATAGTCAGGCATCGGTACCACCCGGGACACTACGTTCCTCTGAAGATGTGGCCGGTCAACTGTTACCACTCCGGGTTGACTTCTTAACTGCGCCGATTGCTCCACATGCTTTTGACGCAGACGCATAAACAGACGCAGCGTGAAGTAATACAGCACCTCAACGCCACTAATGAAACTGCAGCCCAGGAAGAGACTGAAGATGCCGCCCAGCGACGCTGTGGACAAACACACGCACGGATGTTCAGTGCCGATGGTCATGCAAGTAGCCAGTGGCGCGTAGAATTATACGTTTCGTACATATATCAGTTGCTATGTCCACTCTCGTGCGCTTTTGCTTGCGTTTAGCGCACTGGTATGACGCATGCGTTTGACCAAAAGTGACGCATGCTATGGCGCATCCCTTAAATATGTGGAACGGTGTCGAAAACAGTAACGCATGCAGGTAGCGCACGTGATTCCGACCTAAGTGGATTTTCGTTCAACACTGCATTCAACTTTTACTTGCTTATATGGGCAACATGCCTTCAGAGCACACAAAAACGTTAGCATTTATTGAAGATTACTTCATTTACCGCATTGTGCGACGTGAGTCATAAAGATCACACTAAAAAAATTAAAAGAAATGATGCGTTGAATGCTTTGGCAACAAATTATCAAATGAGTGTTAACGAAGTTACGAACAAAATGAAAAGCCTACGATCTTATTTTGCAAAGGAGCATCAAAAAGTGACAGAAAATAAGTGGTGCGGGTGTAGACGTGTACGACTCTCCTTGGTTTGCGTACAAATCGCTAATGTTCATATTGGACTCCATAACAACAAGAGAAACTAAAGATACTGGCGCTGGACAAACAAAGAACACCGAGTCGGAAAATCCTGGGACATTTGAAGACAACAATGACATAAGTACTTTTTATTTCATTAATATTCATTTAATAATGTTTTACATTATTTTCATTAATGTCGGTTTAATTACAATTAGCACAATTATAAGAATTTGTTTTGATATCGAACGGAACCTTCAGCTGTCAAAAAGTAATTCATGAACTCATCCCTGAACTTAATCGCCGTTCTTGATGCATTCCGTGGAAGTAATCGAAGAGGCCTTATGCCACTGTCACTCGAAGTTACTTCTCTCCAAGATACTCTAATAATTTCGCCAGTGCTCGCATCCTCAGTATCAAAACATTCTTGGGGTGAATAATATCTAGCCGAATCTGGTTGCGAACGAATAAAGTTGTGAAGGTACACATAAGTTAGGACAATATCAACTACAGTACTTTCAACTTTAATTTCTATTGGTTTTCGAAAAATTCTGAACGCATACGCAAGTAACCCAAATGCATTTTCCACAATATGCCTTGCTCTCGAAAGTCTGTAATTAAATATTCTTGTCGAGGATCCTTTATTCAAATCTGTTGCGTAGGGTTTCATCATATGTCTCGTTAAAGGAAATGTATCATCAGCAACTAGCGTGTACGGAACTGGTATTGTCCGGACAGGTAGTGCTTCATCTTGTGGTAAATACAAGTCGTTGTTTTCGAGCTTCCTATAAAACTCAGTATTTCTGAATACATCACCATCTGAAATACGTCCTTGGCAACCGACGTTGACATAAATAAAACAGTGATTCGCGTCCACAGTTTCTCAGTCGACGCATGTTTCAGAGAGTGAACGTGCGTTCGCTCATCCGCCTATAAGAACACAAAGAAACTTAAAGAGAAGTCGGGAAGATGAAAACGAACAGGAAGCACATAATTTCCTTAAATTTGCCGCAAATCATTTGACGAATATAGTTGAATTTTCCATTTTCGGGCAAATGGTTGCATCCCAGCTGAGAAAAATTAAAGGACGTAATCAAGCAACTGCAAAAAAAAAAACTACCTTCAGAACTATCTCTTTGACATGGAAATGCGCGAAATGAATTCTGTTCCTTCAGATAACCCATCACTGACCTTATCATACTCAGTAACGCCATCAACCTCTTACTTTCATGGCTCCTCCCCGCAATCATGTCAAATTGTGAATTCTGATTATTCTAATACATCCACCGACCAACTCAATGATACAACTTACAAGGAAATTCAAGATTTAGTGACTTTCAATACTAGCAATTAATAATAACAACATACAAAACTTATTAAAAAATTTGATGTGCTTGACTTACAATTGGGACAATAAAAATGGCGTCAAATCTTGGAAATTAAAAAGTCCAATTATACAGAGAGTAAATCTATATATAAAAAACTGTTATGCAGATTTCCCCTCAGTGCATATTACTACTGTGTAAAAAATATTTTTAACGTTAAAGAAATAAAGTAATAAAAAATTTACCTTGACATAATCTTGTAGACTTTCAATTATTGCTTTTAGAACCGCTGGTAGCACTGATGATATGAATTGCTTCGATACTTTAAATAAGTACATCAGTGACATAAATGAATCTCCGGTAGCCATACATCTAAGTGTGATCGCCAATTTCATGTCAGCAGGCACTGATTCTCTGAAACGAGTATTCTGTTTTGTAATCATTGGCTCCACAATCCCCAAACGTGTATAAAAGTTCACTTTTTGACATACGCGTTAAGTTCTTAAACAGAACCTCTTCGTTGAATTCAAAATCCCTCGTTATTCTGGAATTTCGACTTTTTAAATAATCTTCAACCCATATCGATCGCGGTTTTTTTTTCATATTTTTTTTTTTAATATAAACGCCGCAGTTATACTGGCTAACATAGCAGCATCAGGTACCTCCATCGAATTCACCCTCTACACTTGTTACAAGTTGAATGACTACTGGCGCACAAGTGAGGACAGGTTGAGGCATGCGTCCATGACATGCGCCAAAAGGCATGCCCTTGATGAATGCAGTGTGGAAACGCGAAAGCGCAAGAAGAAGATGAAAGCGCAATAGTGTGGACATAGCAAATGAGAATGCTTGTGGTTCTAAGCTTATAAACTGAAGACAGTACCAATGTGCAGCATCAGCTGGATGCCGAAACTGTATCATAAAAAATCGCACTTTTTTAGAACGCTGTTCAGAGCCAGACGTTACGTTTGTTTCCTTGTATTTTCTTAAACAGTCGGCATATCCAAAAAATTTTGAAATAAAATTCTCAAAACTAAATAATATATTACATTTTATATGGTCATATAAGAGCCCAAATGTGGTGTCCGGGGAAATTCTGGTGGCGGGAAGGGACCTGTGCCATAGCCCTCAGCCTGGTACACTCCTAGCTCTTTACATCAAATTCAAGCGTACCAAAACCCATGAGTCCAGGATTAGGGATAAAATACGGACTAGCTTCTTTCACCACAGAACCACTTTTTTCATGAATAAAAGTAATTCACATTACGAAAGTTTATCAGAAGCAAGTGCTTGAAGCAAGGAACCTCTCACAATGTAAGCAATACTGGAAATGATGAACCCTGTGACATAGAACATCGTCTTTATCACGTCTTTCTTTACTTTACAATTAGAAGACTTCATGGTACACGCTTTAGTGTCAGTTAATTGATGCCCATAAGTAAAGTAGGGCCTTCCTTGCTCCAATTTTTCACAAACATCATAAACGACCAACAGAGTTACGTTCATACCTCATACACCGAATTTCACCCAGATCGGACAATAACCTGACAAGTACCGTTGACAATTCATTTATCCCCCACTGTAAATAACAGCTATCACTGCGCCGACTTTCACGAAACCCGCCATTACTCAACGGCATGACGTGGAGATCTTCTGTACCGAATTTCCCCCAGATCGATAAGGGAATGTTATAACAACGGGTAGAAATTCATTTACCCCATAACATAAAGTACACCTGTCACTGAATCGAATCGAAAACTTTCTGTGAACAATCCCTACAGCGCGTTTCACGAAAATCCCACAGACGGCCTAGCCTCTGATACTACGTCACAGACGGAAGGACGGTGGTCTCAAAATTAGGCGATATTTTTTACTTCTTACAGAAAGCCTAATAACGTTTCCACTGAACTTTAAATTGGCTTTCAATTGATAAGTGAAGTTCAGCAGATGGCTACTTTAGTGTCCACATAAACACGCACTTACTGCCTTGTCTGTACTTGCTACTATTTTGTTAACAGTCTGCACCCTTAAGATACCCCAGTTTGTAGATGGGTGGTGGTCCTGAGAGCCGCTGCTTGGGTCGTGTGCACGGTTTGGATGGTGCCGTGCGACTGGTTCTGTCATGTTGGGGGGTGGTAAGGGTCAATAACCACTTGGAACAGAGGGTTCGGATCGATTTAGACGCCGGGGAATTGCCCAGAAGAAAGAATACAACATTCAGAACACGGCGAAAGTTTGAAATCAAGAACTTTGAGTATACGTTTTCAAATAATTTTTGTGGTCCAAAGATGTTTATTTCTTTCAACGGTGTTTGATGTACAATATAACTCTCCTGTACACGCCCTTCGTTTGTTCTTCTTGTATCCCAAGCACACAGTCCGGTACAAAATACAGCAGCAACAAACCGAATATATTATCGCTGAAAATGCCTCCGTCTTCACATTTTTAGGAAAGAATCCGAACATAAAAGCCGTTGGTGCCTTTAATTGGACGTCAACAACACATTCAACCGCCTTCCATTTCTCTCGTCGTGAAAAAGACTTTTTCTGACTAGTAATTAAATGGCTGCAAGCACTTGCTTCCCCCAAATTTTCCCAATGAAAATTCGCCTTGTCGCACGGAAGTGAAGGCGACAGCGGACTTGCTTTCACTAGCTTGTATGCGATACCAAATGGCGTCGGTGGTATCAGCCCTGCCCCAAGGGACGAGGAATGTACTCTCCGGTTTAAAAGTTTATGAACTAACAAAAATACATTGAAAAATAACTACAAAAGTGACTAACGTTACTTTGAAAGGAACAAAACGTAAAATGCTAAATGCCTACAGCTTTCCCAGCGATAACTGCTGGCCAGGAGCGGATCCAGGTTTTGTGGGACCTGAACCATACACAGTTTTGGGGGCCCTATTTAAGAAAAAGAATACAGAATCACGAATACAAAATTAGGTACGTCAGTGAATATTTATTTAGAGCCCCTCCCAGGCTCTTGCAAGTGGCCCGTTGCAAGTGAAGGTCCCTGAAGCTTAAGCTACATTAGCTTCACGGTAAATCCGCTCCAGCTGATGGTTTTGAAATATTCATAGTTTTCACGCACTTACTTTACCCGGCCATTTGCTTTTGCACCAGATGCAGTTCAGGGTTTTCCTTTATTTACACTTCAGTTTCATCCCCCACTCATAGAAGAATTTCGACCTTCCCCTTTTTCGGTTATCTACACAAACGCATCGTTTTCAAGCCTACCTTAAGTAATTTCACCCACCATGTTATTAAAAGGGAAAGAATGCTATCTTGCGGCAATCTGCAGTCTCCTGCTTGGAAAATAATGGCAAGAGTGTATCCGGGCATCTAATGGCTCTTTTTATTACCTGTGTGTCAGCCATACTGGATTCCAGTACAATGTTAATGTGCACTTCCCAAAGCGGCTGACGCAACCCGTAATATTACCCCGTAAAGGCTTGCTCATCTGAACAAAAGTTAAGAATTTCCATTTTCCACATTTCTCCAAAAGAAATTCTATTCAAACAGAGAACTATCGAGTGTCTGCCCAGAAGTGTACACTGCAATGCGCTTTAATAAAACTGCACGAATTAAAATATGCAGTAAGCAGCCAAATCCCTACAGTTCAGCTACTACTGTTCCTGCACAATAAATTGTTATAACAAATTTCATAAATTTATATTGCTCTTCCAGTCACTGGAAAGGTAAATGGAATTATCGAGTTGTCCCTGTACATAGGCACGGCTCCGTGGGAAAGCGCCGGTACAGCTCCACTGGATAAAAAGCGACTAAAACTTTATTTTCGAAAGGGCCCTCCTGGCACTACATCTTCCTCTATCACCACTCACATCATCGGGACAACGTAACTGCGCCTCATGGGCGTCCCAACCTCAGAAGTCGGTTACACTCCTGCCATGCCCAGGAGGGAG
>Ga0123352_10011794_pt1 | contig 13791 bp, 8 predicted proteins | sample TergutLab28metaG_FD_89700 | JGI IMG/M metagenome (GOLD analysis project Ga0123352, IMG submission 89700) | Labiotermes labralis P1 segment gut microbial communities from Petit-Saut dam, French Guiana - Lab288 P1 | ecosystem: Host-associated > Arthropoda: Insects > Digestive system > Gut ...
GGGGACCCGTTGCGCTGACCACGTGACACCCCTCTATCCGCAAAAGTTGGCACTAACTTCGCCGACCGGCGGCGGCCGCTCTGTCTGTATAGTTCGCGTGCGGACTAAGGCCACGGAGTTTAGGTAATTCATTACACGATACGTGTTGCTAGTCGGTAGCTGCAAATCGTAACGTAGTGAATGTACGGACATGAAGACATTGTATGTGGTCGTCATATCAGGTCTCATTATGAATTAAGGTTCTGTTATATCATTCGTTGTATGTAATAACATTTTGTTTAGAATTATAAGATGAACAAAATGTTGTACATAAAATTTCAATATACCATTATTGACAATGAAATTATTGATAAGAATTCTGTATAGAATATTTCAGTGTAAAGGAAAAAAGTAAAATGTACCCTTGTGCAGGCACTGAGGCTCTGTACAGGCAGTACGGCCCATAGGGGGAGTAGAGGTATAGCTCTACTCTTTCTTGACCACGGCACTAGAAGGGGATGAGAGGTCAACGTCACGCCCCGGCCGCTCTTTTCCCCCGGTAAAGAACCGGTACCCATTGTACAGGAGGCTGGGTGGGCCCCAGGGTCGGCCTGGACAAGTGCGGAAAATCTCGCCCCCCCCCACCGGGATTCGATTCCCGGACCGTCCAGCCCGTAGCCAATCGCTATTCCAACTGAGCTACCCGGCCGACATTAAAATTGATGAGATGAACATAAAATTTTGTGCATAAATATTCAATATACCATTAGTGACAAAGAAATTATTGTAAAAAATTCTGTATAGAATATTTCAGTGTACAGTCGTTAATAATACAATTGTTAATAAAAATTCTGTGCAGCAAAATTCAGTGTACGGTTATTTATTATCAAATTGTTAGTGACCAAATTGTGGCCTTTGGCCTACGCTCTTGACGATAGACCGTAACCTGGAAGTCGTTAGATTCCGGATGAATGATAATTGCATGACAGTAGTGTGTTTGTATGTGGGAGGTTGTGTTGATTGCCCGGACCGAAGTCTGTGTGCGTTCGCTTGGTATTTTTTGTGGGAACTGTTGCTTCAGAATTGTCTTAAGATAATAGTTGCATCGAAGCGTGTTCGAAAATTACGGCAAGTTATTTCGGAATGTTAACGAGACTGCTGGCAAGGCACTGCGGATGAATTCGAGATAGGAAGTTTCCTGTGGCTTTTGTTACCAGGAGCATCAGATCAGCCGTGGCTGCTGCAGCAGCGGGGCAGCTCGTGCGTGCGTGTGTGTGTATGTGCCTGTATCGGGTATGCGTACAGTATTGCGTGTGTGCGCGTGTCTGCGCACAACAATGACGCTATCGCCTTGCAGGATTCGAATGTGTGCACTACAAGGCCTTCCAAAATGTCGATTATTCGTCTTCCAGTATCTTGCATTCAGTGTGGCCTATCAGTCGGTGATTTGGCCAGTTGCGGAATGGATTTGAGTTTTGATATATTTGGGGTTACTTGTGATCTCTCTGTCGGAGATCTAGATGTAGATGGAACTTAACAGATTTAGGTTGTAAATGTGTGGAGTCGATTGGAGTGGTCACTAAAGAATGCCATGGAACATAATTTTTTCTTTGGAAGCTGGTGGTTGCTCAAGTAATCAAAACGTTCCATGGTTTTTATGGAATCTGCAGGATCATTCCCTTATTTACAAGCGCCTGCCATTGGTCCGTATCATGAGGCAGCTGAATGCTGCACACATTTTACAACCACATTCCTGTTTGTCTGGTTCATGTTGTTTAGGTCGTTCAGAGGAACCTCTGTTGACACCGGGAAGGGTCGTGTACGTTGCTAAACGCATAATTGCTTGCAAATCTACACGGGGCAACGTCCCGAACCGCTGGGACAGAAGCTCAAATCCGGAACCCCCCAAATCACTGAACCACTGAATTTTGAGCTGGCTCATGTGTTTTCGAAACAGTTTTGGACCACTGCATTAGTCATCCTGCCATTGGACGCTACTTACTGCGTGAAATTGTCTCCGTCGTTCAATAGGCTACACCATGAATACGTCAGACGTGTCGAAGATAATGTTTGTCCGTTTGACTTTGAAGGCGAAATGTGGTCGTTTCGAATGTTGACTTTTGAGTCACCCGGTATAATGTATGTTCGTGTGGCGAGCTGGTTATCTCGCGTGTGTGTGTGTGTGTGTGTGTGTGTGTGTTGCAACTATCCAAGCAGGGAACACAGAATATATGAGGATAATTAGAAGTTCGGACGTGTCGATTGCCTCTGCGCTATACTAAAGATTTATAACTACGATGAAAATGAATGGGCGTGGCATAGGGTGTGAGGGAAGTGAGAAGAGGGCGCATGTGTGCGTGCGTGCGTGCGTGTGTGTGTCAGAGAGAGAAAGGGAAATCGGCGTTACGTAGTCCATATGTATTTGTTAAAATTCAGTATTGCAGTGCAACGTGCTGTGTGATACGATCTTGCGGTGGTCATTAAGTAAGCAATGTAAACGTTTTTCTTCGGTGTGTGGGAGCGGGGCGGGCGGGCGGCTGACAGCGACGAAAATATGAAGTGTGAAAAATTGCTTTTGTTGTGGACTTCGATGTGTATTCTGTATTTGACGATATTGGAATGTTCTGGTCAATTTTGTCTGTTAATATAATTCGGAAACTTATCAGTGCCTACACGATAAAAGAAAAAAAAAATATATATATATTTATAGGATGGGCCAAAAGTAGGTATACAGTATATAGTTAAGTACTCTATACCTACTTTTGGCCCACCTGTGTATTCCTGTAAAGGAAAAGGTATAGTTCACCCTCTAACAGATCCCGAAGTGCCCAGAGTTGAAGTAGACGTATAGCTCTACTCCTTCTTTAGCCTCGGCCCTAGATGGGGTGGATGGTCATGCCACACCCCAGCCCGCTTTACCCCCGGGAAGTATAGGGGGCGGGGTGGGTTCCAGGTCCGGTCTGGATGGTAGCGGAAAATCTCGCCCCTCGCCTGGCTTCAATCCCCGGAGCTTCCAGTCCGTAGTGAGTCGCTATACCGACTGCGCTATCCCGGCCCATATATATATATATATATATATATACCTGTAGTTTATATAATTTCCTTTTATAATTCGTAGTCGAAATCTGTAGCGCCATATATAATCGCTGCATTGACGGGCCACATTTATTCTTTAATTGTGTATTCTGGAAGCACAATGGTGATAGCATACCTTAAAATTATCAGTGTTTACGCCGGACAGAAGGGTGTGACACACGTATAAAGTGTGTTTGTGTGTGTGTGTGTGTGTGTGTGAGCGCACACACATAGCTAGATACGTAGGGATGACGTGAGATGGATGTAGTTATCTTCCGAGTGGAAATTATTTTGTGCCCGAAGCAGCTGTTCGTATGGGGGGATAAATCGGCTGGGATACGAAGCTGTCTATCCAACTACATGTAGTGCCGAGGTTACGTATGCGTGGAGCAATACCTCCACCCCTATGTATGCCTTGCACGAGGACAGCTTCTCCATGTCTCTGCGCATATAATAGGAATATTTAAGTTCTTTGGCCTCAGACGATGGCATAGAAGGCTTCATAGTTAGCCAGCCAGTTTGTGATTTATGTTCTTTTTTCTAGCGTCGATATTGGCCTTACCGCGTTATATGTACAGAGTTAGGTAATCGTGGCAATTTCCCGCACAGAACAGAGGACCAAGACGATGGGAGTTGAAGCAGTTACAGAAAATTGCCCATTAAAGTTGGCAAGACTGCACCAGTGTGTATTAAAGTAATTGATTCCAGCGTGGGCTGTGGGCTTCCTTTATCAGTAGAACTTTTTTCTTTGAACTCCTGATAATTTTGCTTATGTCTATCTTTGTGGCTTATTAACGAAAATAGACGATCTTTGTAATTAGGTAGGGTCCATATCTAAATGCTCAAATTAACTTTCTGCATAATTAAATACCGGTAATACGTTTCTAAGACATAATTTTTTGAGACGCCTCTTGTGTAACGATCCCCTTAAAGCGGCCATTACTTGTTGAGCCACAGTATAAATTGCTTTTAGCGGCAGATTAGATTGGATACGGTTGACTTACTGTAGTTTTTATATAATTGTTTTCTTGCCTCTCCTCCAAGAGTTAGTCGGCTGTGAGCATTAAACTGGTTTTGTGTTAATTAGAGGATGTGGCTGAAGCTGGAAAAGTGGGGGGGTATTGAGAAGAACAGCTTTTTTATTTTGTTTTTTTGTGAAGGTTTCTTATGTGTGCACGTGCATTTTGCTTTGTATAGTCTGGTATTGGAGGTCGGAGTCAAAGGTCCAAATGAAATGCCGCAGAAAATATCTTAACGCTGACGAAATGCGATGGAAGGACGAATCCTGCGGGAAGGCTGGACATGTGCGTGTTTTATAACTTTCGAATTCTGACTGCAGTGTTGGACTTCTCCTCCTTATCTGATTCAGCATGGTGGTTAAGTTGCGAGCGGAGAATCGGGCTTTGATTCCCGGTAGAGGCAGACATATTTCTATTCTCACTGCTTCCAAGTCCCGTCTGGGCCACATCCTGGCTCTTTCCTCGGGGATAAAGTGCCTGGGAAGCAAAGCTGAACTCTAATTGCCACCTAGAATCGAGGCAGAAAATGCGTGGAGTTACACCTCCACTCCACCATGTGCCAGGATGGTGTACTGCTTAATTGTATGGAGGGAGAATAAATAGTGCGTATACACAGTTAACACGACATTTATTATTATTATTATTAAGTAATTTCTCGTTAGAAACAAATATTAGTAAATGCAAAATTGCAACCTGGAAAGAGAGGTCAAAAACAGAACCGACTGAGAGAAGTTCATTAGGGAGGCGAAGGCACGCACTGGGTTGTAGTGCCATGTAGGAGGAAAGAGAAGAAGAAGAACTTGTCACATTACCTGTAGGAACGTTTCGACTTCAGTCACCTTCAGCCAAATCTGGTAGAGTATAAAAACGTAAAATTTCGAAATTGTATAAATTAATGAAATGTCATGTGACACTTTTGGTTTAAGATCTCATTTCGTTACGAAAGTAATACCGGATTACCCTGAAGATGACTATAATTGAAGTGAAAACACGCAGCTGGAGTTAATGTGACAAGTTACGTGATGATGATGATGATGATGATAATAATAATAATTAATGTGTTGGCGGTGTATGCAATTCCGGACATACAAATTGTGCACAGTAGAGTTTTCCCTTGTCTGGGATGTTTGAATGAATTAATTGACTGGGCTGCAGCCTGGAGAACCGAGGAGTCGTGTTTCAATTCCCGGCATGGACCAGAGTGCTTATTGTGCAGGAATTAACGTGGCTTAATGAATGAGTAAGAACAGGAGGAGGAATTGAAGGTCCTGCTGCGTTTTGATGTGAAGAACTCACCCTTCAGTTTCAATATTCTCCTGGTATATGAGATTCATACTTGATATTTATTTGCGGGTTGTTAAGCTTCCGCATGGGAATAGTTCAGGCCTTCACTTTTTTGGGTCGACGCTTTAAAACACCCAACATTAGCGAAAGTATGGCATATTTCTTTATTTTATGTACCCCCTAAAGACGATTTCAGTTCCTCACCTAATATTGCCTCGACTGTCAGGGTCGGTTTCTCATTTCTCGTTAACCACCTCTTCTGACTGGTATTTTAATTATAAAAGCTGGTATTCAGTCGAGTCTGCTAATGAATATACCCACCTCCTGATATCCCCTAAGCCTCTGTGTTTTGTCACATGGCTGAGGAATGGAGCGCAGTCATATTAGAATGACTAGCATCGCACATGCGACGGGAAATTTCAGTGGTAACCAGAGGCACAGTGAGTTACTGTCTGTCTGTCACGGACATTTCACCAAACATGTCGCCATTTCACATGACACTCTAGCTATGGCAATATATATATGGTTTTTTGTTAGGTTGGTAGTTGCTGTAGCTAGGGAAGCAAAGTGTTTAGAGGGTGTTTGTACAGGGACAGGAGGATGGGGTGGTTTGGAATGTAGCAGCCAAGGAGTAACGATCCTTCTGGTATTGTCTGTTGTCTATTCACCACTGCATACCACATGTAGAAGTGGTGGGATTTTGGACATGTTTTGTGCGGGTCGGTCTAAAGAAGTGTTTTTTCCCCCTCTTTCTGTCCACAGATTTAAAGTGTGGGGGGTTCTAGAGGTGGTGCCCAGTACCAAATTGGGCGCCGTGCCGCGAAGGCAAAGGTATTAAATATAGCCCCAGTTTTGGATGAAGTTCAGGACTACCGAAGAAATTGGACACAACGTGTTAACAGAATGCCTCGTAACGGATTGACGAGGGTAATAAAACATTACGGACCAAAAGGCGGAAGGAACCAGGGAAGACCATTGAGGAGATTTCTGGATATGTGAGACCGGAGCGGGTCAACAGGTGGCCGGCCCAACTGCATACCTTGATGATGATGATGATGATGATGATGATGACGACGACGACGATGCCACGAAGGCGTGTTGGGGAGTGCAGTTTGAGCTCCACGTATGCTTAATGTCGGCGGTAGATGGAGGTGTGTGTGTGTGTGTGTGTATGTGTGGTCACCTGCCCGGCCTCTCCTGCCTTCACTACCGGGGGATAAGCCCGATACTTACTGGATAGGAGGCCGAATGGGCCCCACAACCGATCTTGACGTTTAGGAAAAGAGAGCAGTTGGCTGGTTATTAAGCCCCGGTTTCTTGACTTTTGAGCCTCTAGCCTAGTCACTACATCAACTGAGCTGTCGCGGCTGTACAGTTGAAGTTTAGTGTAGACTGTATCACCGTACAGTTTGGTACGTGAGGGTAATTGTAATCTAGAGCTGACGGAGGTGACTGTGGAGGATAATAGTGTCTTCCGGGATGTGATGCCGTGCAGTCAGGTGCAAATTTACCGACATTCAGTAGTAACGTACCATTTGCTTGCATCATCTGGGTAGGGGATGGAGTAGAAAGTTCTTCCCGAAAATTTTGATGAATTTCTACCAGACTGCACGGAGTCACATTCCAGAAGACTTTTAAAATATTATTCAGAAATCCAAATGACTTAGATTGATTTCTGAATTTATAGTTTACATCAGGTGCACACCCAGAAATTTTTATTTGGGGGGGGGGGGTGACCCAGAGGCTGTGTAATTTGTTTGATTTTAAAAAATGTGTCGTAAGATCATGTCGTTATTATAACCGTAATATAACGCTGTCTGCAACTGTATTTGTGTACAGAACAAATATAAGTACATTTTCCGTGACTGATTCACCTAATTTAAGTCACAGAGTATATATATTTTTTTTATTTCATCTAAGACATCCCTAGATTTTGAAGTTTATTGTTCAGAACTCCATTCTGCTATTCATTAGCTGATTGTAGCGACTGCATTCGGCTGAAGGGTAAATCACAACTTGATGCACAATTACGTTATACAATACGTTTATTGTTGTAATCCTCTACATGTTTCGAGCAACTCTGTGCTCATCATCAGGAGGTCGAATTGTATTAATACAAGCATCTGGTGTGTGCAGGTTGAGAAGGAGTTCCTTCTCAACCTGCACATCGGACGGTCACTTACAGACGGTAATATACCAGATGCTGTATTAATACAATCTGACCTCCTGATGATGAGCACAGAGTTACTCGAAACATGTAGAGGATTATAATAATGAACGTATTATATAACGTAATTGTGCATCAAGTTGGTCATTTACCCAGAGTCATACAAGGCTGCACGGTCAGCAAAACATAAAATTCGATAAATCACAGTGTTACAAAATATGCGTTTCTTTAAAGTTTCGATTTTTGGGAAGGGTGGGGGGGAGTTGCAGCCTGGCAGACCACCCCTCTCTTGGGTGCGCCCCAGACTTACTTTTCTAAGTAAGAAGGTGATTGATTGATTGATTGATTGTATTTTGTTACAGGTAAGATCCCAGAGTTTCACCTTCATTTGACTGGATGATGGTGCAGCTACCGGCCAGGTAGGTGCTGTAATGTGGCTGTATTCTGGAATGTGACGCGTAGGTCGATAGACCGCTGCCGACGTTTCGGAGTATCGTGCTCTCTGTGACGTGTATACAGGATTGACGCGGGTGGTTCCCCCAAGTCGGTGCCCGTCTGTTTAACTATGCGGTTTTGCAGTGTCGAACTTGAAACAAAAGGACGGTGGTAGGACTAAGGGCCCAATTTCCTGCAAGGGCAGAAATATTTCTCTTTTTTCCCAGTATCCATATCGGCTGTTGTGCCGACCTCGATTGCTTATCGAAGACGTACTGCAATAAAGTGGCCTTTAGGCGTGGTTGTGCCAGTGGATACGATACAGATGTCTTACGCCTTTGATAAACGGCGCGGAGCTGTGTGTCAAGGCAAGTGCGCCGTTGGGATTTGTTTTGTTCCCGCTCTGCAGATGCTGTTGCACTTTTGAGTATAATTAGAAGCGGGCGTGCTGACAGCGACTCTATTGTTCCATCTTCAAAGTCGTCTTACGCTCTGTTTTTCTTGTACGCAAGTACCGCTCAGTGCTGAGTGGGTAACACGTTTCCTGCTGACAGATTTGTGCGAAGTGGCAAGAATTCGAATGACATGCTATACTCTGATTACTCTGTGTTGACGGTTTAGACATATCAGACCTACTTGATAAGGGAACTGAATTTTTAGGGAGTTACGCTGCAGTGGTTTCCTTCTCTCAAATGTTTTTGTTCTTTGTCTTGGTACGTAGAGTACCTCGTAAAGATTAATTAAATTGTTTTGTGCTTAAGGATCCAGTTCGTACCGCGCAGTAAACACATTCCGCCTCGGTTACAGAAATAGACCATTTCATGCTGTGTTTGGAAATAATCACTTTGTTGTATGCTTTCTTCTGGGTAGTTCCCCGGCGTCTTATGCCGACGTTTCGGAACACTGTTCCATCTTCATAGGCAGGTAGGTATGAAGTATGACTGGATTTGAGAAAAGCTGGAATATTTATACGGGAAATGGTTTGGCTCAGGCTATTTTCGAGCCAAACCTTTTCCCTTATAAATACTCTAACTTTTCTCAAATCCAGTCATACTTCATACCTACCTGCCTATGCAGATGGAGCACACAGAGTGTTCCGAAACCACGGCATAAAAATTCAGATGCCGGGGAATTACGCAGAAGAAATCATACAACATTCTGAACACGGCGAAAGTTTGAAATCAAGAATAATCACTTTGTCTATCAGATCCGTACAAAACATATAAATGCATTGTGTGGGCGGAACGTATTGCGTGAAGTAACCACTGGGCTTTAAAGCGTTAGAAGTTCAGCTGTTTTTGTCATTTCTCGAGACGGTGAACAATCGCCATGTTTGAATTGTTAAAGTACGAAAGTTTTCGTGCGATATTTATTTTGGAGTTTTCGTTCTGTGGTTTATTAGACATGGTCATGAATGGGAAAACTACCTGCAGATTTTCCATATCCTCCATGTTGTTCATTTACAGCCCACAAAATTGTTAGTATATTATAAATTTGTATCCTGCACTAAGTTAGCATGACTCTGGAACTCACGGTCTGACACTGGTGCCATCTTTATGTCACTGGCGGTGACTGACGCCTCGAAATTAAGTATGTAATGGATGACATCTTCTCTAAACTGGTGACGTTCTCACAAAGTTCCATGAAAACTGGTTAGTTTGGTTCAGAACTTGTGAGCCTCTGAAACTCAAAACAAAAAACATTCATTTGATATGAAATACCGATACTTTTCCTTTCCTTAATGTACTTCAGCTTTCAGTGTAGTATTGTGGTGGAAATTACTGCTAAAAGTCTGTAAACCGTAAACTGTATGCCTAAAGACTTTCTTAAATGAGTATAGGTGGCGTGGAAATAAGACTTTCGCGTTTCAGGCGTGGACACGATTTGGAAGTAGGTGAAAATTCGCAGGGAAGGGCTTGCTGTGGTTGGGAAGTGGTTCTTGGGTTACTTAGAAAAAATTTGCAGCAGAAGAGGTAGGATCATATGAAACGGGATGTGAATGTGCCTACTAATTGTATGTTAGAATTTCGATGGAGGTGGTCAACGTTTCTTTTAACCTGCTATACCAGACACGCCCATTGAGAGAGTGGATAATCAGGCTGTGTGTTAGGCAGGTAACCTAGTCGAGGCTGTCTGTAAAATACGAGGTTAAACGCTTTAAACAAATCTGGCGTTTGTGTCACAAGAGCGTAGCGTGTCTTCAGGTTTTGGCCAGCTGATAAGGGGTGGTATTCCAACTTGTGATTTGGGTAGGGTCTGGCAGTTCCTCATTGTGACAAAACGATATTTTGACCTGGGTTTTGGATTTGGTTGACCTGTGAATACAGCAGTGAGCTTGTGGCTTCCATAAAATGCTGAGAATTCTTGGACTAGTGGATCTGCCACTATTTTCCAAAGAGGTCCTGATCCTTGGAGTGAGACGGAGGTTACGCAATAGGGTAGCTCGCTGCAAAACAGCATTATGCAATCAGAATTGCGTTTTTGCAACACCACTTACCAATTCCGGCCCCCACCCTTTGACACAGTTTAAAGAACAATGTTTTTCATCTTTCCATCAGAGTCTTAAGTTCTACGAACTGCCGTAGACGAGTTACTTATCTAAAAATTGTTCCAGCAATACGCACAACGTAATGATTTTAAGTGTGACATATAAATACAGATACAAATGCCGACTGATTTTATAAGAACTTTTAGAAGTCATTTTACACTGCGAATTGTTGGATCAGTTTTTAAATAAATTATTTGATAGCGATGCACGTTGTAAACAGCAGTGTGAAATTTCCCCTATACAACTTACATTAACCGCATACAAACTACTGTGGTGCAACACATCCTGTTTGTATACTGAAACTGTAGCCCAGGAATGCGGTTTCACTGTGTAGTTATAGAATGGATACGTGCCGGCAAATATCACTTGATGGCATTGGTGTTGCTTCGTGGAAAACCGAGTGATGATCCGGTGAAGTGAGTGCTTGATCTTACAGGATATACTGCTTTGAAATTTGTACATTCCGCACAGTGTGATGCGTTTTTGGTTATAAAACCAACAACTTGAACGTACAAACAATAGGTGTAGGTATCAGTCAATAACACAATGATATTTAAAAAAGATGTTTAATAAAGGATGATAGTAACTACATGTTTCGGTCCATTGCGGCCATCATCAGGTTTTCATCCGGAAGTATGGTGGTAGTGCTTTATAGGGTTGGTATGGGTATGTCACGATGGTGAGATCTCAGCGTCTGTGATGTTTGTTGTTATATGGTATTGTTAAGGGGCTCAGGGTGGGGGGGTATTTAAATAACCCCCACCCTGCGCCCTTTAACACTAGCATATAACAAACATCACAGATGCTGAGATCTCACCATCGTGACATACCCATACCAACCCTATAAAGCACTACAAACATACTTTCGGATGAAAACCTGATGATGGCCACAATGGGCCGAAACATGTAGTTACTATCATCCTTTATTAAACATCTTTTTAAATATTGTTGTGTTATTGACTGATACCTACACCTATTGTTTGTATACACACAACGGGGTTGGCTCATTTTAGAATTAAACGTACAAGGTGAAAAAAAAACTGTAACATACTGTATACTTAGTATGGGCATACTGTTGGTTCTGTAGTTATTGGAACTGTAATATAATAATTTATTCCAGTCAATAACACAACAATATAAATAGTGACCAATGTTAAAAATAATGCGACTTGTTTCGGTTCAAATGAACCGTCATCAGGCCACATATGAAAACACAATCCCGGTACTTTCATACAGTGCACACACTATGGGATTTGGCCTGATAAATGGTTCCTTTGAACCGAAACACGTCGCATTATTTTTAATATTGGTCACTATATATATATTGTTGTGTTATTGACTGGAAGAAATTATTATATTGTTGCAATACACAGCGGGTTGGCTCGTATAAAAAACTGGAACTGTTGTCATTTTTAAGCACGTTCGCATTATAGCGAAAAGCTACTATTAGCTTCGTCATGTCTGTCTGTCTGTCTGTCCGCATGGAACAACTCGGCTCCCACTGGGCGGATTTTCATGGACTTTGATATTTGATTATTTTGTCGAAAAATCTTTCGAGAAAATTCAAGTTTTATTAAAATCTGACAAGAATAACGGGTACTTTATATGAAGATCCGTGTGCATTTATGATAATATCTCGCTCAGTCCTTCTGAATATGAGAAATGTTTAGACAAAAGTTGTAGAGAAAATCAGTACAGGCATTTTATATTCAGTGACTTTAATTTTTCTTCGAAAATCGTGCCGTTTATTAGATAATATGGAAAAATATTTTAGAGCCGGAATCTTCGTCACGTGAATGGTTTTGGTTCTTTGGGATTAAGCTGTTTGCCCTGTAGTTGGCCCAGACTGTGGAGCTGTGTGAGAGGGTGCGTTGTAACGGGATCAGAATTTGGACGACATCAGTCAAACTGTACGCAAAGTTAAGCGCGAACTTCGTTCATTATTTAAAAAATGGCTATTTCTGTGGATCATCAACATTATACAAGACTGGAGGTTTCTGACGACGTGAATTTCAATTGTGGGGCGCCAACTATGACACCGTGTACCCTGGTAGATAGTTACCGGCATTTCTGAGGAACGTGTCTGTTTCCGCACATTTCTGCCATGAAGGTGTAGGCAGCATAGTCCTCCGAAGCGTTGCATATCTACCTACCAGACACCACGGTGACGTGGTGAAGATCACAAAGTTTCGTCATCCTGGTTTCCTCCGGTAAGAAGCAGTAACATTGTTTCTGTTACTGTACTGCTCTTTCCCTTAGTTTAATATTGATAGAAACCAGCTGCATTACAGTACAGTATAGGTTCCTTATTTTATGTGAAAAATCTTGTTGTGTCACTTGCCGCCGCGTGTGCAGTGCGGTCGCCTGACTAGGCAGCGCTACAAAGTGTAGGTGTATTTGTCTGGTAAAATAATGATCCTGTATGAAACACGTTATGTGCGACTGCTAAATAAGTCATTATTCGTCTTCATCAGGTGCTACAACTTCACTGTTTGTCCGTTTGGCCTTCTGACATATTTCCTTCCATTTAACCCTACCGTGGATGCATTTTGTCCAATTATTTATTTTAATAATTGAATCTTCGTTTATATCATTTTCCCGTATAATGTTTAGTCTTCCTGCCAATCTTGTAGGTATCGGTTTCCACTCTTACAATTTTTTGACCATCCTATCATTTGTCATTCGATGTACGTTGGCCATTTGGGACTTACATTAGTTAATTATATTCTTATATCTATCTAGGTTATTTAATTCATCAGTTGTTTTAACTCTCCATGTACCATCTCTGCCCTATATAGATCCGAATATTCTTCTTAACATCTTTCTTTAAGTTATAAATAATTTTCTTTTCATAGATTCCTTTAGTGCCCATGTTTCGCTAGCATGTGTTATCGCAGGTCTTAGCATAGTCCAATATAACGTTAATTTGACTTTAATCATCATCATCATCATCATCATGTTCCTGAAGGGTTAGGCGTGTTTCTTGTTCCTTCATCCTCAAGATGAAGTTGGACCCTCCATCTCTTCCTCGGTCGTCCTATGTTCCTTCGTCCTTTTGGTTTATATTGTACTGCTTGTTTGGTAGTCTATTTGTGTCCTCCTCTGTACATGTTGTAGCCACTCATTCTGGTACTGTTTTATTTCCATTACTATATTCTATGCTCCCGTTTTTTGCCTAATACATTGATTCTTTTCTTTATCTAGTTTTGTTATTCCAAGTAATTGTCTCAAAAATTTCATCTGTGCTGCTTCTAAACGTTGTTCCTCTCTTTTCTTCAGTACCC
>Ga0123352_10011795_pt1 | contig 13790 bp, 10 predicted proteins | sample TergutLab28metaG_FD_89700 | JGI IMG/M metagenome (GOLD analysis project Ga0123352, IMG submission 89700) | Labiotermes labralis P1 segment gut microbial communities from Petit-Saut dam, French Guiana - Lab288 P1 | ecosystem: Host-associated > Arthropoda: Insects > Digestive system > Gut ...
GAGAAAAAAACGGAGAGTATATACCATGTTTAAAATATTCAGTACCTATATTTGTTGAATAAATATACAAAATGCAACTTTAGAGGTTAGCGGTGCGGTACGACCACTATAGTTGACATTAGGGGTCAAAAGGTTAAAACATTAAAACATTAAAACGCTCCGACATGTTTCGGTCCTAAGGCCATCATCAAGGAGCCACATCGTCCTTGCTAAAGTTACACTATAAAAAGTCACATTAATTTAGTTAAATTAATGTGACTCCCTGATGATGGTCCTAGGACCGAAACATGTCGGAGCGTTTTTAATATTTTAATGTGTACATTGTATAAATTTTATATATGTGCAGTAGTTGGTATAATAATTGAATATTGAACATATTTTGATTATATGTATCCTAAAATTACATGGAAGATAACTTATGTTCACAAAGTGTATTCAAGTCAGAAACGCGTGTTCTCTCGCGATGCTCCTCCATGTTCAGACGCCGTGTTGTGTTTTTTTCACACGACTGTTCAGACAATCATGCTGCTTACACCTTCGCGTTCACTCATTTTCATCCAGGCGCACGATAGGTGATTCGGAAGCGTTATCAAAGCAAACGTCACCTCAGTCAAATTCAGAAACACCAAAAATGAAGGCCGCATGTTCTTCTGAAACGTGGGAACTAACTTACATTATACGGTGTAAAAAAAACCGGAAGACCATTATTTCAGAAATTCAGAAGTACTTAATGTGGAAGAATGCAAACAATATGGGGCACATGCACGTCACCCTGTGAAGGTTCATATTGCGGTCCTGTGCTTCAAAATATCATAGAGTCTAGTACAGACGTTCTGGAGACACATAATGACGATAGTTTTAGAATGTGTCTGTTTGACTTTCAAACACACCACCAAAACACGTTGCCATAACTTTCAAGTCTGCAATAAAAACAGTTTTCACATTTGTCGATATGGGGGCAGAGATAGCTCAGTCGGTATAGTGACTATAGTGACCGAGGAATTGTTTTTCGATTCTCAGCAACAGCAAAAGGCTTTCCTCTTCTCTTAAGCCTCCAGATCAGATCTATTGGCCCATTCAGCCTCCTAATCAACAGGCTAAGACAAAGCTGTTTGCGAGGTTAAGAGACCGGAGCGTGAAGCTTCACGCTTCCCTCTAATTCCGAGATCAACAACGATCGGAGCCATAACTCCGTGCCTCAACATGCCTTCAAGGTGCGCAAAAACATATTCACTTTTGATTTGATATTTGTGTGACCGTGCATCATTGATGCAATAATACAGTGTGTCCCACTCGCTACTCAACTGGCAAGGACTTTCCAAAATATGGCTCGCCTGGTTCAATTCTGTCTGGAAGCAAATGGTGGCCACTTCCAGCACATGTTATGATGTCGTCACATTTCTTACTCAATGAGGTAAGTCCGCTTCAAATTTCGTTGCAATATCCTCATTTGTGGTAAAATTATTAAAGAAATGCCGGGTTCGGTAGCGAGTGGGACAAACTGTATAAACAGCCAACTAGATGCAACAATAATAATTTCAATCAGCTCAACATATTTCAGGCGATAATTTCGCCCGCCTAGTTGGCTGTTTATATTCTTGTATCTTCATCTTTAATTAAAACATTTGGCTGAGAAACTGAGCCAATAAACTTATACAAAACAGAAATTTAACTGTATCATATTTCAATACGATATTTACTGCTCATAGGCCCACAAGTGCAAATACAACAGAACCGTCATTTTACGCCAGATAATATCAACAGCACAAGTCACAAATAGTGCACATACTCTTCCGCTGTTAATTGTTCCTTCTGCTGGGCTCAGCACTCTACAGCAACACCATATCGCTTACAAGCCACTTTCTGCTGTCAGCGGCAGGGGCTGCTTAGTATCTTGGCAACGATGATGTAATTAATACAGCCAGAAAGTCGGTCACTACTTACTGTCGCACTGCAAGTCACATTCACGACTGAAGTATCTAGATGTACGCGTTTGGCTACGAGAAACTTTATGGTTTTATTCGTCCGCTATAAATTCCTTAAATTCCTGTACAAAGTTCTGACCATCTATAATTAGAATAGTTTGGTGCTGTGTTTCAGTACAGAAGTTTCATTAATTAAACTCGTGCTATTTAGGGTTCATTGTAATTGGTTTCTGGGAAATACGTGGATCATAAGAAAATCTACGTACTTAGAGAGGAAAGTAATTTCAAATAATCCTGAATGATCTTTTTTCCCATGGTGTCCGAAAAACTAACACCATTTTCATCATATCTGTAATCGAGATAGATGCAGTTGAAAATGTGCTGCGCATGAAGTAAACTGACGATCTACTGAAAGAGAAAATCCCAACATTCGAATCACAATTTGAGACCCTTTTATTTCAAGCAAAATTTAAATAACCCCTAAATAGCCAATAAATCTTCACGCGTTTCGGCAAATAGTTGTTTAGAAAAAAAATCGCTGTTTTTCTGAGAATCTGAAACATAAACACGTGTGTGTGTATGTGTGTGTGTATGTGTTTGTGTGTGTTTGCAAAATACATAGTGCTAAGTATTATAGCAGGTGTTGTACTTAATTAACATTGGGTTTGAAATGGTACTATTTAAAACCATGAATAATTTTGCGCTTTAAAAATAAATATGGCTTCTTTACGGGGTCTTCAATATTATAAATTTCTTGTAAATTACTCAGACACATATATAAGTGTGTAACTAATAAATAATGTGATTACTACTGTTGTTTTATGATTCATTTCAAACATCTTTTTCTTATTCACTTGGGCAAGGTACCTCACAGAGGCAAACTAGCATAACGCCTGCAATATGCTGATCCCACTACACGCTACACACTGCTGTCGAAGAAGCTGCCGTGTGATAAAGGCGCCCCACATCAGCGCAGAAAATTCTAAAGCAAGAAGACTTAAGGTTATAAAACAACTGTCTGGCTTATTATTGGAACAACTGTTGACGGGCACTTAGAAAATGTATGACAAATATTCACAAACACTAAAAATAACATTAAGATTAACATCCCCATTCTACTTGTGAAACACGCAATTATTAGAAAATAGAGAGTCGACGGACTACGTCCTTCATAACAGTAAAAATATCAACTACAAGCTTCGGCTTTTTATAATAGCCACTAACAGGCTGTACAGTAATGTAAGTATACACTATACAACAGTATTATTTATGCTGTATATTGAACTTTTAAATTACTCTAAAACCTTACGATGCCCAACATAAAAAAGTTGAAACATGACGCTGAAGTTTTTACATATAAAATTTGTGCTTGACTGATACTGCTATTCTTCATACTTAAATTCACAATGTGATAAAAGACATACACACACAAAAAAACCTTCTGTTTCGATAAAAATAAAACATGTAACTTCCTAAGGATGGTTGACTGTCAGCTTCACTGAACAGTAACTGTTCCATGCGATAGGTAGATAGTGGAGGCATCTAAATAAAATCCTGTGAAAAATACTAATGGTTAAGGTACATCTTTCTCATTAACAATCCCCACAGTTTTCCAAGTTTTCCACATATGTTTTTGGAACATGCGACACATAATTCTGCTTCAAGCCCTACAATGATATAAACAGTTTATTCTATATTTCTATCGTAAATGTTCTCTTGCCCAAGGCGTCACGACTGCTCCTGAATACCACCCAGTGAATACCGGAGACTTTTTCTCGCGGTAAAGCGACGTGGTTGTGAAACTGACCACTCAACCTCATCTAAAGCCGAAGTTAAAAAATGAGTGGAGGTATTTCTCCATTTCCCCACACGACTTCGTGGCGTGGGCAAGACGTCAGCTTTAATAATTGTAGACAGTTTGTTGCTGGTGGCGTAGACACTACATGAAAAAGTTACCGTAAATACCGAATAATTGTGCACTCCCCAAGCAGCCTGAAACAATATACGTTTCAAGGCATAAAAATAAAAATTCAAAATTTTTATTGTTAAAACGGTACGTGTCAAAACGTCAAACATTCTCGAACCAGTAGTGTATAAAATTTCAGTGTCAAAGTATTCGTGAAGACACTGAGAATTACGTTAGAATTTGGTGAGATATTGAGGCATTGTCATGTTTACACAGGTTCCTTAACGTACTAACAGGGTTAAAATTCTTGGACCCGAACAGCCCATTCTGTAAGTCTGCCACAATCAATCCACTGTCAGTTGAATCTTGCAAAAGTTGTAGCTCTTCACTTCCAAACGCTTTCTCACAAATTTCAACTGCATATGCCTTCTTTTTCACGATGTTTAAAACCATCGGCAGTGGAAGTGAGTGTTCTCGGCTAGTGGGTCTTTTTAACTGCCATGACGTACACACGAAGGCTTACTGGAAGATCGAGGCTGTCTCCTTAGTAACAGGCGCTCATATTGAACTCCGCCTTCACAGAGAGAGCAAAACTCTGCAAACTGAATTTCATACGGATACATTTAATGAATTGAACGTCAGTTCGTCCTAAAACTTCGTGGAAACTTTTTCTGAACTAGCGTCATTATTTTGTTTTCGTGGAGTAACGAAACATGACTTGCTGTACATTCGTCACTATTGTTCATACTTAGACTGCGTAACACCCAGTGGAGTCCTCATATATCATATGCTCGTGCATTACAGAGTATGTATTGCATTTTTGTTCTACAAATTTTACTCGTGTAGGCAGCCTTAGTTTTTAATTAATTTTCAAATATATAAAAATAATTTGATAATGACTCCGTATACCCACTTAAAGCATTAATACGTAACTCAATTAAAACAAAAATAATAATGGTATGATGTCAACAGTAAGGATAACATTGTTTGAAATACAAACACAAAAAATAACTAATAACATATGTGGTTCACATATTCACCTAAAATTGGTCCAGTGTCATTGAATACTACAGGTAAAAAAAACGTAAAGCAGTCCCGTTACAGGCCTGGAGTGGTCCAGAGGGTTCCAGGAAGTTAAGGTTCCAAGATTTCGTGACAACGGCACAGGATGGTGGTAAGGTTGTCAGTCTTACGCACCGGCCGCCTTTACCCCAGGAAATGGTCCTGGTACTCATTTCTGTTAGAGGCTGAGTCGACCCCAGGGCCATAGTGCGATCGGAAGGATTTTATGTCAATGAAAACTTCCATTGACACCAGCTGGGATCGAACCAGCGACCTTCCGATTTGTAACACAGCACCTTAACCACTGTTCTACCGCGGTCCCCGAATACCACAGGTATTTGACGTAATTTAAAAATCCGTCTATAACATTTCCATAATTTGACAAACGTTTTTCTAAGATGAAATCACAGAAAAAACAGGTTCCTAAAAAATACCACGTCCAAAATATAGGAGGTGCATGGGATGTGTGATGTTGGAATGTATACCCGAAATTATGGACTTGCGCATACCTGAGCTCTTTATAAGTTTCGAAGTTAAAATGTATGCAGAGATTCTGTATGCTAGAAAGTCTTTCGCAAATTCCTTTGAATATTTTATAACATGTTCTTGTGACCTGATAAACAATGGAAAGTAATGACGTTAAGCACACGATTTTTGGAACAATTTTCAGTTCTTATTATTACCAAAAGAATCACTTACAAGTAGTACGGCCTACGTAAAGCATCGTATCCTAGTGACCACACAATTACAGAGAAAGTCTCACAGATCGATAAAACCTCGACAGATTTTTGGAGTTTCTCCAAAACATGGGATATGTGCGTCTCGTCCCTCCTATTACAGTCTATTATATATGCTGCATAGACAGTTCTAAAATCTTGCTATTTTATTGTGAAATAAATCAAAAGGTAGGCAATATGCTTTGGGCTTAATAATTCACACACATAATTGCTACCATCCATCGATTTAGGAATTACCATCTTATTAAATGCTGACAGATAATATTATTTAATATATAAACAAGTTCCAAATAATACTAAAACATGCTAGCAGAAAAAAAATGTCAAAACAACAGTACGGAATAAGGAAAATAGTTTACTGTACCTCAGGTGGGGGGGAAATATGAATTTGAAATTTATCCCCTTAAAATTTTTCACACCCTTAAAATACGTGACGTAACGGAAAAACCGAAATGTAAGCCATTGCACAATGTCAGACAAGTTAACAAATAATGGCAACACAAACACTGACCCTAGTCACCTCTCTTTATGCAGCACGAAATACAGAAACTCGACTTTTATCTCAAGCACCAAATATAATTTAGAATTTCAATAGTTAGTAAGCTTACAAAACCGTCTTGCAACTACTGGCCTATGTTCCGTACTGTGGTGAATTTGATGAGATAGACTACAACAACACAGGTTTAAGAAAAGTGTGTCACTTCCCAGCAGCCAATAAAACTGTCTGATTTTAAAATTTTACTTCGCCACCTAATATATGCACCAAATAGGAAGTTGCTGTGGTCTGACGCTTTACGTCATGATGCAGTGTAGATGACTGGTACCAAAGCTCTTTTCTTGTGCATGTCCATCGAACGCCGTTACGTTTACCACTCAATATCCGGTGTAGATTCAGTAACTCCCTTCCTGTTAGATCCGAAAATTCTTTCCATTACAGATACAATATTTTATTAGATAACCCGTCTACAAATAAAGGAATACATTTACTCCTGACACTGTAAGAAGACCGTACTGCTGTAATGAAAAGTAAAGGAAAAGTAAATTTGTCCTGAGAACACAATGAAGACGTATGGGTTAGTGAAGGTATGGCTATACTGATTTTTAATCTCAGCACCAGATGGAATACAGTGGTCAGGTTCATGCTCGGTCGCTTCATCTCCGGTACCCATTGAGCACGGGGCTGGTTTGGCCCTAAGAGGATCTGCACGTTTTGGAGAATAAAATTTTGTGGCTGCCCGTACTCGTACTCCGCATCATTCAATCCATAGCCTAGTCACCGTAACGACACGTTATCCCTATCCCGAACCGTAGTCTGATAAATGTCCTGTTAGTACAACAATGTTTACATGCATTGCTAGGCGGACAGGAGACTAACAAACGTGTTAACTACACGCTACTAGGTCACGCCATGGTCAGGCGCCGGCTTCGCAACCCGAAGACTCGCATTCGGCCAAGGCCAGACAATGTGGGATTTGTGGTGGACAAAGCAGTAGTGGCACAGGTTTTTCTCCAACCATTTCGCTTTTCCCCTATCAGTATCACTCCACAAGTGTTCCAAATTTACTTTAACATCACTAGATTTACATAATCTTGGCGTCTTTAAACAACACACTTTATAAAGATACTTTAAATTTTCGGGATATTTCCCATCTCACACTGCGCTTTGCATTATTAATTTACTTAGCTATTCATCTTTAATGGCAACTACAACCTAATACATCTTATCAGAGAAGTGTTGATACATTAAGCTGAGAATTTCTGTTGTCGGTTGTCAGATTAAGAACCCTGACATCTACATGAAGTGTAAACCATAACCACCGACTCACCCCGTATTTTGAAGTACAAATTAATTTATACGCACGTACCTAGCTCCTGCAAAGTTTCCAAGGACAGATTCGTTCCTAATACGGTGCATAAATGCTTAGTCACAGCATATCCACTCTCGCTATTCCTAAAACAAATCTGTCATCAGCTTTCAAAAGATAGCCTGCAATTCGGTTTAGTGCGCGAAAAAACGCATAGGCCTCCCACTCTCGTGCTTTATCCTGCCCATTTCTATCCAAATTTCTGTTCTTTCAGCAAGCAAATTAATTAAAAAACCTTTTTAACCCGAGTGGTGTCTATATATACATCAAGCCGTAACACTCAAACCTCTGAATTTTACTCACACAGTGCATTTATGCATTCCGTGTAATTCTTAAAATGATTTCCCTGTACATCATCCGCTGCTTGGTAATTAGCCTATAATTAAGCGCACAACCTTTTATGCATGTTACCAACGGAATCACCATAAAATGAGCGACCAATTTCAAGTGCAACCCGCGCTACCATACGCTGCATCTGGCTGAGCATGACTCATTCCCGGCAGTTCGATATTTGCATGTTCACTTACACAGCACTTACTTAGGCTGAATCACACACATCACCAATTGTTCAGAACAATCCAGGTTCAAAATTCGGGCATGGCAGTTTTCAATAGTTTTTATTGTTCGCGAATATGACGTATGGTGTATCACAGGGAGCTTTCACTGTGAAGTGAATTGTTCATATTATTATTATTATCATCATCATCATTTCTTATTACCTTTATGTAAGAAATTTAAATATACATACCTGAAACAAGCCATGTTTCTTGGGTATGTAGAGTTGCAGCTACTCTGTGTCTACAATTTCTTCTACACGTAATGTTAATTCCCGTGTTAAATGTTTTGTACTTCTACATCAGTACTTTCCGCAGTGTGTGTGAAGTGTCCAATATGGCTGGTTTGTTGTAGTTCCTTGATTTCGTGCTTTACTTTGCTCAGGTTTTTTTAATGATTTTTGAATGGTTCCAGTTGCCCCTGTTGTTACTGGTATCTGTTTAGTTTTCACATTCCACATACGCTACATTTCTATTACGAGGTCTTTATATTGTAGAATCTTCTCAGCTTCTTTCTTGAGCATATTTCTGTCTCCTGAATTTGCAACATCTATCAAGATACACGTTCTTTTTTTCATGATAACGAATTATTATTTCCGGTTTATTGTTAGGTGTGGCTCTATCGGTTTGTAATTATTGATCCCATAATATAATTAGGCGGTAGGGTAATGTTTTATGTTTCTTGTGCCGTGCATTGTAATTAATTACACATTATAAACCAATGAAATGCACATTTCCTAAATTAACTTTTCAACTTTTAATTTTTTTATGTCTTCTACATGTTTCGAACCCGATGGTTCATCTCAGGAAGACAGTTGTATATACAGTTATGGTATGGTGCGTTTTACTTGCATCGGTATAGGCAGTCCTGTAGGTAGAAGAGTGTTTTCGATTCTTCTACTTACTAGACTGCTTATAACGGTACATATAAAACTACTATACCATAACTGCATTTACAGCCGTCTTCCTGGATATGAACCTTCGGGTTCGATACAAGTAGAAGACATAAAAAAAAATTAAAAATTGAACCGTTAATTTAGGAAAAGTGCATTTTGTCGATTCATACTGTATAATTAAGCGGTAAGGTAACTAGTCGTGAATCGGGCGCTGGTTGCAGATCAATGTTACCAAAGAGCTGATTTTTAAATGAAATAATATGCAGTTCATTTATTGATGACTATGACTGCGTCTGGCAGCAGTATGTGTCGAGGGAGTCCATTGTATTAGCAATAGCAGTGAGTGTGTTGCAGTGTTCTTTCAACTGAAAATTACGTAACATAACTTTTTAAAATCTGCAATGATGACTGCGCGAACTTACGGTGTTAATATCCATTCAAAAGTAGATACAAACGTGTTCTGTGAAGGGAAAAAATTACAATTGACACGAAGCATTCGGGCATGCATGCGGGTGACCTGTTTGTGGTCATTTTCCGCCACCAATGAGCACGCAATGCATTCTGGTTACGCGCTGATTTCAAACTGAATTTCGATTGCAGCTTCCAGTATACAGTGTTATTGAGAGTTTTGCATCACGGAAAAGTGCCAATAGTGTAAGAAGATATTCTGTCGCTAGGTTTATGGTTTAGTTTGCCACACTATCTGTTTGAACGTACTTTCTTGTAGACAAATAATAAAAATGTTATGATTTTTTATGCACATAAAATATTGAGTTTGGTAATTTTGCGTAGTTATTCAGTTTATTAAATAGTCAAATTTAAGGTAAAATTTCTCATTGCAAGACTTACTTATTTCAAAACTTCACTGACAAGCATATTGAAAATTCTTTCTTTGTTATTCTCCAATAATGTACGAGGCTTATTCAGAACGTAAGTACCGTTTCGCTGTAAGACAAAATGAGTAAGGTTTCGTATAAAACTTTACTGCTATCAGATTCTACATTATTCAGATCAGAAATTGTGAAACGTCTGTCGTCGCGCACTCTTTCGTTGACCTTACGCACCAAATCATCATTCACCAAAGATGGACGCCACAACGCGCCTCATCGCGCACGTTCTCTCGTACTTCATTGAACATCCGAACCCATTTCCTAACCATGTCATCACTCATCGCATTGTCACCATACACTTGACAAATCTGGTGATGAATCTCACTTGGTAGCACATTCCTAACGTTCAAAAACGAATTACAGAATTATTTCACTGTCGGCGGCCCCTTCAATTGTCTTAAACACGTTTAACGCAAAGGAACAAACATAAACATAACACGAATTTCACGAAATGGCGTCTGTGGCTTCTCAATTGATAGAGGGAGTTACTGCACATGCGCAAAGTGACAGTCTCGAGGATGTGCGAGAGATATGCGCAGACGGTACTTACTTTCCGAATAACCTACGTACTAATTTTATATGGACAGCGCTATACAGAGCGTAGGTATTTCGAAAAAAATGGATAAAGGATTGAGTCGCATAAAGTACTTCAACTGGCTGGGGTGATAGATTCTAAATGAGAGAAAAAAAGTTTTCAAAAATTCCTTGCCATGGACACGACGGTGTAAAAGCTTCACGATGCGACGTTATTTAACTCTCCGACAGGGAGAAAATCAGTCCGTCGCCCGAAGCACTATGGCAACACAAAGAAACCAAGAAGGAATTGTTTAATAAACTAAGCAGTTTAATCAATGTACTCAAAATTACTAGTGCAGATACATAAGTGTGACCAAACTGAGCTTGCTTTGGTCAATAGAAGTGGCACAATTATTGCTCCAAAAGCATATGAAACGGCAATAATAAAAAAAAGTGGGGAGAAGAGCGAAAACATAGCATTTGTCATTGGGTGCACTGCAGTCGTCTTGTGTCAGTTTCTCAGTACGTGTATCACGAAAATATTTCCGAAAGGATCCGATCCACAATTACTCCCCGTTGCCAGATGTGGATCACCTCGCTTATATTCTTCACACGGTTCTAAAAACTTGAGCCCCACAAATTTTCATGGCTCTGAAGTTCTATACTGCTTGTACACAATGCGATGAAAATGTATTTTTTTCCACCGATGCACAACTGTTACCCAGGGTCTAACTGCGGATCACATGCTACATGTTACTTTTCCAAAAATAAATACGTAAATAAATCGTCCTGAATCCGAGAATAAGTGACCAAAACTCAAGGGTAGAGATTAAAATATTCACACAACATAAACGATCCGCGCTTTCATTCAACACGATTAGTGTTTTCAGAATTTACAATTACGAGTAGCCCAACCTACTTCCACATGTCGTCGGACGGAATCGATAGCGTCGTTGTAAAGAGGGGTCTGTTCATGTGCCGAGCTGCAAGTCTTTTATTGTTACAGAGGCCGAAATGAAGAATGTCAGGCGATGAGCGCGATTTCAACAACATGGAGACGTGAGCTGTCAAGAAGTTTTTTTTCTTGCAAGGCAATGCGCCGAAGGAAATTCACGCCATTCTGACAGAAACATTAGGGGAACAAGCACCATCGTACGTCGCCGTCAAGAACTGGGTGACCCAGTTTAAATGTGGTGATTTTTCCGTCTGTGATGCGCCTCGTCCTGGACGACCCAAAACAGTGACCACCCCAGATATTATTGATCAAATTCACGAGCTAATCTTGGAAGACCGCCGGAATTCAGGTAAATAAATAGTTCAGCAACTGGGTATCTCACGTGAGCGGGTTGAGTCCATCATTCATGAAGATTTGGACATGTGGAAGCTCTCCGCATAGTGGGTCCCGAAATGCCTGAACGCGGATAAAAACGTAAAGAGTGCCAGTCGTCTGAGCAATTCTGGGATCTTTTCGGCGCGATCCAAATGATTTCCTGTCGCGATTGGTGACCACGGATGAAACCTGGTTATATCACTATGACCCGGAGACAAAGCAACAATCAATGGAGTGGCGGCATAGCAGCTCACCCCGCCCCAAAAATTTCCGAGTGCAAAAATCCGCTGAAAATATTCTCGCCTCGATTTTTTAGATCAAGACGGCATCCTCCTTATTGATTATCTTCCCAAGGGCCAAACTAGCAACGCGGAATATTAATCATCTTTGCTGGTGTAATTGAAGGATATTTTGAAGGAAAAACGCCGCAGGAAGTTGTTCACCAGGGTCTCTTTTTCTTGCACGACAATGCTCCTGCTCACCGGGCACTTGCAACCCAGAAGAAACTTGCCTACCTAGGTTTCCATTGTCTTGATTACCAACCCTATTCTCCGGATCTGGCCCCGTCGGACTACCACCTCTTCTCTGGACTGAAAAAACAATTGAAAGGTTGCAGTTTTTCGTCCAACGCACAGGTCGGATTTCATTGCTACCGTGTTGACGTGGTTGAACGGACAACCTTCTGAATTTTTTTTTGAGTGGCTTGCAAAAGTTACAGCAACGGGCTAAGAAGTGTATTGAGCTTCGTGGGGAGTATGTTGAATAAATCCCGAGTTTGTTCGTTGTAGCTTGTTTCCTTCCTGGTCGGGGTAAGGACTTATCAGCACGCCCTCGTAGAGCCAACAGTCGGCAGACAATCCCATCTTACTGCACGCTAAACTAGATACCATCACATGACAACAAAGTTACAAAGACGTTGTGAGGTGTGCTGTAAATGCAACAATAACGATTTGACCCGTTTTCTTTTCGGATAAAATACAGTGTGATTCAAAAAGATGGACTCAAAGAGCTTGTACCAGTTGTAGGCGGTATGGCTTGAGCAGTAAACGGCGCCTCAACACACTTCAGACAGTTGGTTGCGGTATTCCAACTTCTCTGCTCGCTCTACGGGTTGACTTGCGTGGGCTACGCTCAAAACTCTCTTGAATTCGTCTCACGTTCTCCTCTGATACACGTGGTCGGCCGGAGCTTTTGCCTTACACAGACAGCCTATTTGCTGAAATTGGTGACTCCAGCGACAAATGCTCTTTCTCGTTGCAGGTTGCCTGTTGAAACGAAGACGAAACGCACGCTGCACAGCAGTAGCCGACACAGTTTTAATGAACTCACGAACGCAAAACATTTTGTGTTTCATAGTAGCCATTTTGCTCTCAACTGACGCTGCTGCAAGGCTGTGCATTACGCGAGAGCTGTAGCGATGGTATGTGAAAACGTAGGATCTTCTATTTCAAATGTTATGTAGATCATTCACATACCATGTATAGTTCAGGAAATATAGACGTAAGAATATGAGTCCATCTTTTTGAATCATCCTGTATATTCAGAATTATGCAGTAAGAAAATCCCCACTTTTTCTTCTCTTAATCCATGACTAGAAGAGAATGGATTCTTCCAGTTTGACGGTGAAACCCCTGACACAGTCTGTGAGTGAACGACCGCCTTACGTTATGTTTTGGAAAGCCCATTAATTCATTAGTCGTGTGTTGTGCCCTCTTGGTTCATACGATACGCCACGTGACAATTATCTGTGGAGATGTTTGAAAGACAATACACACAGGAGACGGCAAATAAATTATAAGGTATACAAAGTCGGAAATTTATAGAAAAAAACTAAACAGTTTTAAATTACATATTTACCAGGTGTCCAGCATCCCTGAAATTTGTAGGATGTCAGGCCCAATGTTTGTTTAAACATGCGGAAAGTTATCTTTAACGTTGCACCGCGCATTTTGTAGTTTATTTAAGTAACACACCAACAAATGCACATGTATAGTATTTAATAATCTAAACTTCACATTAAAACATGCTGCCACAGCATTAAATTAATATAACGAAGTAAATCACTGAGTGCTTTAAACTGTAACTTTAGCAAGGAACAAAGTATGCTCC
>Ga0123352_10011799_pt1 | contig 13789 bp, 13 predicted proteins | sample TergutLab28metaG_FD_89700 | JGI IMG/M metagenome (GOLD analysis project Ga0123352, IMG submission 89700) | Labiotermes labralis P1 segment gut microbial communities from Petit-Saut dam, French Guiana - Lab288 P1 | ecosystem: Host-associated > Arthropoda: Insects > Digestive system > Gut ...
GACAGGTGGCGGATGCTTGTGAGTGCGGTAATGAACCTTCGGGTTCCATAAAATGCGGGGAATTTCTTGACTAGCTGCAAACCAGTTAGCTTCTCAAGAAGGACTCTGCACCATGGAGTAAGTTTACTAATTTACCAATGTCACAATATGAGTTACATATATTTTAACCCTTTACCTGCTAACGTGGAGAATATGGTGAGCTCCGAATAATGCTAGCAAAGGGCGGATGGTATTTAACTTGGCGTTTAAAGGGTTAAACGTACTTGCAACCTTCATAACATATCTGAAACACATTATACTGAATATTTTTAACTGTTCCACGAGGACAGACGGACGGACGAACCAAAAGGCACGCATGACGCTGCTTACAGTCGCTTTTCGCAATTTCGAGAACGCGCCTAAGAGTACATTTGCACGTACTAACATCTTGTTTCCAACCTACGTGCAAGCTTCTCTGTTCCGTTTGTGTCCAGTTGACGCCCGCTACAGACACCTTCAGCTGCGCCCGCCCTCTGTTGAACGCAATAAAATCGCATCTCTGCCATAAGGGTTCCGCAACGTCGCACCGAATACATGCAATCTGAACACACTGCTGGTCAAGCACAATTCTTAGAAGGAACATTTGTGCCGACCGAAGGGTACTTCAGTATTGCAGTGGTCCTTGCAGGAATATTCGGGCGAAGGTGAACATCTAACTGCTATGACATGTAATTACGAATGGTTGGCAGAAAGGAGCAACCAGACACACAGGGTTCAGACGGACCGATGGGCTGTCAGGGGTGGCTTTCTCTGAACAATAAACTTACCACATACCTGCTTAGAGTCCAGGAGGCTGCAATGAATGAGAGCGAAATATGACGTCACACACTTGAACAACTCTCAAGGCAGACACCAGGGGCGCACAAATACTGTAAGCCACGTGGGCCGGCCGACTGAACTTGGTAGGTGGCGCCTATGATTTGTGGGTCCTGGTTGAAGAAACTGGTTCATGTCACTCACCTGGCGCCTGAAATTTTCAGCTGGCTCCTAGATTTATTGAAAATTTGTGCACTTGTGGTGTAGACTGTTGGCAAAAAGGATGCTGAACTGGAAGTTTTGAGGGTCTCAAACAAGGTCACAGGCTGTGTGAACTATTAATGCATTTCTGGGCCACCAGGTTGGATGACACACAATTCTGTGTGTTTCACAGTCAACATACCCTCGGGAACACACGTGGACGAAATGCAAATTCTATGCTCAGAATCCCGTGCCGGTTTTGCTACACACATATCTTCAAACAAGGGATTTACATGTGCTGTAAATTGTCTACTGAATCATAAGGCAATAATATCTAATTCCACGCAAGAGTCCTACTAGAGAAGCTGCCAGTTACTCAGCTAATCAGTAATTCCCACGGTTTATGTAGCACGAAAATTCAAGACCGAGGAAGCTGCTGGTGGTCTAGAAGATACATTTGTGTATATGGAAAGTAAACCCAAGTTTATGTGCAGGACCGCCAGCTACTTCCACTGTGTTCAAAACACTACATCAGGCGGGGCGAATAGTGCACTGCAACAGAACAGAGGGCTGCCTGGAGAGTTACAGGCTCCTGATGGGTCCATTAATATTCATGAGCTTACAGGAAATATTATGGATAGTGAAATGTAGCTATACAGCCATGCGTCGTTTAACGACAGGGATACGTTCTGAGAAATGGGTCGTTAGGCGATTTCGTCGTCGTGCCAACGTCACTGAGTGTACTTAAACAAACCTAGATAGTATAGCCTACTACACACCTATACTGTATGGTATAGCCTATTGCTTCTAGGCTACAAACCTGTACAGCATGTTACTGTACTGAATACTGTGGGAAATTGTAACATAATGGTACTATAATATTATAATCTTATGGGACTACCGTCGTATATGCGGTCCGTCGTTGACCAAAACGTCGTTATGCGGCGCATGGCTGTACATGATCACAGCATAGAAAAAAAATGACATATCAATAACATTTATTTTACAAGAAATACACACACAATGCTGTAACAATATAAAGCAACCGAAGGCACAAGGACACAGCACAATTTACTGCATACAGCAAACCGTGACGCCATTTACACTACGTTCAATACACAGAGCGGTCCGGTCCGTTTATCGTGTCCCCCAGAATGCCGCCGGCTGTCACTGCTGCTGATAGGTGAGCAACCGGTATGGACAAACAAAGCTTTTTCACGTGTTATTTTTTTATACGTTGGCCTCAGCTGGTCTCAGGGCGGTTGTGAAATATTTTTACCGTCATTTTTTTGCAAAGGGCGCTCTCAAACACCGGGTAGAGCCGCGGTGCTGGAGGGACAGGACAGCAAGGCCTCTGTACAAAATGCTAACTGATACAGCAGACTGGCACAGCACACGCGTGACACAAAACTGTACATCACTTGCACAATTACAAACGCTAATTACATATTGTTGTGGGTACACTGCTTTACTACATTGTTACAGGACTGTGACCATTATTACACCTGGCCCATAGCCAAAGCACACCTGTAGTTCAGTGCTGTATACAGCCCATTTGTTATACATTGTTACAAACTAACCATGATCATACCTGGCACATAGCTACAGTACAGCTTCTGTAGTTCAGTGCTGTACACAGCCCATTTGTTATACATTGTTACAAACTAACCATGATCATACCTGGCACATAACTACAGTACAGCTTCTGTAGTTCAGTGCTGTACACAGCCCATTTGTTATACACTGTTACAAGATTAACCATGATCATACCTGGCATATAGCTACAGTACAGCTTCTGTAGTTCAGTGCTGTATACAACCCATTTGTTATACATTGTTACAAACTAACCATGATCATACCTGGCACATAACTACAGTACAGCTTCTGTAGTTCAGTGCTGTATACAACCGCTTTGTTATACATTGTTACAGGACTGTAACCATGATCATACCTGGCACACGGCTACAATACAGCTTCTGTAGTTCAGTGCTGTATACAACCCATTTGTTATACATTGTTACAAACTAACCATGATCATACCTGGCACACGGCTACAATACAGCTTCTGTAGTTCAGAGCTGTGTACAACCCATTTGTTATACACTGTTACAGGACTGTAACCATGATCATACCTGGCCCAAAGCCACAACACACCTTCTGTATTTCAATGCTTTACACAACCGCTTTGTAAAATTGTTACAGGACTAACCATGATCATACCTGGCACATAGCTACAGTACAGCTTCTGTAGTTCAGTGCTGTATACAACTTGTTTCACAACAGGCACTGCCATTAAGCAAACTGCATAATTAAATACACACTTTACATTCTCTGAACCGTACATCGTGATACACATATGTGAGAAAGACTAATAAGATTCACACCTTTCTTGATAATTTATTTCTAGTCGCTGACACATTACGAATGAACGTGTCAGCGATTAGATTCCTCTTAAAATGCATGGCGAAATACTATAAGCTTTTTGTATAGAACTCCTCTTGATGATGAACAATTACTTGTTCGAAACATGTAAGGAAAATCTAAGTGAAATAAATTACGTATTAAGAAAATTCAGAGTCTTGTTGGTCTTTCCCACGTACAAAACACCGTATACACTTAACATTACAGAACATCTTATACAGAACTAACGGTGTTGTGCACAGCCTAACAGCATGTTCAGAGGACTGGCCTGGCTTCTGCCAGGAACTGAACTAAGCCTCACAAAGGCACATCAGCAATCAGCAACAAAGCGTTCAGGGCATAAAACCAAACGCAAATGAACAAACTGCAAGGGCAGGAGAGTCACATAAAAATAAGTTCCTTAGCAGACCGAGGTCTCAAACCTCACTTGCACAGACTAATCAATAACGTTTAGATCCCTGAAGAAAGAGCCGTTAGACGGTCGAAACATGCAGATGACTGCCGATCAACCGAAATTATAGACTAAGACCACAGCAGTTCTGTTGTACCAACACCAGAGATCAGCCGATACTATGCCTTCGCTTAATTCTACTAATAATGGGCAAGAACCCTGATAACTACAATGGATTCGAAACTTTATAGCGAGTTGTTGAACCGTTACGCTTCCCCACAGTTCAAGCTTGCGGTAGTTGTCAGCATCACCGCTAGATCGGGGAAGCATGCAGTGCTGTACGTTTTTTGAGAACAAAGTGTGATCACGCTAGCGGTCTGGCCAAGATGCCGGGGAAGACACGTCCGTGCGGTACGCTTCGACTAAAGTGCCGTTAAGAGAGTTGTGGAAGGAAGTTTTTGAAAATAGCTTTCGCAACAAAACGACACATGTAGCAAGAGTGGCCTTCTGCTTGGCTGACACAGGGGTTGAACGAGAACCTCGTGTGTGGGGACAGCCGGCGGCTTTGGTCCGTATCACAAAGGTAGAAAGGGCGAGGGCCAGTGTGTTTAAACGTGGGCCCAAAACCTGTTGGAGGCGAGAAAATTGTACTGGAAAGAACGTTCGCGAATCACAGTTGGGACACTACTGCTGGGACTGTGTAGTTACTAGCAAACCCCCCTCCCCCCTTCCGGTTCAGTACTGCAACAGCCGAGGTGCACCTCAACATTTAGTAGTTAAGAGTGAATCTATTGCAGTGTTTGCGTATACCTTTCATCTGCACTATTACACCCTTGATATTTAGTTCTGGGATCCCAGCAGAATTGCAGTACTAGATTTCAGTATACAGCGTGTTACTGTGAGTGTGCGTTTCATTTCCCACCTTAATCACACTCTCTGGGTGAGCTACAAAAGGGAAGGGTCCTGAACCAAGGAAGAACGGTCTCCTGTGGCTCATTGTTCCCCACAGACAATAACAAGAATAATACACAGTGGAGACATGGCTTAATAAGAAATATGGAAAACTCAAAAATTTTTTTTCTGAATGGGAGCAAGTAAAACATGGGGTAACTCAGGGTTCGATACTTGGTCCTTGTATTTTATTTTATAAATTAACGAACTTCCTAAAATTATATCAGACAAATCTAATACCGTTCTACCGTTCTGTTCGCCGAGGACACGAGTTTTGTCATTACAAATTCTAATTCCTTAGCATTTAGGAATAACATTAAAGAATTCTTTATGGTTACAAATGAGCAGTTCAACGTAATCTACCTCAATTGCACTACAATAAAACTTTTTTTTGCACTTCGTAACTGAAACGAATCAACTAATCGATACCCAAATATCCTGTGGAAACAACATATTACTAATATCCATGTACGAAATTTTTAGGATTGAATACTGATACTTTCTTGTCTTGGCAATATAATGCAGTGAGCCGTGCCCATAGGGCGTCTCAAGCGTCGTTGCCATGCGGAAGCCTTACTGTGCGGACTTCGAGTCTTGTTTTTCCCGTCCTTGGGCTGTCGTCCGGCGATTGGGTGCCGTGGGCGAGCGAAAGGGACTAGGGGCGGTTACGCCGGTAAAAGGTTAGAGAAACAAGACCGACCCCGGACAGAACGGAAGAGGACTTGCTCGGGAAAACAGCTCTGGGGAGTTGAAGAGGGACTCCTGCTGCTACATGGAAACGAGAGGGCGGCCAGCACTGAACATCCAGTTTTGCTGAATAGTTCCAGCCACGTACGGGGCCGGTGTTCGGGTAGGCACTTGAGTTAGAAAACTTGGTTTTGTTGGTTTGGTTATTTCCCAATTCATATTTTGGGTTGTTAGATCGTACCTACTCGACACCGGCCACCCGTTTGGGAAGGCTGAGGCGGCATTGTTCTCTCACTATACATTTTGGTACTTTACGAAGTTAAGTTTCGATGCAAGTCGCTTGGATAGGTGTACCGAGCCTGTATACTGGAGTGCGGTTGTGCACCGAGTGTAGGGTTGTGTTGTAAGGACTTCGGCCCAGCTGTGTGAATTAGGCACAAGGCGAATGCACCTGACTTTTGTTCGAAGCTTGTAGCTTGTTATAGTAGCTCAGGCCTGTTCACGCACGTTGGTGGTGCGACGTTAAGTTTCGTAAGAGTTTACGAGTGCTAACAGACTTGCCGTATTGGTCGTGCTGTGTGTACGGGACTAGGCACGAGGCAGAGATAAGTAAAATGGCTCAAAGTCTGGTAGTGGCTTGTTCATTGTAGCGTATGCCTGTTCACGGCACGCTGGTGGTGCGTCGTTAAGTTTCGTAAGAGTTTACGAGTGCTAACAGACTTGTGATAATAGCTGTGTGTTTTGTATTGGGCTGCATTGTGTTCTGTTTTGGTGTAATCTGTATAGGAGATATTTTGTGCGCTTTACTGCTCGCTGTAACCGCAGTTTTGTTCGGCATTAGGCCGGACTGTGTTCAATACCTGCGTAATTTGCAAAACAGACGTTGTGTGTGTCTAAATGTTTGCTGTGATAGCAGGATTGTTCGGCATTGAACTGGAGTGTGTTCTATTATTGTGTAGTTGTGTAAGAAGTTGCTTATGGTATTCACAATATATTCTTTATGTGCATTGGTATCCTGGAGTTGCTTGCGAGTGTTGTATGTGGCTTTGCCTAACACGTTCCCACGAGAGACCATCTTTACGGAGCCCGACCACCCAAACAGCCGGCGGGGAAGTACATAGTGCCGAGCCCCCGTTATTTCCACCTAGCGCCTTCGCCCCTACGGGGGGGGGGTTTGGCGACCACGTGGGCTCAGCAGGATTAAAATGTAAATTAAATAAAGCACGCCACGTTATCAGATCAATCAAACCGTTCACGGCTTTAGAAGTACTACGAATGACCTTAAGTTCATTCCATTCTATCATAAGAAATATTTTTGGGGGAATTCATCTTAGAGTAAATTTACGTTATTACGAGTTCTGGTAGGCGTGACACCTGTCGTGATTTGTTCAGACAGCTACATATTTTATCACTGCAGTCTCAATATATATTCACTTTACTTTTATTACTAAGAACAGACATCAATTTGTATCCAATTCAGAGGTTCGAGATATCCATACAAGATGCAATTCTAAGTTACATGTACCTTTAGCAAACTTAACACTACATTACGCGACCTCGTCAAACATCAGGTTGGTAATCAGGTTTCCGTTACGAGGCAGTGATCGATTCATGAACCTTTACAGGGCCGAGCCTCTCCCAATCTCAAGACATTGAGGAAGCGTGTATAAATCGCACCACAGACAAAGTACATGGCAGTTTTTACAGCAGGCAGTACTACTCACTATTGACATTGGCAACCTTCAAAACTGTCAGCAAGGACCATTTACTATTTGTGAATCAGAATTTCCTCTATCTTGTTCATGAGCTCTTTATTTCGGCAAAAATTAATTGGCACACGAACACTGCAACAAAATTATTCTTAGGAAAGATTTTAAACCAGTATGGATACATTATAACTGTATCCCCAGATTCTGGATTTACTGTCTGCCTATGTCAGTCAAAATCACCAAAACCTGTAGGAATAATAGGAAAATTAAAAGCTTTGATTTGGAGATTGAGGGAACAGGAATCATGTACAAGGAGGACAGCTGCCAGGTTTTCTCCGAACATTTTCTTCTACTGTCGACGGTGGGTGGCAACACCAACTTAACACTTACAAGAGGACAGGTGGTCGTCCCGGAACTGCCGGACCTTTTGACGGAGGAAGAGACACAAGTGCTTGTGCGTCACCAGGAGCAGACAAATAAGACACTTGGTGCCCTCAATGCCCTGATGACGAGTAGTTTCACTACAAGGCAACAAAATGAAGTCAACCTTCGAGAGTTGCTACACAACCTCGAACATGCCCATTATGAAAAGAGCTACTATAAGTCGATAATAGCAACCATTGTGTTTACCCCTATCCTAGTGATCTATAGTACCTCCAGATTCTGCCGACGACCTCTCGTAGAGCTTGCATCCCGATTCGGCTGGCAACGACCTGGTAAACCTATGGGGGCTACCGCACCCAAAACCACGAGGTGCGCGCCCGTGTACGATGGCCTAAGCCGACGAAGATGGCGAGTTTGAAGAAAAGCCAATTCTGCCAATCGCATCAGAAAGAGCGCCAGGTGGAGTAACACACAGTAGCGACGGCAGGTTCAACACAGCAGGCAATACTCGAGCCAAAGGAGGATCCCGGTAAGACGGCCGAATGACAAGTTGTTGCCATGACATCGCTCTTAAGTGAGATTTTCACAGCCTGGACGTTATCAGCAAGTGTATCAGTGCAGTGGTAACAATGAACAGACAGTGCCGCCATGTCTCATGAACCTCCGAGGAGGGACCATCCCTCGCTTTTAGAGAAAGTTAATTTTTAAAAAAATCTTATTGTTTGTAGAGAATAATCTGATGATGAACACTTACCATCAGTGACTGTGTACACTTCCTGCACTTTCGTTTCCTCAAAACTGGTGACATAATGTTTTCATTTTTGTCTTATATGTAAGTTTGAAGATGTAGTTTGCAATGATAATGTAATGTTATGTATAAGATATAGCCATTAGTTAGTTTGAAGGCGATGACACATACCCACGAGATTGTAACTGTGTGAACAGCAAGACAGGGCAGGACTCACTGTTGTCCAGTCCGAACAAGCGTGAGAACGGAAATGGAGTATCAGAGAATATTTCGGTGCGAGGGTGATAAAATATTTCACAACTGGATAACCTGTTTCCTTACCGGACCCTGACAACAAAAAATGAGCGCACCTTGGATGAAAATTCCGGTAATTGGGAATCCTAATTTTCATTTCAGGTGAGGGGTGTTGTTGTGCCATAACTCACACCCCAGTTTCACTTTCATTCTTCCTTCAGGCAAGGATGATATCACGTAACCTCAAGGCGTCAGCCATGCAGCATACAGCGCTATGGAAATGAGGTCGTTCTTACGCATGCAGACCACTTCATATCGCTCAATCACTAATGATGTGCAATAACAGCCTTCGGTTTCACAATTTCTGGGAAGTGTGTCATCCTTAGCCAGTGGGATAAAAGGTTAAAGTGCGAAACCAATGCGTAACACCCTCGGTAGTGCGTACAGAGGATTCAAATTTCAAATAGTGGAGGAGTCAGTTCACATCACTGAAGAGGTTGAAGCTGCCTTGCTATGAACAGTGTATTCATATTCAGTGAGTGGTATTGCCTGTCTTGTTGAATATTTTACTCTCTAGTGCCCTGAGTGAACGCTACCAAAATAATTTTGAAAACTGCCTAATAGGAGCAGGTTGAAAACAGATAACGGTATAAGCAAATAGATCTTTTATTAACCTTTAAAGGACGAATATTAGATACATCTAACGCACTCCCCAGTGGCCGAATGTTCGATATATCCGACGCTGTGGGCGTGTGTAGTTTCTCAGCCCTCACGGTGTTTACTTGAGCAGGAAACGCAAACAAATCAGCTGTGGGTCCCACAAAAAGGCCTGGTATTCGTCAGGAGCCATGATGTCATTTATGGCAGTCCGGACTTCGATATTATTTATTTGCAGAGTTGACCTTTGAGGATCAGCTGAGGGAGTGATAAGACACGGCACAGTAGGCCATTGTTTGAGGCTGAAACGTAGAACCTCGATGACGAAGAGCTCAAGTTAGTCTTCTGGCAGCTTTCGTAGAAGTGTGGCACGTCTTGATATGGTTTCTAGTGGCGGAATGGCATGTACGTGAATGTGACGGACTGGTTATAAACCGCGATCCATAATTTTTCTCATTTATTGTCAAAGCTGCAAGTGTTGCGTTTTACGGTTGTGTTTGATGTTACATTATCAGTAGCGAACTGGTATATAGTGCATAAATTCACTGGCAATTTGTAAGAAGTACCCCTTCCTCGCTATTGATATTTTTCTTCAATGTTTACCAAGAGAGTTTCACCTGCATTGCCTTCCCGTTGAATTATTATTTAGACTTTAGACAAGTGGTGCATTATCAGTAACTATCACTTAATTGATTTAGTTGGGACCTTTCAAAATGGAATCTCACAAACGAGCTAGGTGTTCAAAATCACTCGAACCTGACGAAAGAAAGGAGGTACTGATGGATGAGCACAGGACCTTTGTACGGGATATGATGACATTAAAGAGGCACCAATCGGTTGTTTCTTATTATAAGGAATTTGGTACTAAATGGGTGTGATCCACCAATGGATGATTCTTTTCAAAATAGGGGGAAGGTCTATACTTGAAGGCCCCGCGGAAATACAAAATAATATATACCCTTGGCTGAGGGCTAAAAGCGTATTCTTTTGTGTTCTACTGAGAGTGATTCAAGACTAACCAGAAGGAGGGGACATCCTATCCAGACGTGTAGCAGTGACCAGAGAAGATCTGAACTTTCATAATGTTGCTTGAAGTTCTAGTGTTTTGTGAGTAGAGGTATTGTTAACTCTCAGCCAAGACGCGTATATTATCAACCGAAGGGTGGGAGCTAAGAAGGAGATAGGTCACAGATTCGTATAATTATTATTACTTTTATTGTTTATTTGTGTTATCCTTTTGTTTAAAATATATTTGTGGTTAAAGTTGATAATTAATGTTATAGTATATGACGAAAAACCAGTATCCTTGACACTCGTCCCGTACATAACAAGTGATTGGAACACGTGCGATGTGCCCCCTACTTCTGACGGCGATATGTGATCACACGAATGGGCATCTCCTGCTTCAGGTTAGTGTCCTCTGCTACTGCGTCAATCCCATGACGTCACTCCCCCACCAAACCCCCTCCTCACGGATGTGGTCTCCGCTCCGCATTACGAGGTCTGTAAATAAATGAATGAGACTGCCTGCGTATCGCACGATCTGGCAATACTGCGGGCTTGCCCTTCACATGAACGTTAGATAATAGTCTCATAGACTTCTAGTATGAGTTTCAACTCCCTAGCGTCAACACGCTAATTTTAGTGCGGTTTCTTGTAAAGCAGTTTTTGTGTGTGTGTCACGGAAATGGAAGAGCGCAATTTCTAGCAACGATTTGCAATAAAGTTTTGCGTCAAACTTGGGGAAATTGGCATTGAAGCTTTCAATAAACTGAAAGAGGCATATGGGGAGCATGCTTTGTCGACATCACAAGTGTTCAAGTGGTTTAAGATACTTTCAGAGGGACGTGAATCCATCGAAGATGAACCCCGCTCTGCAAAACTTTGAACTTAAAAAACTGTTAACAATGTGGAGATAGTGGGAGCCCTTGTGCGGATAGACCGTCGACTCAGTGAGAATGATCGCTAGTGAGTTAAATTTCAACCACACCACGGTCCATCAGATTTTAACAAAGGAATTAGCCATGATAAAATTGTGTGCGAAGTTTGTTCCCAAAAATCTGACAATCGAACAGAAGGACAATCGGAAGGACGCGCGTCTTCATCTTCTGGAACGGATCCAAAGGGACAGAAATTTCTTGAAGAATGTGATTACAGGTGACGAAACATAGATCTTTGAGTACGATCCAGAAACAAAAAGACAAAGTAAGGAATTGCACACATCTGCATCACCACGTCCGAAAAAAAGCGAGAAGGATCAAATCAAAAATAAAATCCGCGTTCATCTGCTTTTTTAACAGTGAAGCGATTGTCCATACAGAATTTGTGCCTCAAGGACACGCTGTTAATCAGTTTTATTACCGTGAAATTCTTGAAAGACCAAGAAAAAGAGTTCTTCGCGTGCGACCAAGCATTGCTGACAATTGGATGCTCCATCACGACGACGCCCTTGTCACACGGCGATCTCTGTGATCGAATTTTTGGGTAAAAAGGCCATTCCTGTTGTTCCACAGCCCCCATACTCCTCTGATCAGAGTCCGTGCGACTTCTTTTTGTTCCCAAAACTAAAGTTTCACCTTAAAGGACGCCATTTTGGGACGGTGGAAAACATCGAAAAAACTGTAACCGACCAACTAAAAGCGATTGCGGTTAGCGACTACCAGCGTTACTACCAAGAGTGGGAACAACGTCTCCGGAGGTGTGCAGACTCCCAAGGGAACTATTCTGAAGGGGACAAACTCGATTTGTAGTTTAAAAGTAAGTACAGAGTTATTTTGAATAAGTCTCATTACTTTATTTACAGACCTCGTATAATCCGTGATGGCGGCCATCTTGTGTCCAGGGTTCTAAAGTCCGTCAAAGCGAAGTTCTGTCCGTAACGCTAATCCTTCTTCTTTATTCAATTTCCATAGTTTGTGATAAAGCATTCTTATTTTATCAGAGAATACACATGCTCTTTGGCAAGTAACTTAGAGAAACTGATGAAATGCCACTGAAACAGGACTGACAATGGCAAACTACAGACCAAAGCTGAGCATCATCACATACATGTGTCCTAGACATCCAGTGGAGCTGTATGAGCTGATCATGCAGTATCTAGAGGAAGAAACTGGCTGTGAGGCTTCACTTCTGTATGAGTCCAGAGGTCCAGGACCACTTTCTGACAGAGTGGATCCATTCACTGATAACTCTGTTGACATGGGTTAGCTGGTAATATTACAGAACTAGTACTCCACTATCAACTATGACTGCACCATTGTTATTTTTCACACAGCTGGATAATGTTATTACTCTGATCAAAATGACCATCCTTCCACACATTGTTGCTTTCCAGGATTAAAACTCTATTTTCATCTCTGTTCTGCAGTTTCCCTTCCATAAACACTGGTACCGTGACCATCTTTAGACAAGATGGCGACGGGATTTGTACACGCGAAAAGTGCCTCTCCTAGTTTTACTAGTAAGAACGATGTGCTCTGCAACTTACAGTGTCAAAGTTGTTCTCTTATGAGTCCTTGTAAATGAAATAAAATCGATGACTGAAATTATCAGTATCTTAAAAGAAGACTTAAAATACTAGTGCTACGTCACATTAACGGAAGACTATTAGTGCGTGTACAAGCCAACCTGCCAAGAACGCTCTATATTGCTATAAGTGCTATGAACTAGAAACTCAGTTGCAAGATACATTAAGTGAACCGAGCTCAGTGAACTGAAATTTTAATTTCATTACCGTGCAATGTGAGAACAATATTTATTAAGACCAACTAATTGCACACAGAGGGATTGAAACATGTTGGAGAAATTTTAAATCCACTTTCAATCAGATAATGTGATTCTAATGGTTTTACAAGTATGTGCAATTAGTTGGTCTTAATAAATGTAATTACTGAAATATTAAACGAGGAAAACAAGGTATTGAAACAGGCACCACATAAGGACGCTAATACAGACAGTCCATGGTTACATCCAAGATCGAGTGGCACATATGGTCCAGCTATTGTTCAACCGCCCATAGTAGTACCTACAACTCATGGAATTCCTGTTGCTAGTCAGTATGCTCTTCCAGTTGCAAATCGGTTTGATGATCTATTAAAGCGTCATGAATCGCAGGAACCCAGGGACTCAATATTCCCCACAAAATTGGAGCAATCATCAAAGATAATGACAGGTAACACTAACGAGCAAGACAAAGGGCTTCGTAGAACAAAATTACCAACAGTGAATCAACACAGAAGACAAGTTTTTCATCTAAGGAACAAACCTAACCTCCAAGAACCAATCACCAATGAAGATGGGACATGCTTCATCCCAACCTTAGTTAACGGTATAACTAATGTGCACCTTCCCTCAGTAACAGTGCCGAAATATAGTGATTCAAAGAAAAATCTTATACATAACTTAAGAGAAACCATTAATGTGCCTAACAAGAAGAAGTGTACACACTCCAAAATCCATAAAATAATACTAATTGGAGACAGTAATATCAAAGGGTATGCATGCAATTTAAAGTCACTATTAAGTAATAACTATGAGTTTTACAGTATTGTTAAACCTGGATCTACAACCAGTGAACTAAAGGAATCAGCTATAGAAGAGGTCAGTCAACTC
>Ga0123352_10011800_pt1 | contig 13788 bp, 12 predicted proteins | sample TergutLab28metaG_FD_89700 | JGI IMG/M metagenome (GOLD analysis project Ga0123352, IMG submission 89700) | Labiotermes labralis P1 segment gut microbial communities from Petit-Saut dam, French Guiana - Lab288 P1 | ecosystem: Host-associated > Arthropoda: Insects > Digestive system > Gut ...
CCACTCAGCCTCGTGAGCCTCGTGAGGTCAATTGAGGAGCTACTTGAATGAAAAAAGTAGCAGCTCCAGGTCTAGAAAACAGAGATTAACAGCTGTGGGGACCTGTTGCGCTGACCATATGGCACCCCTCTATCCACAAAAGTTGGCACTAACTTCGCCGACCGGTGGCGGCCGCGCTGTCGGTATAGTTCGCGTGCGGACTAAGGCCACGGAGTTTAGTTATATACTCTCCGTTTCTTTCTCTTCAAAATGCAGTTTGTTTTATAATTCTAACGTATTTGGTTCCTATATTATTCACATTTTATATACAGGGTGTGCTGAAATTAAAAAAATAATTCTGGCACCAAAAGGTTAAATAAAGTACAAGGTGTAGTTAAATACTACAGAAGCAACCACACAGCACAATACTGTAGCAAAATCTCATATCTTAGCAACATTTCAACAAGTAATGTCAGTTAGCAGGCTGTTTCAAATAGTATTATATTATGTTATACGACAGAAACACAACTATACATCCATATCACTTTCAAAGATCATACAACAATGAAATGTTAGTATTCAAGAACACCTCTTGAAATGTAAAATGAGAAATAAACTCGCACCAACACTACTCAAAAAACTGAATTAAATTATTTTATGAAAGCATCACTTGCCAGCACACACAATTTTGTCAGGACTTACATATACAGTAGTTACGGATGCGAATACTGAAATTACATAGGTATTTGTCATATTCGGCGTATTTGCAGTTCATGCACCTAACCCCTAGGTACCAGAATAATTGCCTAGTGTACTCTGAAAAAGACCTGGGACTTAAATGACCACCCATTACTTTCCATGTTCTTGTCTGACTTTACGTGACGACTGGTTTTCTCAGCAACACTAAAGTCATCTTTTGGCACCAAAACAGTTAATAAATTTTCTGAACAACCAGCACTTTCCATTGGACATGATCCTGAGCCAGATCCATCCCACAACCCACCTCCCTGAGATCCATTTTAATGTTATCCCTCTCCTCCTTCTTTCAAAAAGGTTTCCTCGCTAAACTTTTCTACACATCTCTTCTCCTTGCATTTGTGCTACATGTCATGCCCACTCCAATCCCCTACAGTACCTTAACAAAACAAAGACTTCTGCAGAGCAAGTCTTTGATATTTGTCAAGCTTCTCTCAAAAATGCAAAAACACAAAAACATCTTTTAATATTCTTTGTATTCCAAGCTTCTGCACTCTCCATACCACTAATTAAAATCCTTGGTAGAGCAACGTATAACAGTGACTGTTATTATGAAGCCACACAGAACATATATATATAATCCCGCATGCAGAAATAAGAACTCTAACCAGGTTCACGCTGTAAAGGATAGCAAATGATGGAGTGATGGGGAAATAAAAGAACGAGTAGTCACGCTTCGCAAAACCCGAGTCAGTAACTTCCTACAATAAAAATCAACAAAAAAACCAGAATCACATTCTCCTATCAACCATGCAGTATTGTTGGCATATACTACGAGTAGCTATCACCTGCAACAGTACCATGTCAGTGGGCCAGGACAGCACAGTCGGTATAGGGACCCAGTATAGGCTGGAAGGTCTGGGGATGGAATCTCAGTGAGGCAAGATTTTCCACACCGATCCAGACCAGTCCTCAGGCCCACCCAGCATCCTGTACAATAGGCACCAGGTCTCCTTCCTGGAGTAAAGCTTCCATGATGTGGTACTGACCACCCCCTCACATCCCATTTAGCACCAAGGTTAAAGTAAGGGTAGAGTTATATCTCTACTCCCCTTCTGGACCTCATAGCCTGTTTCAGGGTGACACTTTCCTTTACCTTAATCTCTAGTCACGTTAACAGTGACATATAATATGGCACAAGGTTAGACAATTTACCTACATTATTAACAAGAGTCTCGCAGTATACACATATGGAAAGACTACCTTAGTTTTTCTACTATGAGCATGATTTTATTTATGGATGGAAGACAAGTGTTAGATCATTACTTCCAAATTTTGTACAGAATAGAGTTTTTTTTTTATTTTAATTTTCTGCAATACTTACTAATTGAGCCCAACAATCTCATGACTTCATTTACACGAACACATAGGGTCTCATGAAAGGAATTACCACTTAAGAGATTTCATGAGGTGTCACACGCCAGTAAGACTTGAACCACTGGGTAAGGAAATCAATAAATTAAATTCACATTCTATGCAAGTTACACCCTAAAATCTAGAATATACAGAAAACATTAATGGTTCTGTAAGGTGCAGTCGACACCCGGAGAGAAAAAAGCGTGTAATCTGCATTAGGCAATAAAACACTGGGAAAGAAGAAAATAAATTCCATTTACTGTACAGTGCAGGGTCCTTATTTTATTTGGCTAACAATAACTTGTTACATGCGGCAATAATTATCCAACAAGATGCAACAATATACAGTTTATTTATATCTGCAAACTGCTCTACATGTTTCGGGTGGTATCTGCACCCATCATCAGCAGCTCATATCACTGTATCTGCAGTATCTGGCATTACTGAGACTGCAAAGGATAAACTAAATTACTATAAATGTTTATGTCATGTTACGTTTTTAAAAAACTCATTGGCATTCGTATGTAAAAAACAATGTTTAATAAACTGTAGGTTGAACTCAGTTCTGTCAGAAAATGCAATAACTGTTGTCAAATATAAAATATGTTATAAATTATAAGACACTAATAAGACCGGTAGTGTCGTGTGGAGCGGACGCATGGACGATGACGAAGAAAGAAGAACAAGCTCTGCTAATTTTTGAAAGGAAAATATTTAGAAGAATATATGGTGCTAAATATGAAAACGGGGAATGGAAAAGTCAGACGAATCGAGAACTAGAAGAGATGAGCAACGGAGAAAATATAGTAAAATGTATAAAAGGGCAAAGGATAAGCTGGTTAGGTCACCTAGAGAGAATGGAGGATGACGGGGTGCCCAAAAAGATCTTCATTCAAGAACTGGAGGGGACGAGAAGAAGGGGAAGACCGAGGAAAAGATGGAACGAGGAAGTAGAAAGAGATCTTCAAGTGCTGGGAGTGAGAAGATGGAGAGAGTTGGTGGCAGATGGGAAAAAATGGAAGGACAATGTGCAACAGGCCAAAGCCCACAGTGGGCTGCAGTGCCAATGGAGGAGGAGGAGGAGGAAGAAAAAGAGGAAGAAGAGGAGGAAGAAGAGGAGGAAGATGAGGAAGAAGAAGGGAAAAAAAAGAAGGAGAAGAAGAAAAAGAAGTAGTAGTAGTAGTAGTAGTTGTAAAATAGTTTGATGTACATACCCGTTACTGCTACCTGTCGTGATCGTGACTGGATGGGAACTGGTTTAGGTGTACTCATTCTGTGTATTGATCTGTATCGGGGAGGTCACTGATATTTATGGTAATTTAGTTTATCCTTTGCAGTCTCAGTAATGCCAAATACTGCAGATACAGTGTATGAGCTGCTGGTGATGGGTGCAGATACCACCAGAAACATGCAGAGCAGTTTGCAGATATAAATAAACTGTATATTGTTGCATCTTTTCGGATAATTATTGCCACATATTACACGATGCACGGACCTCTGAACATACAAAATAATTTGTCAGTTACTGCCACTACTCTGCTATGCATGTGGCCAGTCAGCTGAGTTGGATATGTGAATATGATAAATGGGCTGACACTAAATGGCAACTGACAGTTTCCAGATAAAGTAATGACCCTATACAAGAACATCTGGACCACGAAAAACGAAACAAATCAAGAATTTATGAATGCATGCCAGGGACTTCATAATTTATGTGTGTTTTTATACCACTGCTAAGCAGCTGAATCAAGTAGGATTACTGTAAGGGAAACAAACTGCATACAGCATTTTGGTGAGCAAACTTCCTACAAAATAAACATTTGGAGGATGAAGACATACAGTAAAATGAAGCTTATCCCCACTGCAGTACAGTTTAAATGCAGAATGTGTAATGGCCAAAAACTTCAAATATGGATTAGAAAGAGCTTTCTTTACATGCTGTGCACAACTTCAGGTTTATTATATCCATTACAACTCACAACAGAGTACTTAATCTTCATTTAAGAAAAATTAGTGAAGTTGTCCCTGTATTCATGATACAGGCACACAGGGTGAGTGGAGGCAGAGTTCCTCTCACGAGCTGAGTGTTCAACTTTATGTCCCCGGCAGCTTCACCACCAGGCAAAGAACCCTCCCACTACCCATTTAATAGGAGGCTGGGCGGGTTCCAGAGCCAGTCTAGACATTTTGGAGAGGAGAAAATGCCTTGTACATGTCAGGAATTGGGCCCCACATAGTCCAGCCCACAGCATAGTCATTACAGAGGCTACATTATCCTGGCTCATCTTTGTTTAATATACAAGTGTACAATTTGATATTAAATTCAAGTATCTGACACAGTCTATCCTCTATAATATGACCAGTCTGTATGAATAACTCACCGCGATGGTGCCCTGGCGTGGATATTTTGTTGATGCAACATATGATGACTTCACTGTTAGGACAACAGCATTCATCAAGTTCTTTGCTGCCTGAATGAGTGACGTCGCACTATCCAACTGCAGGAAAGAGAAAATATTAATTTTTAGAAGAAGAGAAAAATATACATTAAAAAAACACAAAAGGCAAATAGAACCCCACAGCACATACTTCTGTTGCCTTAAAAATGTTATAAAAAATTACCATGGAATGTTCAGTCACAAAGTTACCATATTTACTAGAATGCAAGATAAGGTTTTTTCCCCTTAAATTTGGCGCTTAATTATGATAGGTCATCTTAAATTCGCACACAACGTGCCGAACCAGACCACGCCAAACCAGATCACTCTTAACCGGACCACGCAGAGCCAAGCCATGGCCTGCATCGCCAAAATCATCATGTGAGATCTCCGCTCTTCTGAGACATTAGGAGACGCTCAGTGGTAATTCTTCAATGATGTTAAGGAAAAATCTATCCGTTCCATTTTCAATGACCAATAAACCCAAAAGAGACGACAATGCATGACTGAAGTTAACTTGACACAGTCTTCTTTGTTGGGACTTTGTCCATTGTCTAATTATTTAAATGCGCATGACGTTTCAGAAACACGTTCTGCATTCGTTTTCAGGCACAGAAGCAGCTAACCTGGTGAACCTTTTACATTGAGATATTCTTAATCACTGGGCACCTTAGAAAGAGTAAACTTGTTAAGATACGCACCTGAGAATCAGATCTAGTCCAAGGGTAGAAACAGGAAAATGGCTACTGAAAATTTAAAAAATTGAGAGCAAGGCTCAAAAAAATAAAACCTGGCCCAATCCACAAATTAAAAACCATAAAAAGAGCAGTGAACTCAAACTGTTCACACCATAGATACAACACAAAAATTCAAAACACATGTATTTAAATTCTTAACACCAGTAACACCACTAACACAATATGCGAAGAAAATTGTGGGTCTTCTTTATGGGTTCAAGTAAGTTTGTAAACCAAGAAATATAAATATATTATTCAGTCAGTGTGGATCATAATGGCATGGCAGCGCATCTCACTGGAAGTGACTGTGAAGGCTTTCAAGAAGTGCTGTGTGTCCAGTGCAGTGTACAGGACTGATGGAGGTATGTTGTGGAATGGCAGTGGAAAAGATGCAGATGTTAGGAGTGAGTGTGAGGAAGATGAAGGCAGTGACTGTCAAGACGGAGACAGTGAAAGAAAAATATTTTTTAGCAGAGGTTTTATTTTTGAGGTTTGTCTTATATTGGAATAGATACATTTTCCCTTGGCAGACTTATTTTTCTGGGGAGATGTCATAAAATCATCTTGCATTCGGGTAAATACAGTAGTACAATCAAACCCAGGTACAATGTAAGATTTGAGATTCTCCCAACGTTTGTGATGCAGATTTTTCAGGATATTATGCCACGTCACTGGGAAATAGTTATTACTATTCTGGAGAGTTATGCTGCCTCGGTCTTCAGGGTCTAGTAGTCCGCAATAAGCAGTGACTATCTGACAATAAACGTGATATAACATCCCAGAAGACTTGATTATTCAACACCCTAGCTTAATATCTGTGTACCTGTCCACGCACACATGCATGCACGCACGTACTCTCTCTCTCTGTAGTGTGTGGTATATGAGTTTACCTAAGAGATCCTACAATATTGTTCTAATTTTCTACGCGTATCCTACAACTGTAGAGGATGTGATATGTTGTGCAGCCAGCTTTCTGAGCCACTATAATACACACAGAGGTAGACAGTATTCAATAAAACGTTCACAGGCTAGCAGCCGCGTCAGAATGTTGAATGGTGAATAACAAAACGTTGGTTTACTAGCCATTCAAAGGCCCGACATGGCCACTAGCCCGAGAATGTTTTATTGAATTCAGTCACCATGAAAGCTTTAAAGTGAAGACAGTATCCTCTCTTAAATTTCCTTCCTCCAATGCCCCATACTCATACTTCACACATCTCCCAATGATGGTATACAAATACAACAACCAGCAGCTTCATTGAAATAAAACGCAAATGTGAAATGGACAGGCTCTCCCAGATTCGAAAGATTTGACGTTTAACACTAACAGTATCCTTCAAACAGTTTGGATGGTACCTGAATTTCAAGCACATGGTTGAAGAAACACAAATTATTTGATCAGAAAAAGATAAAATAATGAAATAAACAGCATTTTGAGGAAAAAAGAGATTACGCAGCATGTCTTAAAAATACATTAAATTTCCTTGTTACCTAAATATATAAAATGAATTTCTATGGATTTTTTTTTTATGTGGTTTCACACTACACAGGCAACTGTAGTACAGTTCTTATAATAAAAGCCAACGAGATGCACTATTTCACAACTTTATTATGGTAAAGAACTCTACATGTTTAGGACAGATCTACAGTCCATCATCAGGAGTCTCAACACTGCCTACACAGCAACTGGTATTTGTCATACTAGTTATGTTGACTGTCTGCTAGCGAGGTCAGGATGGAGTTCTATCCTGACCTTGCTAGCAAACTAGCATGACAAATACCTATTGCTGTGTATGCAGTGTTGAGACTCCTGATGATGGGCAGTAGATCTGTCCAAAACATGTAGAAATCTTTACCAAAATAAAGTTGTGAAATAGTGCATCTTGTTGTCTTTTATTATAAGAATATATCACGATGCATGGTCCTCTGAACGTCAAATTGTATTACAGTTCTTACCCCAGAAACAATGAGCTCCCCACTGATGTTTTGCACATCAGCCTTTACTTTGGATGTTATATTCATCTGGTGGCAGTAAAGGGCAATTCTCTGGAGGTAAGCCAGCAAGTCCTTCTTTGTGGATGACTCCGGACACTGGTCTGCAATCTGGCGTGTCAGCTTATCAAGTTTCGTGCCTGCTTCTGAGATCTTCTTTGCTGCATTGATCACATCCATCGTTGTTTTCAAAGGACCACGACCCCTGCAGGAAGTCAGAGCAGCAGGCATGTTAACTCACAATTTAGATACGTTATCGCATTCGCTTAAAAAAAAAAAAAATGATGTCTTACCGAGTGAAGTCGGTCATCTCCATCATGATCATACACATGTGCTTAGCAAGAACAATGATATCATTGCCAGTGTCATCCCACTTGGCTACCTCACGATCGAATTTCAGTTTCTCGCTGCGGAAGTATTCCACTTGCTGCGCTATTTTCTGCTTATCTTCCTCCGTCATCTTACGCATTGCCTCCTATCAAGACAAATTAAAATACGCGTTAAGTTGGTGACAAAGAATATTATGAGAAAATGTAATACTAGTACTAGCACCAGTTGCATAAAAGGAAATAACTTCTCCTGCGTACTCTTCAGCTTTAATATTACTTATTTCTTCCAGTTCTCTGAATAGCAGGTTTGGGTTTTTTAAGGAATAAAAACTGTGTTTCCAGTCTTCTAAGCTTACATTAACTTGAACTTCTCCTGCATACTCTTCAGCTTTAATATTACTTATTTCTTCCAGTTCTCTGAATAGCAGGTTTGGGTTTTTTAAGGAATAAAAACTGTGTTTCCAGTCTTCTAAGCTTAGATTAACTTGAAAATTCAGGTCCTCTGGGATCGGACCCAGTAACTAAGGAATTGGTTCCTGAAGTTTCAACCTTTACACATCCATGGTAGTATTTAAATTCTAGTACACGGTTTATGAGAAACGCATTATTTAAATAGCATAAAATTATGAAACAAACAGCATTTTGTGGCATTTTACAGCATGTATTAAAAATGGATTAAATCTCCTTCTTACCTAAATATATAAAATGAGTCTCTAGAGTTGTTTTTTAAATGTGTTCGCATACACAAATGCAGGTTGTTTTAAATGTTAAAGGTATGTGTCAAAGTACATTCCTTTAAACACCAGGAACCAGTCACCCAGCAACACAGCTTTACTTCCCAAAGACCAGAATTCTCCAAGAAATACCTTGCTAGTAAAGAAACTATCACATCCTCCCTGTTAGAAACATCCACACAGGCTGCTACAAAATTCAATGTAATTCCCAATGAGGTTCCACAATCGGCATGGTGCTAGAATGTATTTAAATCCACCGCTTCATGTTGCCTAGGCTAGACTAAACTTCACATTGATTAAACGTGCTGTCAGTTTTAAAATGGAGTCCGTCATTGCACATCCGAAATCATGCACAACTGTGCCGTATGCCAAAGTTGCTGGTTTAGATGCAATGGAATGGAACTGAATGGAATGAATAAAGGGTTTGAACCTTTTTGGTCCCGATGCACATAAACCTTTGACAGACCCTATCCAACCAGCATAACAGACAGTCATCTAAAAATAACAATAGGTACCACTTGTTGTATACAAATGGTTGTACCTCCTGACGATGGGCCTAGATATGCCCGAAATGTAGAGATTGATGAAATATACTAAAAATAAGTCCTGCATCAAGTTGGTTTTTCTTTACATGACATATGTGCCTCTTAGACTGATGTCCAAGTCACTGGAGCCATGTTCCTTAAATGATGTTCCAGAATACCCTCATACATAGACTTCTAACATCATCTGGATCCAGAAACTGGAGCCCAGATAAGTATGGCCAAGCATCACCACAGTTTCACTCATATAAAATATAAGCTGTGGTTTCCTCCTCTGCTCCACACCTCAACACAAGGGACTGTCAATCATCCCCATAATGTAGAAACATCTTCTCAGGATGTTACATCCCATAAGAAGGCCAGTAACTACACTGGACTGCATCCCAATAAAGGACAGTAGCCTATTCTTAGCAGCGTGTCTAGCATCCGAATTAACTCTCAAGCCTGTCTCTGAGTATTGTTAAGACATTGCCACATTGTCGTGTACTGGTTACCAATCGTTTCCTTTATATTCTGCCTCGAGACAATGAAGGCCAGTTCCAGTCCAACAAACTGGTGAACCATTCTCTCTTTTGTGACCTCAGGTTTAGATGCAATAATAAGGTCCATGTCGTGAAGGTCTCAGTTCAAGCTAACACCGTGGCTATCCACAAGTAATATTCAGTGGAGCCATATGATTACAAAAATAACATTCACCTCTAACTCAAACAGTTAGTAGCATCATTCACACTACCACTACTGATACCACCTACCCTAGCTGTGGTAATTCCGCTGATATCAGGATACTCATCCACACCATGCTCACCGGTGTGCGCACTTGCTGCAAGAAAACAGTGCACATGTAACAAAATTCATTATTGCCATGAATGTAACACTAACTCATGTGCTAGTGCTAACACTTCTAGCTCCCCGCCTAGAATATGGTGTATTTCAGTTGTGATATAAGGATGGCTACACAAAGGAACAAAGACAGATTTTAAGGAAAATATAGGGAACCATAGAAGAAGGAGAATACTGGAGAATACAAACAAACAAGGAGATAGAGGGCATATTAAAGGGGAAAGTACTGCAAAACTTATAAAATCCCTCCAATTAAGATGATAGGGTCAAGGTGAAAAAATGAAATAGACAAAAAAAAAAGCCAAAACAAACTGCAACAGCTACAAGTGAAGAATAAGAAAATGGGGAAGAGCACATAAAAAATTGAGAGACATGGTTGATAAGGACTTAAAACAGGCATGCAATGGTCAGAGATGATCAGGAATGGCGGAAGATTATAATGAAAGCTAAGGTCCACAATGGACTGTAGCATTGAAGGAGGGGTGGAGATGAGGAATAAACAAAAGAACACAGGCGTCTGGTGGTCTAGTCACAAGGTCCTGTCCACACATACACAGAGCCTTAAGGCTCTAAAGTAGCCACATCCAGTACATGCCCTTCTGTTTGCCTTTCCCTCAACACCTAACACAGATGTAAGATATATTTGACCACACAGCTCCTCTAGCAGCTATCGTCATCGTCATCATCATCATCACCACCACCACCACCACCAAGAGCAGAAAACCAGAATAGAATCTAGACACTCCCACTTCAATCTACATTCTTAACCCATCACACCCAAAGGGGCAGAGGTCAGGATAATCAAAGACCATAGCATGAGGCATCAGTCACATCATAACATAAGGAATCAGATTTTGATTATTCTAACAACCATCACACTGCAACTAGTAAACGCATTCCTTTATGTCAGTCCACACTTGTGACTGCTAGCCATGATGACCCTTTCCACCTGCATTATATCTGAGGATCCATTGTATTAAGAGATTTATTTTTTTAATTTCACAATAAAGAAAGCAACAATGTTTGAATCAAATGTGGTATTTGTGCTTAAAGATATCAAGACATACAAATGTGTCTTACATTTGCTTCTTGTCTCTATGGTGTAATGTTCATCAAGTTCAACATCCTCTGGGTCAAGTTCTTCATCCGTCTGAAAAACGAAATGTTTAAGAAAATGCATTAGTCTCCTGCAAAACCAAAGCACGCGGCGTGACTTAAATGCATATACAAGGCCTTTCATTCAGGAAGGAAAGGAGAGGATAGAAGGCAGAATACAGAAAAGGAAGCACTTTTTCCAGTTTACATTTATGAATTAGGATGAGTATCTGAAGTCTAATATAACACAACTCACATCTGGATTGTTATCAACTGCTCTGAGCAGGAAGAAGCAAAATCTTACTCACCCTGTTCATGAGCACAGCACGTCGGATTTCTCTCACACCATCATACACAAGTCTCGACGCATCTATAAACTCATTTTCATCCACATCTTTCGGTGGGTTGGAAGACAGGGCATCGACTGCTACCTCCACCCTCTGAGCGAAGTTGGGCATCACTGAAGATACAAATAAAAAAAACCTTTGTACTTTCTCTGTCGTTTAATAAGTATCAACTGCAGAGACTAAGGACCAGGATATTTCAGTCAGTATACCAACTAGGCTGCAGGATGTATGATCTGGTTTCAAATCCCGTCAGCAACAAGAGGTTTTTCTCTCCTCCAAAATGTCGAGACCAGCACTGAGCAGTATCCGTTCAACAAGGCACGAGAATGATTACTCACTTCCCTAAGACTTCGCAACATGCAAGGAGAAAATTTAACTTCCCTTACTTTCACTTACTTTACTTTCCATACTTGGAGGCTGGAGGTGGGGTTGGAGAGGGGTGGTGAGACATGCATAATCATTACTTAAATACAAATACAGTAGCACTTATAGCAAGTAACTAATAGCGCTAGAGCCCACTTGCAACCTGACGGCACTACGTAAAGACCGGGTATCAGTTGCTATACCTGGATTCATCCACAGCAGGTACAACAGTATCAGGTTGGTTTGTTACAAACAGGCACACAGCACATAACATACTACGACGCCCACTATTAACCAAACAAAACAAAATTATTATTCACAAAATACTATGACATGGAACTGTCTACAATAGCGAAATACAGCGTTATTTGTATTCAACAATGTGAATAGTGTACAGCAGGACTGTTCAACCTTTCATGTTGCGTGGGCTACTTCAGGAAAATTTGGTCTGTGGGAGACATAAATTTCAATACACAAAATGAGGAATGAGCAAGTACACGTAAAATTATGCGTATAATTTTGTACTTAAGATATTAAAATTAAAAAATATTAAAATAAAAAATATACGTATAATTTTATATGTGTATTTGTGTACACATCATATGAGGTACAAAATATACTGATGATTGCAGAAAAAATTTATTAAAAAATTCAATGCACAATCTAGAATAGGGTGTAGCTAATTTTAGTACAACTTATATATAAATTTAGTACACTTCTTTTACACACTGAATGAGTAATGTAGTGTATCCATAAATAAACAGCTCTTGGGTTTTCAAAATTGCTTGGCATTCTATGTTGGCTTTGACAGGGGAAGAAATAAAATACATTTTCACATTTCTAATGTCTCTACAGGAAACATAACATTTTGATGTGGGCAACATGTTGCCTGAGAGCTGCCAGCTGAGCAAGTCTGGTGTAAAGTGTATTGCAGTGTGCATCAGAAGAGGCACTGAACTGAATTAAAATGGCATACTGAAGTAGGAAAACAAAATCACATTTTTCAAAGACAGATGACTCTGATGGAGGACTATTTTACCCTGAATGAGGTTTTTCCATCCTTTTTCCTCAGCCGTAAGGCAAATACCAGGGTACGACTCGCAAAGACGGGGCACGGTCCGCACTCTTTCCAATCAGGTGAAAACTTTTACACAGATCATCGTTAATTTTAGTTTGACCACTCTGGGTTTGAATCCCAGAAAGCCTTCCAACCAAATTTGTTAATTGTGTTGTTCTATGTATTGTTTGTGTGTGTAAATGTGTACTGTACTGCTGCCACTGGGTGTCAACACAACTGCACCTAACAAATATATCAATATCTGCTGACAGGATACCAATATCTACAATTGTTTCTAGGGTAAAGGAAGAAGGGCTCAAAAAATGGCAAACGCAATGGGAAAATGCAGTGAATGGAGTGAGCTGCAGATCTTTCTTTCCAAAAGTGGACCAGAGACTCAAATTACGGATCCCAATAACACCTGAATTCACTGCCATCATCAGTGGTCACGGGAAGACAAAAGCATATCTAAACAGATTTAAACTAAAAAGACAACCCGATGTGCCCATGTGATGAGGGAGAGAACAGTCTGTGGAACACCTAATTTATGTATGCAGTATACTGGAACCCAACAGAAGTGACATGATAAAACACATAACGGCCAGAGGAGGGATCTGGCCCCCCACAAACAATGAACTAGTAAACAAATACTTAAACGTCTTTACGAAATTTGTTAAATCTACAGATTTCACCAAACTGCAATAGACAAATCATTATGTAGTAAAGTATAAACTAGAACATGTAGTATTACTGTGTAATGGAGCATGTTGTGAATAAAATTATTAAAAAAAAATATATATATATATATATCTGCTCCCTCTGACCATGTATACTATGGGCCCGCCCCTCCTGCACTCCACACTGTAAGAAAGCTGTCTGCACATGCAACTGACACAGAAATGTGATCTGAACTTTCACATACATAAGCTGCGACACAAAACAAGAAGAATAATGATCTCATCTAACCTTCATCCCACTGGGGTGGCTACTTAAATTTTAGAGAATGGTTGATGCAGAACATGAGATTATTATTTGAACAGAAAAGATAAAATCATTAAATAAATGGCATGTTGTTGAAATAAAAAAAAAACAGAGATTATGAACCACATCTAAAAAAAAAAAATTCGTAAAATGTCCTTGTTTTCCAAAAAAAAAAAAAAAACAAAAGGGGGGCTTTAAAAAGTTTATGACCAAAAGTTTTTTTTAAAAGGTTTAAATTAGTA
>Ga0123352_10011805_pt1 | contig 13785 bp, 8 predicted proteins | sample TergutLab28metaG_FD_89700 | JGI IMG/M metagenome (GOLD analysis project Ga0123352, IMG submission 89700) | Labiotermes labralis P1 segment gut microbial communities from Petit-Saut dam, French Guiana - Lab288 P1 | ecosystem: Host-associated > Arthropoda: Insects > Digestive system > Gut ...
ATGCTGCATAAGAATATTCTGACATTATGGCCAAAGAAAACAGATATCCTCCCTGTTTGATCCCAATCAGCCTACTGTTTGATGATAGTTGAAAAGGCACATGCCCCTCAGATCTGGCCGTAGTATTGTCATGACACAACACCCATCTTGTTACCTTGTCAAGTACGTCAGTAGCTCACTAACTACTGGCATTATTTCAGCACCCCTGTGTTCTCATTCACAGTGATGCAACTCCATAACTTCACCATCTGCCGCTTGATGTGCCTCAGCTTCATAACATCTCCAGTGGGTCTCAATCGACTGGCCCTCACAGTCTGCAAATTAAGGAAAGTACACATAGAGCTACAGGTACATACATCGGTTTCATATTTTATCAATCACTGCTATGGAATGCCTTATACCTCTGACTGACTGTTTTTAAAACATTGAATGTGCGATGTCAACACAACAGAATTTTACTTTCCTTGGTCTCATTAGCAGCAATTCTGACTTGGGGCCACACACAATACAACAGGTCATACATGAACCCCATATCAGTATACACAGCATATAATTTGTATACTGTTACACACCAGCCAGAAGGACCTAAAAATTCCTTGACAAACTGCATTGCATTCCATTTTTCTACATAACAGCTTGCTTAAACATTGCCATAAATTTCTGTTCTGTGCCAGCTACAAGACTTAAACAGCGGGTGGCAAACAAACCCAACACTTTGCTTTGTCACGTAGCTCGTATTTCTGACATCACACATGCTGATTAATGTTTCATTTCATTGAATCAAAATTTCATTCACTAAATTCTTCCTGAATGGCTATAGGCAGTTTATAACAAGATACAAGGAATGAACTGAGACAGAATTTTTCAGTGCTCATTTTTAAATACTTTTACATCATGGCTGATGATTTAGATCTTACATGAAAAACCATCTTGTCCTTGTACAACACATATCCTTATTTTAACATAATTGTTAGCACCCAACACCAGAGAGATAGCTATGTCTCATTGACTCTGCATATTTCTGAATTTGTTTGCTGTCTACATTGAGAATATGTAATCACTGCCAAAGAAAAGTGTGATGAATCAGATACATAATTCCCTACAAAAGACTTTTCTTTAAACGTGCCAATACTGTAATGATTTTCTTTAGAAGTAAAAACGTCCTTGCTGCCCGAAAAATTGCCCCACTGCCCCAAATGCTAACTCAAAAAGACATAGTGAAATGAAAATATAAATATCTGTTAACAGCCCTGTAACTGCCGCCACGGCAAAGGATGCATACACTTGATATGTTATTGTGTAAACACCATGCACTACAGAAATACATTTTAATACACGAAACTACCCATTAAAGAATAAACGTAACGTCGCCACCTGGAACGCGAATTTTCGGCGGCAGTTGTAACGCGTTACGTACTGCTTTAAAGTTTTGCGTTGCGCACGCACATTAGATTTACTCAGTCTTTTCAGCTAAGATTTTCAAAATCCTACCTAATTTGTTTCTTCCGAATGCGAACTTCAACCCTGATTTCCATTAGTGCATTGCTTTTGGTGAAGATTCTAGCCCACGCTCACGTGTCCTCGTTACGGCAACGCACAGACGACATACGTCAGTTTTTGTCATAGATCATTGTTTTTGCTGTGCGAACACACCACACTTTGCACTTGGCCACGGGTCATATGTGACGGGTTGGTACTGCGCACCTGCCGAAAATGGTGCTCCTACCTCTCGACGGTATTAACGGAGGTCTTCCGCCTGTAGCGCTGCTGTTCCTACTCCTCGAACACACCCATCGCACATTAGTCTCTACCCTCATATACATCACTATTCAGACTAGATAATCTGTGGTCACCATTGTGCAGCGTACCCCATTAAAGTATAAGCTAATTAACTGCACCCCCATATCTCAGCGTCGTATATTCTGGAGACCATCATTACGTATCACCATCAGGTCAACTAACTATTCTGTGTTAACAGGATATAAATGTATACATTCACATTTAAGAACTTTACTCACCGGACCAAATCAATTCCTTTCAACAAGCGTCATTTTCTTCGCGCATATGTTACAACACACACACACACACACACACATATATATAAACACACGCGCGTGAAGTCTACCTTTCAGCTCACTGCTGGCTCGCACCACGGGTCCTACTACGAACTACGTGTATGTATTTCACGCACCATGTAAATGTCACGGATTCGGCTCGCTCGTTACTTCACAAATGCACCCAAACTGGGGCTCGCTCGACAGCTAGTGCAGTGGCGCGGCGAACAAGTGTTATTGGTCATTTGACGTATAACGCTTGCAGGAGTTGGAAGTACTTGTTACCTTTATATGTTGTTACTGACTAAATAAATTACTGTAGTATGTGAAATGAAGCAGGTGTGGCCTAAGTTGAGTTCCTCTCCACGAACCTACCTGGACAAACCCCGGAACCTAACTGGACAAAACCTGTAACCTACCTGCACCAACTGAGGAAACTTGAAAATACCTGTCATGATAATTAAGGTTTGAGCACAGCACCTCTCACAAATGAAACAGGAGCCCTATCCGCTTGACCGCTGTTCCGCAGAATGGTGTGCTGTAAGTGTGGATTCCAAATGCCCTGGTGCGTCGACACTAATCGTAAGGTCGGCTTCGGATGGCGATGTCGGAGGATCACATCTCCTTCCTCCTACTCTGCTTCCACGTCAATCAGCCACGATTCGTGGTTTCAGCAGAGTAATCTTAATTTCATAGAGGTTTTGTTCCTCGCGTACATCGTTCGCTCATACGAACACGATTGAGCACGTGGCGGCATGTGAAAGCCTTCCTTAGTCCCTACAACCTGATCGGGGGATTACGTCTATCAACTAGCCCACATGTTGGCGGCGGGGTGCCGATCCGACAACGGGGACCAATTCACCAAGTTCATCGGCATCGTTGCAAGCGTGGACTGGAGCACAGATCATCTGGAGCGCCACACTTCCACACCATCACTGTTATGTCACTACTTAAACTAGCCGTCGCCCCACTCAGCTATATGGTCAAGGCTCTAGTGAAGCTGGTATCAGGGAAGGGGTTATTCCAAGCTTCGCCGGCATGTATTGAGATGCCCCATCGTGTCCCTTCATACTTAATGCTTATTCGTATTTACGCGCAAGCTTTGCGCCGGGGCGATTGAGACGCCGCTCTGTTCGCTCGACTAGCGGAGTATAGCTATCTACACAGAATCGAATCTGAGATGCCTGGTTTGTTCTTACTGTGCAGAGCTCACCAAAATCAACGACAGTAATGCACGAGAAGAAATAGCGTCTCCCAACATAAACCACAAGAAACAATAGACAATTAAGTAAATAAATATGACAGTTACAATCATTATCGACATTAATAACAGGAACTGCAATGATACATATCCAACACACATCCATAATGATGTATTGTAAGCATGAAGTCACGGTATAGACGAACAGCTGCAAAAAATTATGTTAATACGCACAAGGAAAAATAAGGATGTATATAACAAAAAATAAATAACAACACAGGCAAATTATGTACAACATTACATTGAGGCTCCTTCATGCAACAATTGTGGTAGTAAAAAAGCGATAAGTATTACGTATCCTGTGTGTGTGTAGCCTTAGGTACCCAAAGAGAATTGCACATACCCCATATTGTCATTTGTGGCCTCACCGGCTTTACTTTATTTTCCTCATTATCTCATAAACGACATGATTTTTTTTTAAAAAAAGTACTGAACGTAAAATTTGTGTTTTGATTTTCTCAACAAGTTTCGTTTGAAACATTGGTCATTCTGAACATGAGTGAGCGAGACATGATAAAATATATGTATTGGTCTTCATGTAAAGTACCCATTATTCTTGTCAGATTCGAATGAAACTTGAAATTCCTCAACAGATTTTCGAAAAAGTATCTTTTTCATGACTATCCATCCAGTGGAACCCCAGTTGCTCCATGCGGAAAGAAGATGGACAGACATGATGCAGCAAATAGTTGATATTTGCAATTTTGCCAATTCGCATAAAACCTGTCCAATAAATATAAAAATTGTTACATAGCAGTTCACAAATTAGCAATTTTAATGTAATTTTATATATTGTTATATAAACTACATTTAAAATACAGTACAAGAACTGCAAATAATCCTTTAAAAGGCAGTGTATGCAGTATATATTGAGTGTATGCGTCTGAAGACGATGACTAAAATCACCGGAAAATGTAACCTAATTTGTCCAGTGTAACTTAAGGTAGTTTTTTATACCATCACTAAGAAAATATTCTTGTTAACAGGGAAGAGAATGTCTCCTAGACAATAAGAAATGTAACATTTTCAGGAGGCTCTCAGGTCCAACATTGGCTGGACATACTGCAGTTTTCTTGATGACCTCAATGGAAGAGTAATTTTACATTTTTTTGGTATATTCTTTACATCATTCAATTACCTTAGACTTAATCATCATATGGTGTTATATAAGCAAGAATTTCAAGTGGGTTAGGATCATTCCAATCTAATCCCCACTGATGAACTATTCCATATCATCCTATAACTTATAATGGACTATCATATCTTTGTAACAGGGTAGTTGGGCATAAAACCTCCATTAATGATGTAACAGTATCACTATGCTGTAACTGTGCCAGAAATGGAGTTCTTTCGTGTTAGGTGTAGTGAAGGTTTGGTCAAAACTGCATTTTTTGACTGAGAATAAATATGTTAAATTTACATTTTCCTGCAAAAGTATGGCTCAGACCTACAAATCCACACATACAGAAAATGAGCTTGAAGATATACAGTTTACATTCTCACAACTTTATTCACTTCAAACAGACACTCTTATTGTGTGATGGGAGATCAATGAAACTGCGGCCTGTAATTTTGATGGTGTTGGACTTGTCAAAGGTTCATACCCAGATGAAAGTCTGAAGTACTACTTCCATTGGATTTACTCTGGAGACTATTGTTTACCTATTGAGATTATGGTAAATGTCACCCAGTGCTCAACAATGAACATGGGACTTTGTTCCCATACCATTTCTCAGTGATTAGGTTCAGTTTGGTTAGTCTTGTTGCTTGTCACACACACACACTCACATGGAGTAGAGAGCATGGGGAACACCTGTACAGCAGCTTACAAAGATTATACTGAAAGTACTAGATAATTCATCTTGTAAAACTTGAGGGTTGTTTGACCATGCATCTTCCTCATGAAATAATGTGAAAGGCCAACTTGATGCAAAAAGGTAAATTTATTGATGTATTCTTAGCTCAAAATGTTACGGGTACATACGCCCATCATCAGGAGCATGAGATGTTAAGTTGTGTGGATGGTGCTGTGCGTTGCATGGCACCAACCACACCATAAACATGACCTACGCAGCGGCTCTCAGGACCACCACCCATCCAAAAACTCAGTGCAGAAAACCATATGCTGCAACTTAACATCTAATGATGGGCGTATGTACCTGAAACATGTCGCGCTAAGAATACATCAATAAATTTACCTTGTTGCATCAAGTTGGCATTTCAAATTATTTCATTTTGTAAAAATTGATTCCTTCTGGAAGTATTAACCCCACTTACTTTTTCTCTTGAGAATTATCTTGTAATACTTTCATACTTGATGAAACCACTCCAGTAAGTTTCAGTGTCAGAGAAAAACAATAGAGGAGTCAACAGCTCTGATAGAATGTAATAAATTTTCTTGTAACTTTCATAATTTTCCTCAGCATGTTATGTAATAAAAAAGGATGTATTTGTGCAGGGTACAAATAAGTTCAAACAGCTATACCACTTACAATGGAAGTGCTAGATGCGAATCAATGTTATACTCTCCTTCCAACCCATTAGTTTGAATAATACATGGATGCACGAAAGTTTCCGACACACTAAGGAAGTTGCTGTTTGAACCCACTTGTCTGATTAAGGGTACAGTGGTTGGAATACAGTACTTTTGGCTACATCATCCTAGTTAACTTAGACCCAAACCATACTCAAACCTTACACTTTTGTTTTAGAAAACCCTGAAATTGATGCAACTGTTATAACATAGTGGGATATGTTTGATACTCTAGTCTCCTGAAAATCATTTTCATAGTGACAATGACATTAAACTGATAAAGTTATATTTGTTGTTGGCTCCTGAAGCGTTTGTAGGAAAAGTTTCAGAAATGAGGTCACTTGACAGTCATAATGATGAAGTCAGCCACAGATAATCTCTGGTGACAGCAGAACAATGTGCTTATTTAGGCTACCTAGGTGTCTAAATTTAATCTTGAAGTGTCCTTGTGAAAGAGCACCTAGTCCTTATTGAGATGTGAATGGGTGGATAATATTAACCCTTATCCTGCTAATGTGGAGAATATGGTGAGCTTCTAATAATGCCAGCAGATGGCAGATGGGATATAACTCAGCGTTTAAAGGGTTAATGATCTTCTGCCACAGTTTTGGGCAAAAATTTATCTTCCACTACTTACATTTACTGTATAAGTGATGCAGATTTTAGTAGTCTTGGTGGACATGTCAAAACTTACTCAACAGTGTGAAGGTAAAGAGACTTCCCAGTCAGAGTTTTTAAGTTGTGCCTAATATTTCTAGTGCTATGAAGATGACTAATAACATTACACATACACTACAACTAGTTATATTAGTTTGCTGCTAAGCACGCTTGAAGTTATCAGCAGATACAGGCAGAACAGTTTATTTAGCACACTTTATGATCTTCACGGAGATGTGAACTTAAAGCAGTCGTATACTACTGGTACCTAGTGCTGTATGTGTATGTGGGTTAGCCTGATGGTTTTGGATTAGACCTCTCAGGCTATATTACTAAACTCGTCTACAAGGGCACTGTCTAGGTGTTTTTTTTTAGAACAAATGATAAAATTTAAATTTTAACAAACTAATTCATATTTTGTGATAAATTCAAACTGCACTTCACATATCCACTTTAAAATATGTTACTAACATAATACTCTTTGCTTATTTATTACCTGGTACAGAATTTTATACTACACAATGCAGCACAACAGACATGGACATGTTAACATAAAAGAATTTCTTTCTATGATATACCGCAACAGCATAAATTTGCAGCATTTGTGTCTGACTATAACCTGTATATTTTGCCTGATAACAGGTGATGATGGATTTCAAATAAATGTATGTAGCCTTCAAACGTGCTTCCTGTAATTCACAGTTTGTCAGCAGGATATGTGGAGATTTCTATACATTTATGTATCAAAGGATATGTGTAATAATAACAAAGACTTGCAGGGTTTCATCTTAAACAAATTTTATTTGATATTGTTCTTGTAATGGAGGTTCCTAAATAAAAATGTTTATTGCTTGAGTATTTGAAACAGTTTCTTGAGTTGCTTCCCAGTGTCCCCTTAAATTTTCTGTGCATCCAACAGGGTAGAGAACATCAGGTAATGCTAAATAAAATTCAAGTTCAAATAGAAAGTACACACTGATCTACTGAGTTAAGAACTTAGTTATGAGCTGCTTTCATTGGCCACATTAAAAAGTGCAGTTTGTACTCAGTACTGCAAAAGAAGATAACATTTGAGACTGAAAAATGCCGTTTCACAAGGGATGAAGTAGTCCCTGCATAGTCATTACCATTCTAAAATATACAACTATTGATAAATCCCCCCAATCAGTGGCAAAATCTTGTTGGTTCTTCTTTGAGTACTCCAAAGCACATGCCCAGACATTTCCATTACATTCAACTCACTTGACAAAGAATTCACAGCCGCACTCATGTAACTTTCCAAACAAGTTGTAGGCTTCAAAAACTAAAAATGTGCTACATATACAGCAATAATTTTCTACATTTTTACACAGAAAACTTATTAAATCTTAGACATCTAGTTTAATGAAAGGCGGTTGTTAAGTATTTACGGATGTGTAAGGAAGTAGCTATAAATGTAAATAAAATATCACTTCCTTCGAGAGTTCTCTAAATTTTGAAAATCCATGGTGATTAGTTAGGCAAACATATTAAAACTGATGTTTTCTAGGACAAACAATAGCATTAAGGCTCAAATACACATTTACATTACGTAAAAGCATGGCCATTTTTTGCATATCAGTGACGAGCAAAAAATGGACTGCAACAAACTTTGAGTTGTTATTCTTCATTTTTAAAACACGTTGATGTTCCTTCCAAATGCTCTTATATATCAGTCTGTCTGTTAGGCCTACAAAGTGACATTTTGAACCCAGTATTTTTTCAAGTGCTTAGTATTCTGAATTTAAATGTAAAATATTAGTATGTGTTAAATCAGCAGTCACTGTTCTCTGACTGGACGTTGGAGATGTACAGCCACAGAATGTACCTTGGAAAGTGCAAGCCTTTGCACACTGTTCATAGCAGTATGTCATACTGTAATCATATTCCATTCATGGTAACACTGCCAATGGAATTTTTATTTAGACTACCACATTATTATACTTTTACTGCAAATAACCAATAATATCCTAGCACATTAAACATTTTACATTTATGATGATTTAATTTTTACATACGCCTGTTACATGTAATGATGAATGGAACTTCAAGAGTGCACACATTGTCACATGTCTGGACTGTTGGAAGATACATCTAGAAGCAACTAGCCTTGAACCTTCCACTTCAGGTTTTGTAAGTTGGACTCTGTTTGCATAGTTTGTTTCCATTGCTTGGAAAATCCATATTCAGAACGACTAACAATAAAAGGCTTCTCAGATTTATGTTTGTCTACTCTCATATCTGTAATGGAACTCATCAACAAGAAGCAAGAAGCAGAAAAGTCACATATTTGTCTCTGACTACCTTCCCAGGCAAAACAATACATTATAGAGAGATTAATACAAAACAATGTAGTATCACAATGACAATTTGTACCGTCAAAACATCGTTTGATTTGGCAAATAAGTAAGACCCCATGCTCCCATAACATTACAGCCTATTATAAAACCCTTGCAACAGTAGTGGATCCCTTGCAGGCCTAGAATTCCAATAATATTAATCTAATTTAAACAACAAATTCAAGTGTGGATTTATTAATATAATCCAGCACTAAACATTGCCTCCACACAAATAAAACATTTCTGTTATAATACCCAACACATCAAACCCAGTTTTTCTTCTTTTTTGGTTTTAGTAATTTTAAAAATCAATTCAAACAAATTTGCAGGGAAACTGTCTTGAAGCACAAGTCAACATTCCCTTGTGAATATGAGGCACATATCAACTGTAAATTAAATACATGTAAAAGTATCCAGAATTGAAGACAAAATGCACATATTCAACCCTGACATTTACTGTTACTATAAATAGCCTGTGCTAATTGTATATATATGTTACAGCACACTGGACACCCAGGAGGCATCCTGTATTGGTTCAGTACATTGGATCAGACATCATAGCTTATTCCACATTTCTTTTTGTCGGTGTATTAAAGCTACCAATAAGACAAAACTACAGAAGACACAAGTAATAGCAGTATTAGAAGAGTTTCATATCCATGCTTCAGTTACGTACTGCAGAGGAAATGGATTCAACCCGATTTGAGAGATATTGAGGCTAGGTACATGCGATTCAATGCACAGCTAATACAAAATGTTGCCTGAGTAGCGTTATTAATACCTTATGATTTCCTATGAAAGCACAATATTTTCAACCATTTACAAATAGTTATTAGTAACCAATGCCCTTTACGTATCTCTTGTATCATAACTACACATTTGTATTCAAAAGGTTGCATACATATTTTTGCAGTGCTGTACAGATGTTCATAATTTGCTGCTTAATTACCAATGCCTACATTACCATATGTATTCAGTTACAAAATGAAACAAATATTAAGCAGCTACCAAAATGTCTCCAAAAAGGAGGGCAGGCAGCACTGCCTATTGTTTCTCGTGGACTTGGGATCACATAACCATCTCAGGCACTACAGGTAAGTTTGTTCATCTTATTGCTGTGGTACAAACATTTTTATTCCTCGGATATGCTGAGGCATCTTTGGGATCTCTACAGTGAAACAGCAAACTTCATTTTATTTTCTGACATTATTCAAAAGGCTCTAACTACTCTATAAATAAATTAATTTTGACTTAAGGCAACATTTGTCTTTCCTTGCCTTTCAAAATTTCCTCTTCAGATCAACAACATTCTACAAGACATACAAGTTGTCAGCAATACATTATCAACCACAAGAACCAACAGGCTCATGACTGGTAATTTAATGACCTCATCTTTTAAAATTTACATTACATTGGTAAATCATTTTATGTCACATGATTTTCACTACACATTTCCAAGGTTAAAACAGTACTTACTTCCATTTTTACTACTCTTCATACATGTTCTGTAGTCATTTTAACATGTTCATATAAATTAAACATCTTTTAATCTGACAGCATACAAAACCTGGCTACATATCTCCATACTGTCTTGTTTCACGTGCTTGGCACTTTTCTTCTAATGGTTACTATTGGCATGCTGGCTTAGAGGAAGACTATATGTCATTGCTACTAATCAGAAATATCTCTAAATCCTTGTAAACTTTGGGCCATGGGATAATAGTCTATTTAGAGTGTCACAGTCCATATTAACCTTAGCCCAAACACAGCCAAAATGTGGCAAAATGATATTCTATAAAAATAAGCAGCATATCCTGATGTTGATGTCTGTTTCTAAGTTATTACCTACAACACTCACTGCACAAATGTTATTTATGGTTTCCATACAAAAGAAACAAACACTAAAAAGGTTCTATAAAAACGCGATGCTATCCACCGTATGCTAGCTTTCATTTCCCCAAGGAAAACGTCTATATACATTTAATATATTGAGCCTTTCATCCAAGTGATCAATAAAGAACCAACTGACTAAATCTGCAATATTATTAACAGTGGGTATATGTAACAATATATAACAAGATGCTATTTATCAAAAGTCTTTCCCAGTAGAATGCCTATACTACTGACAGAGGCCTCATGGGAAGCAGGCCCCACTACATTTTTGATTTGGCTGGCTAGTCAAGTTTTGTACCTCTGCAAGAAGCTCTACAAATCAACCTGCTAACATTAGTTACACAGCTGATTTCTCTTTGGTAATAAAAGAAATGATCAGTTGAGATTCTGCATCCAGGCTGTTAACATGTGTGGCCCAAAATAAGAATATGTGGTTAGTCAAATGCTATGTATGACAACTGGTTTGCTGCACTGCAGCATAGCTGCCTTATGCACCATTCATGGAGCCATCACTTTCATGGTTCTCACCATGAATAATTCTGTATAGATGACATGTAATTGATTGGTTTTCTTTGCTGCCTGCTTGCATTATTTTGTCACTATCAGCCTACATCACAATAAGAAACAAATATGTGTTTCCTTAAAGTTTTAAGATGGCACAAAATTTCAACTAATTCTACCTCATTTTCACAACATGACATGAATCAGACCTGTGCAGTATTCAAGAGATGGCACATTCATTACGACTTAAAATCATTAAAATGCTGCTCATTTGTCTCCTCCCTCCTAAGGCCAAACCCAACAATATGCTAGTACTGTCTTACTTCTTCAATTGCATTGGATATTATTCAGTGTTCAGCTCCACACATGTGCAACCCGGCAAATCAAGCTATCTAACTGAGTACGTTATTTAAGGCAATCTTGCTCTCTTTTCCATCCAACAAGCCAACATCATGACAACTGTTGAAACCAACACCTACAAATTATGAAGACTGTATGTCAGGGGAAAATGATATGAAAGGAAAAATGCACAGAAGAAAATGATCTTAAAGAAAGGAATGATGAAGAAGAATGATAGATCATAGAAAGCAGCCACAATTCTTCAATCCTGCATACCAAGGACAGAGGCATGTAGGAATAAAATATTGCACAGTAAGAGGTAAAAAAAAGTTGCACGAGCAGAAGGAAATGGAGGGAGCTCTAGTATGAGCAGATGTGGTCATATCACAGACTGTACCAATTTCCATCGCAAGTATTCTTGTCCACTGACTAGCACTCTGCAATCAAGTCACTTACTATATATCTGGATTGAATTTTTCTTCAAAGAATTTTTATAAAATTAGCTGTGTGACAAATACCTTATTTTACAATGACTTAACTTTCTTTCAAAACATATAATGTTCATATATAAAAATAACAAGTCAAAGATCTATCTCAAAACTTAAAGAAGCAGCATATTATAATACACAATCATGTTAAAAGAACAAAATAAAATAAACAAACAAAATAAACACCAAAACTTAATAATCTTCATATTAGATTGCATAAATTAATTAATCCAACTAAAGTTATATAGATATTAATATTGAAGTACCCTATTTTAGTTGCCCTATTAAATTAATGTGAAATGCACATACATACAAAAAGAACATAGACAAGACAAATTAATAAATATGTACAGTAGGCCCTGCTTTGCACTGTAAAACATTTTCAGTAGACTGCATTTTTTCCTTGTCAAGGAAATGGCAGTATCAGCATAATACAGACCTAGATCAGAGGCTGAGAACAAAACTCAAGAATTCAATTTTGAAGACACTTCGTTCTGACATTGATGAGATTTGATAAATCCTATGACAAACAGCAAACAAATTGCAACAAAATGTTAACAGCTATATCTCATGTTTGAATTTACTGCATAAGGGAAATTATATTCACCTTTGATCACAATCAGTCCTCTTTCACGTTGCTTATTCACATGTGTAAGCCACCACTGCAAATTCTACAACAGGCTAAAAGTCTTTGGTAACAATAAACACACTCGATTTTCCTATGTAAAACTGTGATGACTCCAGTCCACAGACAGTATTATTATATACAACACAGGGCATAATTGCATTAACTTGACTGAACAGTAGCATCTTGACATCCCTGACAATGCTGGAGATTTGGCTGGAATGACGAGTGCTGTGTCAGTCATGGCAAGTGAGAGAGCTGCCTATACTGCTTCTCTGTCCTGCTGCTGTCAGGCCCACACCATCTTCTTGCCCCTACCAGCCGAACATATATAAATTGAGCAAAACCTAAAGAATGCTGCTAGTCTGACTTTGATTTATGATGACTGTGACTTGGCAGACGATGTAGGTGGAGCCCCAGCAGGAGCTGAGCCTCCAGGGTTGGGTGTCCGTGATGGAGGTGTCTGGGTACCGCCACTTGACCCATGACTTCCATTAGAGCCTGAGCCTCCAGATCCTATAGTTTGACTTGTATCCATACCCTCATTGGTGTGAACAACTGTACTGAAGTATCGTTCTGTCAGTAATCAAAAGTTTCATGTTACAATAAAGCAGAGCACAAGTATCAGCAACTTAACTTCAGAACTCCTTTTACTCCCATATTTAAAAAATTTCAAAATAACATAAAATAATAATAATAATAAAAATAATAAGGGCTCAATGGGTATGGGAGAGGTAGTACCTTTGTAAGGGGTTGACCCTGCACTGGTCCTCACCAGCCCACGTGTGCAGCAGTGCAACTTGAGGCACCAGCCACTCACTTTCCTGCACACAAGACCACCGTGCGTAGTGAGTAACTACATCCAACCAGAGGTGAGCCTGTTTAAATGGAACACGGTGGATCTAGAGGAGTAAACCTCGAAAAAAAATCCCCTAGTCCAAGGTGTACACTACCGTGCCGAGGGACTACAGATACATCTGTGGTGGAGGGTAAGAAACCAAGAACGGTGAACTCTGAGAAGTGGCGACCCTCGGATTCAAGCAGCCTTACTGCGGCAGGCGGGGCTATACTGCAGTG